>Ga0208277_1001894_pt1 | contig 12037 bp, 12 predicted proteins | sample ETNtaG_5_FD_185782 | JGI IMG/M metagenome (GOLD analysis project Ga0208277, IMG submission 185782) | Marine microbial and viral communities from oxygen minimum zone, Eastern Pacific Ocean - ETNP201406SV205 (SPAdes) (version 2) | ecosystem: Environmental > Aquatic > Marine > Oceanic ...
TCAAGGTCTATGGTATCAGTCTGGTTATAACTTCGGTGCTTCTCAGGGTGGCATCAACAAACCTATGGGTGACATCTTCTTACCTGAGGTTCTTGGTCAGGACAAGATGGTCTTCGAGAACTTCTATCTTAACGATAGTGGTCTGAAGTATACATTATACGTTCCAGACTTCCATGTAAATACTGGTGCTAACGGTAACGTTACCAATGGTGGTACTTACACTATCTACTCTGACGTAGGTGCAACAAACAACATTGGTTCAATCGTTGTTGATTCAGGTGGTGTTCAAGAACTTACTCATACCTCTGGTGAGATATATTCATTAATCACAGGTACAATAGCATTTGTTGGTAACAATACCAACGCAAACATATACGTTGTTGGTCCTAACCCAGGAACCAAATGGACTGTAACATCATCTAACTTAATCTCTGGTGGTTCTACAACCGTTATTGGATTACGTGATGCTGCTGCAGGTGCTAAATTACAACTAGGTAAAGCAGCTACTTCTACAACTCCAACTGTAGACTTCCGTTCTTCTGGTCAGGCTCCAAACTATGACGTACAATTCATCATCTCTGGTGGTAATACCAATGATGGAAATGGTACTTTAAGAATTAATACTGGTGACATTACCGTTAATGGTAATACGGTGTGGCACGCAGGTAACGATGGTAGCTCCTCACAGCTTGATGCCCATTACTTAGATGGTTTCACTCAGTCTACTTCTGCTGGTTCTAATACAATCGCACGTAGAGATGCCTCTGGACATTTAACAGTCAATGATTTAACAGGTGACCAAGGTATCTTTGGTAACACTGGTACTTCAATATTACAACTTGGTGGTGCTGCTGGTGTTAACATCGGTAAGGCAGCTGCCAATGTCATGGCACTGAATGGTAGAAGTAATAGTAATATAGGTAATATTAGATTTGGTAATGACACCAACGATCTTGGTTGGGATGGAACATCTCTATCATATAACAACGTTTACTTCCGTGGAGGTAGACTTGGAGTTGGTACTGACAATCCACAATCAAACTTCTCGGCTGGTACAGATACTACATTACTTGCAGTTACAGCTGGTGGTGGTTCATCAGGTTTCCAAGAAGTAGCACACTTCGCTGCAGGTTCTGATTCAGATAACACTGGTGCTATCTTAAGAGTTGGTCATCATGATAACGATCGTGGTTTATTCATTAAGTCAGGTCGTGATTCAGGTGACAGAGCAATCGCTAAGTTTGGTCTTAGAAACTCTGGTGCTGCTGATACTGATGTATTGACAATCAGACAGGACGGTGGAAACTACTACGTTGGTATCGCTGATACATCACCAAGTTATCCTCTTGATGTTAACGGTTCTATTCGTTCAACAAGTCAACTTGTATCTACAGTTGCAACTGGTACTGCACCTCTTAGTGTAACATCTACAACTGAGGTTACTAATCTAAACGCTGGTCAACTACAAGGTTACACAGCAAGCAACCTTCCATACTTAAGAGCACTTATCAACACTTGGAATAGTTCTTCTGAAGGTAAGGCAAGGTTCTACTTTGCTAACAATAGTCACACATACCTTAGAACAGGTGATGCATTCTTCTTTAGAAATAATGCTGATACTGGTATTGGATCTCTTGATCCTACTGGTTGTTGGACAGTCTACAGTGGTAGTGATACAGCACAGACATCATATGGTATTCAAGTCAATGGTTTGAATGGTATTAACTTTAATGCATCTGAAGGACTATCATCTGGACAGAAGAGTACAGTCATGAGAGCAAGTGGTGATAAGCAGTGGATTGACACTTACGGAATATTCAAACGTAACAGAGATACTGTTGCTGAGAACATCGAAGTGAACAATGGAGACAACTGCATGAGTGCTGGTCCTATCACTATAAATAATGGAAACACAATCACGGTTAATAATGGTGGTTCCTGGAGTATTGTATAAAAAATGAGTACATTATCACTACACGACCTACAAGGAATATCTGCGTTCTCTAATAACATTAGAGTTCCATCAGGGCATCGTCTAACTTTTGAGGGTGCTTTAAAACTTAGAAACTTATCAACATCTCAATTACCTGCTACTGGTAATGAGGTTGGGGATATTGTTTACAATACTGATACTAACAACCTCAGTCTTTGGAATGGAACTGCATGGTCTGGAGCAAAGGATGGGTCAACTGCAGATGGTGCTGCAGCTTCAGCGAAGCAATTATATGATGATGGTATTGTAACTTCAGGAAAATCTTGGAGATATATTCAAACACCTAATGGTGGTATAGTAAGAACATGGTGTGATTTTGATACACAAGATCAGAATGGAAATTCTGGATGGATGTTAGTTGCATCTTATTCAACAGATTATGAGTGGACTTTTGGTGCTATGACACAAGCTACTGAGCTTGGTCCAACTGCATCTGGAAGACAGATCAGTTCTAACTTTGGTGACTATGAAGCACAGATGTTTAGGATGACTATTGATGCAAACGTCGATAGAGCATTAGGAACTTCTGCACTTGCTGATTGGTACTTCTATAATTCATCTGCACCAAGATGGAAAGAATGGTGGGCATATGGTCCTGGTGGTGCTGACATCTACTCAGGAAATAACTACACACCTTACATGTATAATGATAGTGGCAATGTTCATGATAGACAAATGCTTAAACCATTTACAAGTGCTCATAACTTGAAATGGAATTATACTACAAGTGAGCAGACACACATGTCATTGTGTGATGCTACTATTGATTCTCAGTATCCTCCAAACATTCCAGATTCAAGTGGTAGTACAGCAAACGTAACTGCTATCTACTGGACAGCATTAACAACACCTGGTAAATTCTTCTCAGTATATTATCAACGGTATGCTAATGGTTCTACTACATCTGATGGTTCTATAGGAATTTTACCAACTGGTAACTTCACATCTAACTCTGCAGCTGGACAGGATCTAGGACAAGCAAATGTCCGTACTGGTTATGATGATGGTACTAGAGGAACTTATATTGGTGGTAGTGCAAGTGCAAATATGAGTGCTTATAACTACAACAGCCAAACATCTTATGGGGGTCTATACTGGTGGGTGAAATGAACAGAACAGAACTTGAAGCACGTTGCTCGAATTATCTTGACTGGCTTTCTAAAAGCACTGCAGAAAGGACAAGACATATTGCAGCATATGGATCTGATTTTGATGAGAAGATCAATGGAGTTACTAAACGTGAGAAGTTAGTAAACGGGATGAACATGCAATGTGATATGTTGCGTGCAGCTGAGTATCCATCCGATGCCGAAACTGTAACTGCACTTCTATATAATGATACAGACAAAATAACAGAGATCCAAAATAGTAGATCTACTGTTAATACAAAATACCCAAAGGTTAGTATAGTCTAATGGCATCTAGAATTAAAGTTGATGAAGTAACCAATTTAGCTCAGTCGGGGGCAGTATCGTTTCCGACAGGTGGAGCGAACTTTACTGGTGCTATTGATGTACAGGGTAATATAAATTTCACAGGTACGTTATTGCAGAATGGATCTCCATTCGTAACGTTACCAACCCAAGATGCTACTAACTTAGGATCTGTTTTAAGATCTGGTGGTACATCTGGAACTGCATATTGGGATAATGCTAGTGGTGAGGGATCTGTAACAGGTTCATCACAAGCAAAATATAAAGCAGGTTTTAATATAACTAGAGGATATACTTGTGCAGGATATCGTGGTGGTAGTTCTTGGAGGAATGTAAACAGACTTGTACACTCTACATTTACTCAAACAAACCTAGGAGATCTACTTACATACTCTGGTGGTTATATTGATGGTAAGCCAAGTACCTCTATGAAGGCATACATCTTTGCAACAGGTAATAGTTGGGACGCAACTACTAATAATGTTTCTTCTATCAGTATGGTAACTGAATCAAATACTGGTTTAGCTACTAACATGGCAGCAACAAGAAACAGAGCAACAACTATGTGTAAGGACTTTAGTTATGCATATGTACATGGTGGTGGTAACTCTAGCCAATTAGTTAAATACAATCTTTCCACACAAGCAAATAACCTAAGTGCTAGTCATCCAGACGGAACTCAGAACAACCCTGCTGGTGGTCAAGGACCAACTGTTGGTTGGATAAAGCAAGGTGGTGCAAGAGCATTTAACTTCTCAACTGAAGCATTCACATATTGGACAGATAATCCTGGTACTGATGGTTCAAACAAAACTCTATCAAGTAGAAACGGTTTTGCTTATTGGAACACTGGTGGTGGTTATCGTACATCTAATGACTGGCATGTAAGGGATTACTTTACTGGTGGTCGTCAAGCAAGTGTCAGTAAGAATGGCATAACTACTGGTGAGGAATCAATGCATACTGGAAATGAGTATGGATTTATCTGCGGTCAGTATGATGGTAACCAGAACAATAATGGTTATCTATTTACTTACGCAAGTCACAGTTTCCAAAGAGATTCTAGAATGGATAGTATTGGAACTAGTGGAAGGGCATCTGCTGCTGCTGTAGCATACGGTGACCTAATGTACGGTTACACAGGAATGTAAAATGTCTGACAATCTTAAGTATTACATAGGAAGATTAACTCCACAGATAGAGACCATCACAGGTGCTGATGTAATGTGGAACCAATATGGATTATGCGTATTCAGTATTCCAGAACAATGGACTAGAGATCTCTGCAAGTTACAAAGATCTTATGAAGAGATCAGTAAAGATCTTGGACAGTATGGTACACAGTTCTTTGGTGAAGTCCGTGCACAAACAAAGGTCATGGCTGATGATGAAGTCCTTGATGATATAGATGATCTCTATAAGGTTTCCTCAGAAGGACCAAAAGCAAAGATAGTATTACCAGAGGAGAAGGTTGCTGCTGTCATTGAGTTTATGAAACTCTCTGCTAAGCTTATCATTGAAGATGAATTTGATCGCAAGTTCCTCACATTAAAGTCTAGAAGTTCTAAGTTAGAACAATTCTTGTGGGATGCACAGGTACGGGAATCCAATAATTTGGAAGGTGAGACACCTGTACTAAATAGTATCGCTACCGCTAAGAAACAGGAAGTAAAAGATGTAGCTACATCTACTCTTTCTGGACAGGCAGACTTTAAGGAAAAAGTTATAGAACTCAATACTAAGATGATTGAGCTCAAGCAAGAATTTAAAGACTGTGCTACAATAAGAGAACTAAATGTTTTGTGGCAAAAGTACATGGGCATCTCAGTACCATTCCTTCAGGCAGAAGAGATGGGATTAGTAGATGAAGATGGACAGATAGCTGTAGTGGATCCTGGATTGCATTTCTAAAATCCACTTTTAGATTCCAAATATCTCGAAAAAATTTTTCGGGTATTTTTTTACATATAGGTTTTTTGATTTTATGATTACACCTGAACAGATTGAATCGCTCGTTGAAGGCGAGATGGATTATGGGATGACCCATGAGCAAATAAAGAATTTTGTAATCAATTCACACGTAACTAATGCAAGACAACTTAGACAAGTATTGATCGAAGTTGAAAGAAGATGGCATGACCGTAAGAAATATATCCTTGACATGGAGAGGAAGAAGGTAAAGATAGATCAGATAACAGCTCATCTTGAGATAGAGGAAGACCCATATGCCAGAAGGCTTATGGAATTAGATCTTGAAGAAGAGCATTTGAATATGGATAAGTTCCAAGTAACTCTTAATCAAACTGATAATGAGTTGAATGCTTTTATGGATTGGGTCAATAAGAATTATGGATCCTATGATGAGATGAAGGAAGCATCAAAATATGATGAAGCAGAAGAACGTAAATATTGGATTGCTCGTATGGGTAAGCAAGCTGCTATGGACATATACTGTACAGGTAAAGTAGGTATTGGTAATATTGATTCTATTGCTATGATGAAAGAAGAGGATCAGATCTATGCTCTTAACATCGGTATGCAGTATGCTGGTTTATTAAATACTGGTATTGCAAAAATTCAAAATGAATTAAAACCTCACCTAGATAAATTACTTAGTGATGGTAGTGTAGCAAGGTTACCAACCTTTGAGAATATTGAAGAGAACCTTAATTTAGAATTATTCAATCAAGTATCTGGTCATGAGCAAAAGAGTCTTCAGTCTACCGATCAACCCGAAACTAAGTGAAGACTTTGTAGTTAATACATTTCTCCCATTTTTAAAAGAGTATCGAGAATACATATTAGATCTATACTTCACCTGTAGGATCCCTCCTTTTGATCAGGATGCTATGGGTGATGTTTTTATGCAGCCTGAAGCTTTAATATCATCTGCATGTTATATCTCCAATCAAAGTAATATACCATTATCTGCTACCTTTAATAATATATGGGTAAGACCAGATCAAAAGAATTTAGATGAATGGATTGAAAACTTTGCACCCATCTACAATGTAGGTGCTAGAGTTGTAACTCTTCCACATACATCATGGGTTTCTAGTGGACAGATTCAGGCAGCGTTTCCAGATCTCTTTATTAAGAATACTATTCTAAGAGAAGTAACTAGAGCAAATGAAATAGTATCATTAGCAGAAGCAGGTTTCCATTATATAAATCTTGACCGTGATCTTATGAGAGATCAGGATCAACTACTTGAGATAAGAAAGGCAAAGGATTATTGTGCATACCTAGGTAAACCAGTAATGATCTCTATGTTAGTTAATGAGACATGTTGGGGTGGTTGTCCTATCATGCCAGAGCATTATCATTACAATAATACTAGAGAAGGTAAGGATCCAATATACTTTGCAAGTCCTATTAGTAGAGTGTCATGTTCTACATGGGATGTAAAACATCCTGAGTATGATTTGAAACAAGCAAACTTACCACCATGGAGAGAGGATTGGGTTGAGATGCTTGACTTGGGTATTGATGTATTCAAGTTACATGGTAGAGAAAGTATGATGAGACTCCAAGAGAGTATGGATATCATCAAGAGGTGGGCTGATAAAGAAGAGTATATGTTCCCTGAGTATAAGAAGTATCAGGCAGAACTTCAAATGAAAGATGCTCCCATCAATGCTTGGAGGAAAAAGATCAAGACATGTAAGTTTGATTGTTGGGACTGTAACTACTGTGAGAGAGTTGTAGAATCTCATATGAAGAAAGCAGATCTACAGGTACACCCACAAGTAGAAACATGTATAGAAGCATTCCACAATTCAGGAAAGTACTTATCAAACCATAGGACATACGATCCTAATGATCCAAATGCATACTATAATATAGAAGGTTTATCATCACCTAGGGTCAGACACTTCTTGAATAATATATGTTCGCAGGAAGGTTCGGTCTATCTTGAGGTAGGTGTGTATGCTGGTTCTACATTCTGTGCAGCGATTCAGAATAATGATATGGAAGCAGCATATGCAAATGATAATTGGTCACAACCTAACCTCCAACCAAATAGAGAAGAGCTTAAATTAAATTTAGAGGATGTGACAGTAGATACTTTTGTTAATAATTTACAAGAGAATATCACAACAGAAACATTAGATTTTGATATACAAGTATTGAATGGTGATTCATCTGGTCTAAGTAAGAAAGATTTTAAACATGATGTTAATATCATATTCTATGATGGAGATAATGCAGAGTATAAGATGAGAGAGTTCTTTCTAAAGATGCTTTCATTCACTGCAGATGTCTTTACTCTTATTATAGATGATGCAAATATACAGACAAACGTAGAGATAACTAAACGATTCATTGAAGCAAATAAATTAAAAATTCTATATGAAAGGGAACTTCTTAATGACCAAGAGGATTCTAAAATGTGGTGGAATGGATTGTATGTTTGTGTCCTTGCTAAATAAAGAGGAGAACTAATAATGGGTTAAATGGCTGGTAATCTTAATGCAGGAACCGTAACCACTTCTGTAGGTGTGATTGCTGCAAATTTCAGTAATAGCACAAGACCTGCAACAGGTAGTACAGGTCAGGTTATTTACAATACAGATGATGGCATATGTCAAGTATGGGATGGATTAGCTTGGGTTAATATAGATCAGTTTGGAGGACCATTTAAAGCAACTGGTGGTAATATCAAAGACACCTCTAGTGTTGCTAATCATACGTTGCATATATTCAATACATCAGGAGAATTTGAAATACAAGCTGCTCCACCAGGAGCAAAGATAGATGTTATCATCATCGGCGGTGGCGGTGGTGGAGGTGGAGGTGCAAACTCCACATGGCACGGTGGAGGAGGCGGCGGTGGCGGCCAAGTCCGTTTGAAGTGTCAGTATGCTGTTAGTGCAGGTCAGAAATATACAGTTACTATAGGTAACGGTGGTAATGGTGGTACGGGTGCTAATAACCCAGCTGGTAATGGTAGTGCGGGTGGACAGAGTGCATTCGGAACATTCATCGCAGTAGGCGGTGGGGGTGGAGACGGTGCCCTTAGTAGTGATATAGCTGGTGGCGGTGGATCAGGTGGTGGTGAAGCACCTGGTGGAACTGGTGGTGGTGGTTCTGCTAGTAGAGGTGTCAATGGTACAAACGATATTTCAATAGGACACACTGGTGGACGTTGGTACAACTCTGGTGCATCTGGTGGTGACCCATATGGATCTGGTGGCGGTGGTGCTGGTGGCGGTGGTCACTTTACAGCACGTAGATATGCTGGTACTGGTGGACATGGTATAAATCTTGCAACTATTCTTGGCACAACTTATGGTGCATCTGGAGTCTTCGCTGGCGGTGGAGGCGGTGGTGGTGCCGATGATAATAGTAACTACAATAGTAACAACTCTGGTTATCGTGCTGCTGGCGGTCCTGGTGGTGGCGGTTCTGGTGGAGGGGGAGGTAACAACCCTGGATCTGCTGATGGTTTCCCTGGTACTGCTAACACTGGCGGTGGCGGTGGAGGAGGCTATGGCGGTACTCCTCAGTTCAATGGGGGTAATGGTGGTACAGGTGTCGTAATCGTTAGATACAAAACTACTGATGGATTCACACCTAAACTTGGTGATCCTGGTAATCCTGCTAATAGTGCTAATGCTGTTAAGGCAGCAGACAACGCTGCACCTGATGGAATGTATTGGATCAATACAAACTTCGCAGGCCCTATACCATTCTGGTGCGACATGACTACCGATGGTGGTGGTTGGATGCTTACCTATAAGAATGGTAACTGGCCCAACCAAGGATGTAGTAATGGTAATTACTTTGAATTCCCACAGAACGGACAAGGTGGTAGTGACATACCTCCAATGTGTGTACTAGGAGATGCAGAGTACAATAATAATATGTACAGATTTAATGGTTTAAGTCCATCAAACAGAGGATCTCTTTGGAGCTCTGCAGGTTGTAGTAACTATGCTATGTCTAGTCATAGTTCTGACCAATGGTTTGGTGACAGACAACCCAACCAAGGAACTGGTACTAATAAAACTGTTTTCTTTGTAAAGAGTACTCTAGGTGGTAACTGGAACAATAGTTCAAATATCTGGGCATACTATGCTGCAGGTACTCAGTTCAGCAACCCACCAGGTAACGGATTCGGTAATGGAAGCTTAGGAGGGATTGCTACTGGTATAGGATCTGCTAACGCAACTTCAGCTGGTAGTAACTATACAATCACTTCACTTGGAAACTATAGTTGTAACTGTTGTGAAGGGTACTACGAAAACACAAGTTGGGGTGGTAAGCAATGGTTCGGAGACGGCTATGGTGTTAACAACCAAAACGCAACTTGGGGGCAGACGACAAACTTCTGGATTAAGTGATATAATATAAGAAAAGAATATACATTATGGAATACGCACACTTTGAAAAATTCAGGGTATACCCTGACTTTATAGGTAAATCATACCAACGAGAGATTGAAGCTGGTTTAATGCAGTACAATCAACCTTGGTTATATTCACCTAACATGGATTATGGAATAGGTGATGATGCCTTAGCAGGGGTCTCTAGAAATACTTTGAATAGTGAATTGGGACATGATGTTAAGTATCATCAGTTTGTTACAGAGATTCAGAACATGGGTCAGATACACCATGGTCCTCTTCACTACTCTTTGTTGGGATTAACAACTAAGATTGTTGATGAGTTAATTCCTAATTACAGGAACTATCGTACTAGGGGTATACTGCAGCATGATATATCTGACAGACCAATGCATTACCTCCCTCATACAGATTGCCAAGATACGCAAATGGATGTATGGAGTTTCATATACTATCCACATGATTGCACTGGAGATACTTATCTCTTCTCAGAAACATATGAGGATATTCCCATGGATAATAGGAGATCTCATGAATGGTATCCTATTGACCAGTGTACTCCAAAAGCAGGTACATTGATTCAGTTTCCATCTAGACAGTATCATGCAGGGTCTCCACCATATAAAGGACGTAGATGTTTAATAAATTTTAACTTTAGTTTCAATGAGCAAAATTAGATTTACGAATTCCATATCTGGAATTCTTGAGGACTTTCCAATAGTATCAGCATCCAAAGTTAAAAGAAAATGGATGGCAGAACCAAATAAGAAGTATAAAGAAAAACTCACAGAGTTAAAGGCAAACTGTCCTTTCTCACCACAGTTCTATACCTCTAATCATATAGGTACGTTTATCAAGAACATCAGTAGATGTCCTGGTTTGGTAAACCTATTTCATACTGGGTATGTTTTAGTATCTCCATTTGATATGAGGATAAACACTAATGGCGATGGTAAGACTATTAATGTCAACATTCCATTTTCACATAGTCAACTAGGATTTGCTCCTGTTGCTACTCATTCACCAGATGTACTTCATCAATATTGTCCTCCACCACATAATACCAATGAAAGTATTATAAAGATTGATGCTGGTTGGCAAGTAGGGAAGGGTAGAAAGGATGTTGTATTCTTAGTAACAAACCTACACTACAGTGAGGAGAGGAGATTTACTGGTGTAACTGGTATATTAGATCCATTAGAATCAACTAAAGTAATCTCTCAGTTGTATTGGCATGTGAATGAAGGTACTGAAATTATTAAAGCAGGTACTCCATTGACACATATCATACCAATGAAGAGGGGATTCAATCCAGAATGGGAATGTGATAAACCAAATGATAAGGATATAGCATTGCATCAAGCATCATACTTTAGATCTATAAATACTTTTGCAGGTTAAGTAACTACAATGGCATACGATCCGAATATAAAAATAGTTGACTTGTACAAGAGCTCTGAGTGGATCTGTAAACTTGAGTACAAGTTTGTCATTGATGCCCAGACATCTGATGCTACAGGTTATGATGGAAGTGGTACATGGCAGTACGTCGGTCCTAAATTCGATTATAACAATAGACCATCATCTGACAAAGTAGGGGAAGTCCAACTTCAGTGGAGCATACCGCCCACAATCTCTGCCAGTGCCACTAAGGTACAACTATAAATACTACACTTATCATTCTAAACTATGGACGCTGAACAAATGGTGAAGGAATTCACCGATCAACTCAAAGAGCAGAAAGCAACAATCGTTGAACTTGAGAAACAATTAGGAACCCGTAAGGAACAGGTTTTACGGTTAGAGGGTGCAGTCGAGGCACTCAACATGACACTTAAGAAGCCAGAGGAGACCGATGGTGCTGAAGTCCAGTCAAGCTAGGCAGCAAGAACATTTACAATCAACTCATTTAAAAACTAAGTTTGATGGAACTCTAGACACCTGCCCTTATAGGGTGGGTGATCTTTATGATGAGCGTCCAATCATATCTATAGGTTTTACTGAAAATGTATATGGTAAGTACTACCATATAATAGTAGAGAGGGGTAGGGCACATACTCGAATGAAATTTGAATTCGATTCAAAGCATGATCTAAAGTTTTGCAAGCCAACAGAACGCATGATTCCACAGGTTAGTGAGGACATTCAAAAGTATCTTAAAATAACTGAAACGAATAAGACATAAATACATCTGAAGGATAATAGTGCCAATCAGAATGAAGCGTGTAGTCGTAAGGGTTGCTGATAATTATAGTTTGGAT
>Ga0208277_1001897_pt1 | contig 12015 bp, 11 predicted proteins | sample ETNtaG_5_FD_185782 | JGI IMG/M metagenome (GOLD analysis project Ga0208277, IMG submission 185782) | Marine microbial and viral communities from oxygen minimum zone, Eastern Pacific Ocean - ETNP201406SV205 (SPAdes) (version 2) | ecosystem: Environmental > Aquatic > Marine > Oceanic ...
TTCATGACTGAGTCAAATTGGTCAGATTCCATCTTTTTCAAGGTACTGTCATTTAGTATGCCAGCATTGTTCACAAGAATATTTAATCGATTAAACTTTTTTTTAACATATTTAAACAATGAAGTAACACTGTTTTGACTGCTAATATCTGCCTTAAAAAAGTGTCCGCCAATTGAATTAGCAGTTTCTTGCCCTGATTGCTCATCAAATTCAGCAATGATAACTGTCGCACCCTCTTGAGAATATTGATGAGCGGTGGCCTTACCAATTCCGCGTCCGGCTCCGGTGATGATAGCTATTTTATTTTCTAAAAGTCCCATGAGTATAATTTACAGTTTTCTATAGAATCAGGGGACTTTTTAGTTCAACATCTTATCATTTTTATTTATTTAATATTTTAAAGAGTATAGAAACTGTGTTGTATTGATCTAAACTTATCTAATAAATTACCTAGCGATCAAAAAATCATGGATATATTTTAAAGAGTTGTTATACTTATGAATATAATATTTATAATATGTTAAAAAAGTTTTTATCGATAAAAAAAATCATAGATAATTAAATGCTTACTTTACCAGAAAAAATTGCGTTTATTCTACTTACAATTTCTTCATTAAGTTTGTCATGGTTTTCATTTTCTACCATGTTTAAAGTTGTTGGTATAGGCACTAAATCAATAGACTGGAAATTGGTATTATTAAATTGGCCAAAAGGTCTAGCTGCATTTATTGGTCAAAAAACTCTCTTTAAAACTCGTCCTGTTGTTGGCTTTATCCATGCATTAGTTGCTTGGGGATTTACTTTTTATCTTATTGTAAATGTATTTGATGTTCTATATGGTTTTATACCAGGGTTCCATTTTTTTCCAAATTATATAATTGGTAAAGCATATAGAATTTTTGTAGATATTTTTACTGTTTTAGTTCTTTTCGGCGTTATTTATTTTTTAGTCAGAAGGTTTATTACAAAAGATTACAGATTAGAAATAAACTCTCCGGTGATGCTTTCTGATGAAGCAAAGGTTGGGATGAAAAGAGATTCATTATTAGTTGGTGCTTTCATTTTACTTCATGTTGGTTCTCGGTTTTTGTCTGCTTCATTTGAAATAGCTCAAAATAAACCAGATTGGTATCAGCCTGCTGCTACAATGTTATCTATGTCTTGGGCTGGGCTGGATTTTGAATCACTAGTAATGTTTGAGCATATTAGTTGGTGGCTTGCTTTAGGATTAATTTTAGGGTTTCTTCCTTATTTCCCTTATTCAAAGCATGCTCATCTTTTCATGGGGCCATTAAATATAATGGCTTTAGAAGATAGAAGTTCTATGACGGCAATTGAGACTATTAATTTTGAAGATGATAGTATTGAACAATTTGGAGCCAAATCATTAAAAGATCTTCCTCAAACTCAATTACTAGATGCATATGCATGTATCCAATGTAGTCGTTGTCAAGATGCTTGTCCTGCTTATGAAACAGGTAAAGAATTATCTCCTTCAGCTTTAGAAATAAACAAACGTTATTTTATTAATAGTAATGCAAGATCATTAATTGAAGGTGAAGCTAAAGAAATCCCTTTAACTGACTGGATGCTTACTGAAGAGGCAGCATGGAGTTGTACTACTTGTGGCTTTTGTGTTGAAGTTTGCCCTGTTGGGAATGAACCTATGCTTGATATTTTAAGAGCAAGACAAGATTTGGTAATGATGGAATCAAAATTTCCAAAGGATGCTATGGAAACATTTGATAAAATTGAAAATTATGGTAATCCATGGGGACTGTCGCCACAAGATCGTGAAAAATGGATGGATGGGAGAGATGTGCCTTTAATTAGAGAAAAGAAAGAAGCAGATGTTCTCTATTGGGCAGGTTGTTCAGGAGCATATGATACAAGAGGTAAAGAAATTTCTCAATCTGTAGTAGATGTGCTTAATAAAGCAGGCGTTGATTTTGCATCACTAGGCAATGAAGAAACTTGTACGGGAGATTCGGCAAGAAGGATAGGGAATGAATATCTATTTCAAATGATGGCGACTAAGAATATGGAAACATTTGAAAAATATAAGTTTAAAAAAATAGTTACTCAGTGTCCTCATTGTTTAACAACTTTAAAAAATGATTATTCAGAGCTTGGTGCAAATCTTGATGTTGTTCATCATTCTCAATATATAAGTGATTTAATTAAGGATGGTAAAATAGAGCCTGAACCATGGATGGATGATGATGTAACCTACCATGATCCATGTTATTTAGGAAGACATAGCGGTGAATATGATGCTCCCCGTGATGTGATTCAATCGATTATGCGTGATGGGAAATTGGTTGAAATGGAGCAGAATAAAAAAGAAAGTTTCTGCTGCGGAGCTGGTGGAGGTAATATGTGGTATGAAATAAAAACTGGAGAAAGGATTAATAAAAACCGTTTTAACCAAGCAGTTGAAACTAAAGCTAAGACAGTTGCTGCTGCTTGTAATTTTTGTAATATTATGTTGGAAGATGGTATGAAAGTAACTGGAAATGATCAAGACATGCAGGTACTTGATATTGCAGAGATGGTATCCAAAGGGCTTTCAAAATAAAAAATAGTCAGTTATTTAAGTAGAATTAATTTTTGAGTAGATCTGAAATTTTCTGCTAAAAATTCAATAAAATAAATTCCACTAGTTATATCTTTTGGTTCCCATGTAATTTTATGTGATCCTTGTAAAAGATGTTTACTAAAAATTTCTTCAATTAAACGTCCATTTAAGTCATAAATATTTAAGCTTATAATTTGACCGTTACCGATTTCAAATTCAATAGTTGTTGAAGGGTTAAAAGGATTGGGGTAGGGATTATAAAGTTTATAGCGAATAGGAAACGTTTCATTAATTATCGCTAGTTCCTCACAGTTAGTAGTGTCTTGTAAACCTACATAGCCTTCGATACAAGAAGGGTAGGGTGGACAAAGTTGGTTATTCTGTAAATAAGAGACACTCAAATTAATCAAATCACAGATATTCTCAGTTATCACTCCTGTAAGTTGATTATTGGATAAATCCAAATTTGTCAGACTGGTCAGATTACCTATATCTGATGGAATGGAACCTGTGAGTTGATTATTGGATAAATCTAAATTAGTCAGATTGGTTAGATTACCTATCTCTGCCGGTATTTCTCCTGAAAGTCCACTATCAGATAAACTTAAATCAGTTGTGTTCTCAATTGAATAACACTCATTCCATAATTCAACTTCACTAGAGTTACATAAAGAATCAGATATGATTTCACTTTTTATAAAACTCCCCCAATTACATAATTGGCCTACATTATCTATCCAATAACCTAGATCGCTTTCTACTTGTTCTGGTGTACCATTACATAAACCAATGGACATTTCTGCTAATATCCATTCATTTGGAATAATATGCCAATTCCAAGGGGTATTAAAACCTCCATCTGTATAATCAATATAACCATTGATATGTAGGTTTCGATTTTCTTCAGAAAGTTCTAATTGAGATCTACACTGATCAATTTTACTGCTGTCATTTGTAACTATTATAAAGTCTGAGTTTTCATCTTCACCATGGATGCCTGCTTTAAAGAATATATATGTACTATCAAAATTTGGATTACAGGAACTCGTATCTGAATTTGAATTTTCTGAAACAAAATTTTGCCAATGTTCTCCGATAATTCTTGAAGGAAACCACGAAGATGAATCAGAAATACCATCATAACATTCCCATGAGCCAATAATCCAGGAATTTTGATTTCCCAACCATCCGATAGATTCAGGTAATGTATTTAATGTAATAGGTTCAAAGACATTTACATTATCTGGAATTCGGAGATCAGTAATAATATTAAAATAAGAGTTTAAAAAATTGACATCATTTACTTGTGAATGACCTGCACCTTGTTCCATTGCTAATATCCATTTTGCACCTAAAGGTCGATGATTAAAAAAAATATTAGTTAGGTTTTCAATTCTGTAGTCTAAATCATTTTCTCCTATAAACATTAACCCGGGCACTTCTATTGCGAGATTGGTAATTGTTGAATCATGATATCCACCTTTTTGGGTGATAAAACCTAAAATTCTTTCTGGAATCCATTTTGTAAAATGAAATGCAAACTGTCCACCCCATGAATATCCATTTATAAAAAATGGTATAAATTCAAGTTCGTCAGAATTAGATAAAATAGCAAAAGAATCTGTAGCAGCAATAACGGCATCTCCAATACCGGTATTCATATGCATATTGTATATATGAGCACCCATAAGAGCAAAATTTTTATTGCTTGCAAGAATTTGATAATTAGAATCATTGACAATATTTCGTGAGTCACCATTGTTGGGATGCATGTACCAATAGATTCCTTTTAAGGTATCCGTAGAATCACTTATCCATAATCTAAAATCTGCATAGTTATAACTAGCAGTATCATTTTCTGGAATGCTAACATCATAAACCTGGCTATTAATAAAGTTGAAAAATAATAAAAAAATTAACAATTCTTTCATCGAGGTTATATTTTTTTCAAACCTATTTCTTTAATTCTATTTTGGAGGTATTCTCTTGCAGTATATCTTGTTGATAGTTGAACATCATCTCTAGGGTGAAGAAATAAAGGCATTGAGTATCTACTTTGGTTTTTAATTTTATTATTTGGATTAATAACTTGATGAGTCGTTGAAGGGAAGTAACCAGAAGATACCTCACTTAGCATATCACCTGTATTGATAGCTATAGAACCAACATCGCAGGTTATGTTATGCCAATTTCCTAAAGTATCTTTAACTTGTAGGCCAGGCTCGGTTCCAGCTACTAATAATGTAATTAGATTAATATCTTCATGGGGTGCTCCTCTAATGGCATCAATGGGTTCGTTACCTTTTAGAGGAGGATAATGCAAGATTCTTAGTAAATGATTTTTACTGTTTTTAATCATTTCAGGCAAGGGCATTGAGAATGAAGATTTGATATTAATAGGAGTTTCCTCTTGGATCCATTCTAAAATTATTGAGGTTAATTCAACGATATTTTTATAAAGTAAATGCGTTGAATCATTTATTTCACTAGGATATTTACCCCAAGTATAGATGTGATAAAATTCTTTTAAATCTTTTGCAGTATATCCTTTTGCATTTTCAGTTTCAAAAGGAAAGAAACCATCTTGTTTTTCAGGATCATATAAATAATTATTTTTCTTTTTAGAATTAAAAAACTTTTTCCATTGTTTATAAACATCCTCAATTAAAGGGAGAGGAATAGGGTGATCACGAAGTACAGAGAAGCCTGTTTCTACAAGAGATTTTGTCAGTTTTTTTGGAGCATTATCATCTAAATAACTTATCGTTTTGACAATCATGTTTATATATCAAATAGAGTTTGAGAGATTAACTAATTCTACCTTAGAATCTTTTGCATATTGTATAATTCGCTCATCCCTGTAAAATTCGAGATAATAAATTTTTTGAATACCAGCATTAATAATAAGTTTAAAACAATCATAGCAGGGGGAAGCTGTGACATATATTTCTGAATTGTCTATTTTAACTCCATTTTTAGCAGCTTGGACAATTGCATTTGCCTCAGCATGGGTAGTTCGAACACAATGATTATTTACCATTTCATGTCCAACTTCATCACAATGGGGTAATCCTCTGATACTCCCATTATATCCTGTTGAGAGTATTGTTTTATCTCGAATGATCACAGCTCCAACATTTTTTCTATCACAAGTGGATCTTTTTGCAACTTCAAGAGCAATATTTATAAAATATTTTTCCCAGCTAATTCGTTTATTTTTCATAATTAAATCTTTGATTTATCAAAGACTTTAACCGCATGTCTAGGTTCGCCATAATATAATTTATCAGCTACCTGAGCAACTCTGGCAACGATTATTAAATAAGCCCAAGTTGGTACAGTGACGCTAGCACATCCTTTTATAATCACTTTTTGGTTACAAAATCTATTATAATCTAAATCATCAACCATTCTCCTAAATGATTTTTCTCTAATAATTCCATTATCCAAAAAGTCATCTAGCAGTATTGTTTCCATGTTTAAAAATATGTCTGAATTTTGGTTAATGCTTTACAAAATTTTTCAATATCAGGTTCGTCATTATATAAATAAAAACTAATTCTAGCAGTTGAAGTTTCTCCTAGGTTATCGAGCAAAGGTTGTGCGCAATGATGCCCAACTCTTATTGCAATATTTTCTTCATTTAAAAACTGAGCAAGGTCATGCGAATGTACCCCTTTTATATTGAAACTTATAACACCTCCACGGTTTGCTGGAGCTCCATGTATTTTGATGTTATTTATTTTATTTAGTTCATTTAATGCATATTGCGTTAGTTCATTTTCATGTTCAGAGATTGATTTAATATCAATTTCATTTAAATAGTCAATAGCGGCTCCTAGACCAACAGCTTGAGCGAAGTTAGGCGTTCCAGCTTCAAATTTATAGGGCACTTCATTCCAAGTTGATTCTTTTAAGGTGACAGTATTAATCATTTCACCTCCACCCATAAATGGTTCCATTTCATTTAATAGATTATATTTTCCCCATAAAACACCAATACCCGTTGGAGCTAACATCTTATGACCGGAAAAAACATAAAAATCACAATTAATATCTTTTAGATCAACATCCATATGAGGTACACCTTGAGCGCCATCAACTATAAATAGAGCTCCAACTTCATGTGCTTTGTTAGCCAATATCTTAAGAGGATTTATAGTTCCAAGAACATTTGACATATGAGTAATCGAAACAATTTTTGTGTTACTATTAAAGTAATCTTGACAATTAGTTAAATCCAATTCTCCTCTATTATTGATAGGAATATATCGCAGTTTGGCACCTGTGTTTTTTGCGATAATTTGCCAAGGTACTATATTAGAATGATGCTCCATTTCGGAAATTAGTATTTCATCATTTATTTTAAGAGTATTACTTAAAGAGTAAGCTAATAAGTTTAAAGATTCAGTCGCACCGCTAGTAAAAACAATCTCTTTTTCAGAATAAGCATTAATAAAATCAGAAACTTTTTTTCTTGAATCTTCATATAATTTTGTGGATTTATTGCCAAGATCATATATAGCTCTGTGAACATTAGCATTTGCTTCTTTATAAAGTTTATTGACTGTATCTAAAACGATAGATGGTTTATGGGTTGTGGCAGCATTATCTAAATAAATTAAATCTGAATTTTCGAAAATGGGAAAATTTTTTTTTTCAATTTGAGGAGAAAATGACATCTAAAGCATGCCTAATTCTAGCTGAGCTTCTTCACTCATCATATCTCGATTCCATTGAGGCTCCCAAACTAATTCTACTTTAACGTTATTAGATTCTTTAAGTCCACTTACTTTTCTATCCACTTCTTCAGTTAAGACAGGTCCCATTCCGCAACCGGGAGCAGTAAGTGTCATTTTAATACTAACATCATTGTTTTCTTGAATATCTAGATCGTAGATAAGACCAAGTTCAACTATATTAACTGGAATTTCTGGATCATAGCAGGTTTTTAATTGATCCCAAATCTGTTGCTCTAGGGTACCTTGATGGTTCTGATCGTCTTTTTTGATAATCTCGAAACCTAAAGCATCTGCATTTTCTTCTCGAATTTGGACTAAGTTACCATTCATAAGTACCGTGTAGTTTCCACCGAGTGATTGCGTGATTTTTACAAGATTTCCTGCTAGTAATTTTACTTCATCACCTGATGGGATGACATATGCATCTACATCTCTTAAAAGACGTATTGATTCATTTTGGTTTGTATTCACTTTATTATACTTTTTATTTTTTCAACAGCATTCGAAAATCCATTTGTTCTCTGAGAACTGATGGTACCCTCAAGTCCAATTTCTTTTAAAATTAATTGGCTATCGTAGAAGCAAATATCTGTAGCTTTTTGATCGTTAAAAACGTTTTCTAATAAAGTCAGAAGACCTTTAACGATCATTGCATCGGAGTCTGTTCGGAATGTATATGTGTGGTCTTCATTTTTTTTTGAAACAACCCAGGCTTGAGATGTGCATCCATAAATTTTATTTTTATCTATTTTTTCACTATTTGATAATACTCCAGATTCTTTTGCCATATCCATAAGTTGAATAAACTGATCTTTTCTATCCTCAAACATCGAAAATAACTCTTTTAAGTCTTTTAGTTTCTCTTGAATTGTCATTCGCTTTGACTATTTATCAACCAAATCTCAAATTTATCCTCAAGGGACTTTTTAATTAAATTATCTTTTATAGTATCAAATATTTCAGCAGAAAACCCCTTCAGTAATAAAGTTTTTGATAGACTAATGTTTAAACCTCTTGATTGAAGATAAAATAAAACACCTTCATCAAGTTGCCCAGTTGTAGAGCCATGTGAACACTTTACATCATCTGCATAAATCTCTAGTTGAGGATTTGAATACATTAGCGCATCTTTAGATATTAATAGGTTTTTATTGGACTGGCTTGAATTTGTTTTTTGAGCTTTTTGTTTAACAATGGTTCTACCATTAAATACACCTTTAGATCGTCCTTTTAGAATAGATCTAAAATTTTGTCCACTAGTGCAATTTGGGGCATTATGAGTAATAATAATATTATTATCTATTTGTTGTGAATTTTTAGAGAGCGATAAACCATTTATATAACATTGAGATCCTTCTTCATCTAAATAAGAATTTATGTTTGATCTACTTAGTCCGCTTCCTTCTGAAAATTGAGTAAAATTATATGAACTATCTTTTTTTTGATTAATAGTTATATTATTTATAGTTGTAGTTTTAAGCGAGTTGCTTTGAATTCGAATATGATTTAGAGTTGAGTTTTTTTCTAATTTAACATTAGTTGATTGGTTATGAAAAAGAGAGCCTTTTCTACTAAAATGTTCTTCAATAAAAGTACCAGAGCTACTGTTACTTACCTTTAAATAAATTTTTGGTGATATCATTAAATTAGTTTTATTTTCTGATAAATAAAGAAACCGTATAGGACTCTTAAAATCTATGTTTTCTTTAATTGTAATTGAAAGAGCACTATCCACAAAAGCTGTATTTAATAGCTCAAATGGGTCACTCATTTTTGGTGGGACATTAATTCTGTGAGGTTCAAAATCTTTTAATCCCGTTGAGACCTTTAAACCCTTAGGAAAAACCTGGTTTCTTTCTTGGTATTGTCCATTAACAAAGACAAAAGTGATGACACCTTCAATATCATATTTGAGCAAGTCTACTCTTTTCAATGAATTACTATGAACTTCACTGATATCAAACTTTTCTTTCTTTAATTGAGATAGATTGGTAAACCGCCAATCTTCCCATTTTTGAGTCGGTAGCCCAACTTTTAAAAATTCTGAAAAATACGAATTTCTAAAATTTTGAAATTTAGTACTTTTTTCTTTTCGGGAAATCAGTTTGTCAAACTGATTTTGATAATCAGATAAGTTCATTTTTGAAGCCAGCTATATCCCTTCGCCTCTAATTCTTCTGCTAAATCTTTCTGACCTGATTTAACAATCTGTCCATCGATTAAAACATGTATAAAATCAGGTTCGATATATTTTAATAATCTTTGGTAATGTGTAATAATTACGAAGGATCTTTTATTATCACGAAAATTATTGACACCATTCGCTACAGTTTTAAGTGCATCAATATCTAATCCAGAATCAGTCTCATCTAATATGGAAAGGCTTGGTTCTAAGGTGAGCATTTGTAGGATCTCATTTTTCTTTTTTTCACCACCAGAGAACCCCTCATTTACAGCCCGCTGTAAATACTTTGTGTCCATATCTACAATTTCTAATTTTTCTTTTATGAGTTTTAGAAATTTGGCAGCATCCAATTCTTTCTTGCCTAAACTTTTTCTCTTTGCATTTAAAGCAGCTTTTAAGAAATAGGTGTTATTTACACCTGGGATTACAACTGGATATTGAAAAGACATGAATATACCAGCAAGAGAACGAGCATCAGGAGACCAATCTAAAATAGATTCATTTTTATAGATGATATCACCTTTAGAAACTTTATATCCTTCTTTTCCTGTAATTAAATTTGATAGTGTACTTTTCCCAGAGCCATTTTTACCCATAATGGCATGAATTTCACCGGGTCTTACTTGAAGATTAATCCCTTTTAAAATAGCTTTATTATCGATTTCACAATGCAGATCTGTAATGTTTAACATATTTATTATCCAATGCTTCCTTCAAGAGTGACTTCCATAAGTTTGGTTGCTTCTATTGCAAATTCCATAGGTAATTCATTAAAAACTTCTTTGCAAAAACCATTAACAATCATAGAAACTGCATCGTCTGCAGAAATGCCTCTCTGGTTACAATAGAATAACTGGTCTTCTCCAATATTCGAGGTTGTAGCTTCATGCTCCATTTGAGCAGAGGAGTTTTTTACATCAATATAGGGGAATGTATGAGCACCACATTTATCTCCTATTAGAATGGAATCGCACTGGGAAAAGTTTCTTGCGTTTTCAGCGTTTTTCATAATTTTTACATTCCCACGATAAGTTTGTTGGCCCTTACCAGCTGATATTCCTTTTGAGATGATAGTACTTTTTGTGTTTTTCCCAATATGTATCATTTTAGTGCCGGTATCAGCTTGCTGTAAATTATTTGTGACTGCAACAGAATAAAATTCACCTACTGAATTATCTCCTTTTAAAATACAGCTTGGATATTTCCATGTAATTGCAGAACCTGTTTCTACTTGAGTCCAAGAAATTCTAGCATTTTTTTCTAGACAAGTACCTCTTTTAGTGACAAAGTTATATATACCACCCTTACCGGAATCAGGATGTCCAGGATACCAGTTTTGAACCGTTGAATATTTAATGGTTGCATTTTCATGAGCTACTAATTCAACAACTGCAGCATGCAATTGATTCTCATCTCGCATGGGTGCAGTACAACCCTCAAGATAACTAACCTGACTATCTTTATCAGCAATAATGAGAGTTCTTTCAAATTGTCCGGTATTTGCTTCGTTAATTCTAAAATACGTTGAGAGTTCCATAGGGCATTTAACACCCTTAGGTATATACACAAAAGATCCATCAGTAAAAACGGCAGAGTTTAATGCAGCAAAATAATTATCAGTGTGAGGCACTACAGAACCAAGATATTTTTTTACTAGCTCAGGATATTTGTGAACAGCCTCAGAAAAACTACAGAAAATAACTCCTGCTTTCTTTAAATCTTCTTTGAAAGTTGTTGCTACGGAGACACTATCAAATACGGCATCTACAGCAACTCCAGATAGCATTTTTTGCTCTTCTAGCGGAATACCTAATTTTGTGTAAGTTGAAAGTAATTCAGGGTCAACTTCATCTAAACTTTTTAATTCTTTCTTCTTTTTTGGTGCTGAATAATAGCTGATTTCTTGGTAATTAATTTTTGGATAATGAACTTTTGGCCATTTTGGTTCTTTCATCTTTAGCCACTTTTTATATGACTTTAAGCGCCATTTTAGAAGCCACTCAGGTTCACGTTTTTTTGAAGAAATAATTCTAATAACATTTTCATTAAGTCCTGGAGCAAGAGTATCTGATTCTATTTCAGTTACAAAACCATACTCATAATCTTTTTTAAGATTATTGTTTATTATAGATTGTTCGTTTGACATTTTATTTTTTTAGTTTAAGCAGAAAAACTGGTTCCACAACCACATGTTCTTTCAGCATTTGGATTTTTGATTTTAAACCCTCCATTTAAAAGATCATCTGAATAATCGATTTCAACGTCTTTGAGGTATAACCAGCTTTTTAAATCACACAAAATAGTGAGCCCATTAGATTTGAATACTTTATCAAATTCTTTCGAGGTTTTTTCAAAGTCCATATTGTAAGTCATTCCTGAGCAGCCACCTCCTTCAACAGACATGCGAAGATAGTATTCATTTTTACCATCTGCTTTCATGACAGCTTTTAATCTTTTAACCGCTTTGGGAGTGACTACTATTTGTGCTTTTTTAAATTCTGCTTGTTTTG
>Ga0208277_1001900_pt1 | contig 12010 bp, 6 predicted proteins | sample ETNtaG_5_FD_185782 | JGI IMG/M metagenome (GOLD analysis project Ga0208277, IMG submission 185782) | Marine microbial and viral communities from oxygen minimum zone, Eastern Pacific Ocean - ETNP201406SV205 (SPAdes) (version 2) | ecosystem: Environmental > Aquatic > Marine > Oceanic ...
CGGCAAATCTACATGACTACGCCACAAAAACTCTTCATCTATGCCTGCTTCTAGTAATTGATTTGTCCGTTTTGGAACAGTCTTTGGACCAAGTACGGCGCCTGGTCTTCTTAGATCGTCCATATAATCAGTCTCTAATAAAAATCCATGACTGGAAGTGGTTGCAGTTTGCAATAAGGTTTCCATCGCTCCTTTGCCAATTAAAACACTTGGAGTCACTCCCTGGGTCACTTTTTCATCCACATTTGGAGGAGAATAATGCCTCACTAATCGCTCTGGGGAAAGGCCTGCTTTACTGGCCATTTGAGCCATGTCTCGATAAGTAGATTCTAGTTCGCCTTCGACATGCAACTGCAAGGCAAAGCCATCTTGGGCAGCCATGCGCATAGTCTCCAATAATAATTCGTTGGACAGTTGCCAAATCTCATCTGAAACCTCCCAGTGTGGGCGCCCAACCTCTCCAATAGCATGAGCTTGGCCCTCATGGAAAAATTTCACTGCTTCATCTATACTATCACGATAATTTTCCATGGCTCTTTCTTTCCCTAACTGTGCATCTTCCTCAACCCAATTGATGAATTGATGAGCAAATGCTGCTGGGTGTGGACCCAGTACTACTCTAACTCCCAAGCCCAATTCAGTTCTTACTTCTCTAGCCATGTTAATAGTATTCTGATAGGAATCTCGATGACCTTGTTTGGTCGTTGGTGGAGATTTAAAATCTGGACAATGCACCAATACAATGTTGGTTCCGCCTGCCTTTTTGAAATCCCCTGCAGCCTCTAGAAATCTTCCATTTCTATTGAGATGGAAGTGATTGTCGAGTATTGGACCCTTCCAAGTATTATTTGATGAAGTCATTCAATCACTCATAGGAATAGGTTATGCTCTTCTAATTGACCTTTCCAATAGACTGCCGACATTGCAACCATATTTGGGTGCCTAGCATCACTTGCGACGCATTTTCCATTTGGCCATATATATAATTTCAAATTGTGACGTGAATCTTCGATAATTGCACAGCCTAATCTTTCATCATAGAGGGCTTGTCCTGCTGTGAATTCTTGATTCATTTTTTCAACATTTACTGATTTGTCAAAGTTGAATGAAGCTATAACCGGGCCAAGTTCCGTTTGTAATCCTGAATCGTCTAATCCTAGACGCAGTAAGAGTTCCTTAGCGGCCGCCCTTGCAGCCTCGACACGATGAGTCCCGTGAACTACGATCCTTCCTTCTTCATCGATAATTATGGTAGCGCGTGGTTTTTCCAAGGATTTTATCACTATACCACCGTTCTTTTGACCCGCTAGTTGCGACACTACAGCGTCATGATTTACTGGGCTGGAGGGGACAAATCTCACCAATTGGTTTTCAACTCTAACATCAACTCCGCCAACAGCCATCACTCTTCCTCCATGTCACCCGTTGAGGTCTTGTTTGATGAATTCTCCTCTACCTCTGGCTTAGTTTGCAATAATTCTGCAATATCTTTGCGCCACGGCAGAAATAACGGTACCAGCAATACAGCAGAGGAACCATGTTCTTGACGCAAGTCAGCAAGAGCCCCTCTTAACCTAGCAGCATATCGTAAATTACGGCTATGGGAAATTTTTTCACCTATTAACCATTCATTCAAATCCCACCAGGTAGCAGATAATACCGCTGCAGACGAATGGTTAGGGCTAACACCTTTGGGAGGCTTCTCTGCTTCGAAGATATTCTGTTTGACTTTTTTTCGCCACTTTTTACCAACTGTCACAAGCCCGAACAGTTTCTTCCAACGTGAAACCTCTTTAGCTTCAGCAATCATGTGATTTTCCCAATCCTCATCATCTAATTCTGGTTCAATGAAATATATTGGACGTTCGTGTCGCTCTGCTAGCCTGTGCACTCGGCGCGGCTCTGGGTCAGGAAACCTACCTGCAGTTATGTCCTCTAGTTGCATAACCTCTTCGAGAAACAACCCCATTGTACCTCCTGAAATCAGTCCATGTGCAAGATTGACTCCGTTTGACTCTACCTCATCTTTTTCTTCTTGACGCCAAAGGTCTACTACTTCCTGCGATTCTAATAAAGCAAGACCATGCCATTCTTTTGACGGCCTCAACTTGCGTGGATAAACCAAAGTTGGTATTGTACCATGTAGCAAAATTGTTCCACCATCCGGATCCTCCCAGAGAACGTCTTCCCAGGATATCCTAGAACTCATTTTGACTCACTCATTGACTTTCCAGCCATTCTTCAAGTTGCTGGATATTCCAACCTTGGTCAAAATACCCCTGTATCTCTTCTTGAGTCCAGAAAGTAAACTTCTCCATTGCCTCTGCCATTTCTGGCGATACTTGAGTTGCCGGTGCAGAATAAGTTTGACTTGGCGGTATTGATGCATATGATTTGTCATCTTCATCATCATACAAGTCGTCGAAGTCATCCCCGTCATCTCGGCGTGAGATTACCACTACTACAACTACTAGAATAGCAATGACTCCAACAAGGATTATCAAAACTAGACCCATAGAGAAACCGGAATCATCGGAACTTGAAACCTTAACATTGAATGTTTTTCCTTGGTCTTTACCGTTAAACAAAACTTCGCCAGTCTCGTTATCATACACAATGTAGTACATTCCTGTTGTGGCATCATTAAATTCTTCCAATCCAATAGAGACCCATTGGCTCTGAGAAATTCCAATTTCTTCACTGGTCATATAACCTTCAAACACCGGGACACCGTTATTGGTCACTGACCTTATTTCTAATTCAGCGACCCCTGGAATTGAGCCTGTGTTGATTAGTTCAACTTCTAACTTTATACTATCACCAATTTCAGGAGATTCTGGATTTGTACGCATATTCCTTACTTGGAATAAGGCGCTTTCAAATGCCAAATCATATGTAGATTCATATTCGATCTTAGAACCGAGGATACCAAATGCACTACCATCATTAGAGTCATAACTACCTCCGCCAATGATCGGCGCACCTGCACCATCTGAGCCATCAATCCAAATTACAAGTGTTACATCGGCATTTTGTAGATTTGACTCTACAACTTCAAATTGCCCAGGACCTACTGGCCATAGGTCTACGCAATCTGCCGAGGCTCTAATATAACCAATACCACTACCTTTTGACAGATTTACTTCGGTAGAAAGTGGCGTATTACCATAGTTGTTTTGATATACGCTCCAGGTTGTCCCATCCTCTGGATTGCCAACAAAGTACATCCACTTTAGAGAAACATCCTCTTCGTATAATGAACCTCTCTCATTAATTTGCAGAGATAAGTCTACACAATGATATGAAGATGTTGGCATTTCATCCAATAGTGTTGCTGATGGATCATTGGAATCTAGTTCACCTCTAAGTGCAGACCAAGAATTGTATACTACTTCTGGCGGTTCATCGTCAACCTTAATCGAGAACTTTCCACAGCCTTGCGTACTTGAACCAAAACAATTGGATGTTGTTAGGTCTTGAGCGCCGGCTGGTAGGTTTACTAGCCTAAATGAATAGTTGAAGATGTTTTGAAACGATGGTAATTTTATTCCAATCTCAAATTGTCCTCCAGTAAAAGTATGCGTAGTGATTTCTTCGTCTACTGCATCAAAATCGCTTAGCGCATCCTTGAAAACCTCTCCTCTAGTGATTTCGAGTGTCAATTCGGTTTCTGGATTAATGAAAACTTGCTCGACAATGCCTGAAGTAAACGAGTATTGCCCGCTAAACATAACCACGTCGCCACCTGAAACAGAGCCCTTGTTAATGCTGAACAGATTAGGCGAAATTGGGAAATCAGTATCTACTAGTGTTGGGGAAATCATGACTTCATTAACTAAATCTGTACGAAGATCTAACGCCATATCGTTGGCATATCTCCATTGTTGCCTAAATGATTGATCCGAAAATACCGGAGAGTTGTCGATATCCTTGATACTAAAGCTTGGAGTAAATTTAGTATTTTCATCAATGGCTAAACCCCAATTGAAAGCCACTGGAATAGAAATCAAGAAATTCTCCTCAAACGGGTCCAGCAAGACATTGCCGTCAGTCGTTCTTATGGATGACAAATATTCGCCATCTCCATTCTGTAAGATAGAGAATACTGTACTCTCTGTGTATGTTGTTTGGTTTCTTGGATAATACATGATTTTGGTATCATAGTTTGTTAGTGAAGGTGCTAGTTCAATTTCAACTAAGTCGACATCTTTCCAGCCGTTACCATCCTCAGCATCAATTATCAATGAATATTGATTTCCAGCAAATATAGTTTGATTCCATTTACCTACTCCCTGTGGAGGATTAGATGGAATTGTCCCAATCAATGGGTTCCCTCTAGAGTCCTCAATAGTCAACGAGTTAATCGATGGATATTGAAGTTGCATGCTGACATAAGTGATCAAATCATTGTCTAGACCGGCAGCTCCTCCTTCCACCGAATTGCCAGCCAGGTCGTAACATTCCACCCAAATACTAACTTTACCTTTCAGGCCAGAATTTGCATAATCATTGTATTGAGCAATGTAAGTTGAATTAGGGGATTGGCCGTTGCTTTGTACTGGAACTTGTATATATTCATCTGCCTCTGCCAAACCATTTGAATTAGCATCGTGGTCATATTCAACCCAAACATGGACAACAGCACTGTCTGGAGGATTTGGAACGTCTCCAATAATCAATCTGAATTCTTGTTGGATTTTTGGAATAGCCCATGAATCATCATAGATTTGGCGCCAGTTATCATCTGAGTTTATATCTCCTGTACCCGTTGGTAATTTGTATAAATCAAATGAGAATAATTGAGGATCTAGAATGTCGACTGTTAAGTTGAATTGGAGCCCACAATCGGAATCCGGATTGTATGCGGCATTTGTGCAAATAACATCTCCCCCATCATAGCCACCAATTCTCAACCTGTAGGTATTCGAGCCAACATTGAACGCTCCAAGGTTAACTGTCCAGTCAAGTATACCATAAATCAAACCAGTCTTATTAGCGGTTTCAATCCATGTGATATTAGTGAATTCGCCATCCACCTCAATGGTTCGCTTTTCTACAACAACATAGAATGAATTAGGTGACGGAGAGATATCCAAGTCTTCATAGCTAATATTTGCTCTAAGTTTAATTTCTTGATTAGAGTAGGAATCATCCAAGTCTTGGATTACTCCAGCAGAGTTTTGCAGAGTGAAATCCTCTATTGTTATATCATTTTCAATGGCATTTCCAATTTCAGGATCTAGTAAAATTCCCGATAACATACCAATAACTCCGTTTGTAGCAACAGTCTCTGACAGAATTATCACCCGGCTTTGATCATCCCACGCTGAATTAACAGTAAACCGCCATGTGATTTGTTTGCCACCATTTAATGGCAAGTCAATTGAACCAGATGAAGGATGAAGTGAGATATAATCATCAACAGAATCTGATTCGTAAAAACCTGTACTCAAATCATATCCAAGGTGAATTGATTCATCGCCATATCTGAACCTCAATCTAGCTTCATCTAATGCTGAGCCAGTAGACTGTGATACAGAATGGGTTGTGACAATCTCATATATCTCACCAGTAGCGTACAATCCCAGTTCGTTGTTATTCCACTGCAAAGTGGAGTCATATCCTGCTTCAGTAGTTATATCGAGCCCTTGCATGGTTAATTCTCCGCCATTTCCAACGCTTACATTAACTGGAATGAATAATTGATTGTTGGTACTTCCAGATGCATCTTGGCTCTCTACCGCAACATACTCGCTTAGATAACTAACAAGCCCAATATTGTCTGATAACTCCGCAGTATAATCATAAACTACATTCAAGTTTGTGAAATCTACACTCCCCCCGCCATTTGAATCGGTTTGAGTAACACGGAACCCTGCCCTAACCCAATCTATGCCACTTTCATCTGTTTTGTAGATTGGTAATGATTGGTTATCTAAGAGCGTATTTACTCCTTCTAAAATCTTGGGAGCGTTGAAAGTGTCCAATAAACTGACTTTAGAATTAGGAACATTTTGCACTCGAGTCAAAAATATTTCATCTATCCCAATCACAAAGTCTAGGTCAAACCCATACGCCGTATCATTAACCGAATATATATCACTGTTAGATAATTCTAGTGATAAGTATGACACATTAGCCATGTGAGGAATTAGGAAAAAGGCACCTACTTCGGTCTCAATAGCGGCGTCAATCTTTATGTCGGTTTTGTCAATTGCTGTACTAATGCCGTTAAATTCATTGTTGTAGAATTGATTCTGTAAGCCATACAATCCAAAAGCCGGCTGAGAAAACTCCCATTCATGAGTGCCATCTGCACCAAAATCAACTCCTAAATCACCTAAGTGATGTCCAAAATATAGGTCAAACCAAATATCTTCAATAAAACAATCATCTTGTAATTCCATTTCAAAGTTAAATTCAAAAATAGGAGAATCAAAGTAGGTAATAACATCATTTTGTAATGAGTAGTCATCAATTAGATAAGGGTGAGATATTGTGGATATGGGGAGGCACCTTGCGGCATCCACACCTGACATTTTAATACCGTACAACGGTTTGCTAAATTTCTCAATCATATCTTTTGATTCAAAGGAAAATAATAGATTATCTCCATTGACATCATGTTGATAATCTAGACTGGCGTTTTCAGTAATCCCAAAATCTCGCACTAGATCTTTATCGACAAAAGTCAAACCTATTCTGGAACCTAAATCATAACCATAGATTAGAGGTGTAGAAATTCTATCTGTATCTGCCTCTAGATCTAATACGATATCGATATATGGATATTGGTCAACATCAATGTCCCACAATTCTATCACGCTTCCAGTTAAGTCCTTTAGCAAACCGTTTGGAGTAGTTACATGCAATCCTGAAGCGGGGTCTATTACTGAAACTGTTAGTTCAGAATCTCCCGGAGTGAAACTGTCTAACGATAACAGACCATATCCATTTGATTGCCGGTCATCATAGGATTGTTCAGGTTGAACATTGTTGATTACCATTCTGCCAGTTTCAACGTACCCGTCACCTATTTTGACATCATCTATGTACCATCCATGCCGGTTAGTCTGAGCTTGTGTCCCAGGGGTGTCGGAGTGTTCTAGTACGAACCTAATCTGTGCATAATTACCAAGAAATTGTGCTAATTGAGCAGCAGCAGTAGCCCATCCATCCGGATTGCTAACTGTAGTCGATGTACCTGCTAAACCAAACAATCCTGTTGGGATACCCTCACAACCTGCAGTAATGAAATTTGAGTTGGCACCACTGTCATCTCTAATGTAGAATCCTTGACCCGGAGAAATTCCAGTAGATTCAGGGATATTGAATTGTAGCATATTCCAAGGGTCATTAGGGGTAAACGAGCCCGTGGAAGATGTACGTATCTGGACGTAAGCGCAGTCTGGATAAATGAAATCATTTGTTGGCGTCAAATGGGTTTCCAAAGCATGCCAAGAAGAAAATCTCAAGAAGGTGTCATTTAGCGTAGTTGGCAAATAGAAACTCGGAGAACTAAGTTCATATCTTACCACATCAGAACCCACTAGACCGTTGTTTAGATCGTTTGTGTAATCGCTATCAAAGATGGAAGTACCCCAACACATGTCACCAGATGCACACTCATCAGGGCCATTGACCAATTGCTTGTATTGATAGTTATCATATTCCCATGCAATAGGTTGATTGGTGACAGAGTTAGAAACCTGTGAGGAATTAACATAATTGCCGTTATTTGACTCGAAATCATCAACTATAGATTCTGAAGATAACGATGTAGCACCGTTGATTGTGGCCGTAAAGTTGAAGTTAGAACTGTTAGCAACAGTCGTCAAACCGTTATTCTGTGCTGGATCCCAAGAGAATCCCATCTGATCTACACCGTTGTGAGAATAAAATGAATGATTTACCACATTACTTGGAATATCTAACTTTGCGGAAGTTATTGTTTCATCACTGGGGACATTAAACCCACCATCAGTATTATTGTAATTATTGACACCATCTTTGAATTCAATATTCACTTCTGATGAACCATCTGCAAATGTTGTAACTGTACTGGCTGCTGCCAACGGAGTTAGAATCATTAACAAAGTCAAAAAAATTGAAGTTTTTATCTGGTTTTTTTCAATCGCCATGCTATCGCCCATACCCTACCAAAGCGTCTATGACTAAAATACATCGCTTTTTCGATTGATAAAGGCTCACTTCACAATTAATGAATTATGTACTCTATGTCAAATTATAGTGGCCCACATACAGATACGCCTGAAAGCCTTTCTGCCCTTAGAATCTTGAGTATCTAACAGACACAACAGAAACCATATGATGAAATCTATTTTATCGCGTGACTTCTTGAACTAGATACTATTGCCCTTGTCATGGAACCTTATTCCAAAGAGCCTGTTACGCTAATTGAACACGTATTTCCAGGAGACACCAATGACCATGATACGTTATTTGGTGGCAAACTATTGTCGATAATGGATAAAGCAGGTGGAATCTCATGCTCAAAATTCGCCCATCGTGAATTTGTAACTATTTCCATTGATACGCTGAAATTTATCGCCCCTGCCAGACAAGGCGATTTGCTTGAGGTAACCGGCCAAGTCGTCTACACCAGCACTCATACTGCATGTTCAAAGGTAACGGCTTTTGCCGTAAGTAAAGCAACTTGGGAAAAGAAGAAAATTTGTGAAGGGTATTTCTTCTTTGTCGCTATTGATTCAATGATGCGCCCCATACCGATACCACAATTTGTTGTTGAGAATGATGAAGAACAAGTAGAATGGGACAATGCAAAGCGGATAAGAAGCAATATGGTTGGAGAAAAGTAGTCTTTATTTGCCCGTAAATTCATTTGAAGGTGCTCGGTGGGATAGACATGACTGTATTGAATGTGGCAATGTTTGGTAGTGATGAATTAGCCAAAGAAGTTGCTAAAGCCACAGACCAAAGGGACGTTCATACTTATGTTCACAAAGAATTAACCGATGGTGAAGCAAAGATCATCTCAATAATTAGGCCTGCAAGATTCCCTGAACGGCTACGTCCTTTATTGAATGCAATTTCTGCAGGTAGAGTAGGTCTAATAGAAATAAACGAAATTGATGCAACTCTAGGAGAGGTAATAGTTGCATTTGCTAGCTCCAGTATCAAGCGAGGAATTGCAGTGATTAGACCATTAGATGGTGGATGGGTTGACCAAGACATGGTTGAGAAAATGTTCTCTCAGGCAGGATTAGATGGATGGCAATTTATGCAACCTGATGGTCTAGAAATTCGTAACCAACTTTACGCATTGATGGATGAAATTAATGATGAGTTAATCCAATCAGCACAATCACCGTTAGTGGTCAGTATCGACCAATATTTCAATGTCAAAGGCATTGGACTAGTTGCGATTGGTTACGTGCAATGTGGCACATTGAAAGTCCACGATGAATTACATATCCTGCCGGCAAAAGGTAATGGAAGTACAAAATCACTGCAAGTAATGGATGATGACGTACCCGAGGCTCGTTCTGGAGACAGAGTTGGTATTGCCCTTAGAAATGCCAAAGAAGAATCTCTCAGCAATGGATCAATCATAGTAAAGCCAGCCCTGCTGGATAAAAAAACCAGTACTGACATTCCATTGTCGGTAATCGAACACAAATCATCTATGTTAAAATTATCAACATCTCCATTTCAAAAGCGCCAATTAGCCAAAGGTGACGTAATACATGTCAGCCTAGATTTACAATTTATTGTTGGAAGAATCAAATCAGTTGACGGCGAAAATTTGATTGTTGAGTGGGAATCTCCTCTATATGTTAGAAGAGATAAACCTGAACAAGCAATTATCTCTCAACTTGATTCAAAACCAAGAATCATTGGTTCTGCTGAACTTCATCAAAATGAATAATTCGGCTTAAATTAACCACCCCAAATAACGGGGGGTGTTGGAGTAAATTTGCGGTGGTTTGATAACCTAGACAATATGCTTGGATTACTGGGATGCACTCTTCTAGCCGCGTAGCATATTCATCAACGGAGTCAAATGATGTAAAAATCGACTCGTTATACCTTGATGGAGCCGCAGGAAAAGTAGTTGCAACCATTGATGAGAGAATGCTAAGTTTGGAAACTAGAACTGGGCATGCATTAGACATAAAACTACATTCAATTAATCGAGTGCACCATCACCACACTAGATTAATTCCCGGCTATATTGCCACCGCTGGACTAGCCTTGATTTGGTCTAGTATCCGCATATTCTCTAGCCCAGTAGTACAAGCAGCGAGCATGCTCTTGGGAATTGGTTTGACGATGGGATGGGCAGTGACTCGGAAACCAACATTGACCATCGATACAGAAGTTGGAGATTGTCATGTGATTACTGGCAATGATTTTTCGTTACTAAAAGTAAACACTATTCTAATGAAACTACAACGTGGTTTTTCTCTCAGTGATGCTGTTGAAGGATTGGAATTGCTTGAAGGCGACACTAGCTATCCACGAAATTCCTCACTTGAGCAACATGAGGTGCCTGTCAGTTTGGTTGAAGTCAGTAGACCTGAATCAATCGCTAGTTTTCTTTCGACCGAACTTGCAGAATCTGTGACACAGGAGCCTGAACCAAGTTTTTCTCTTGATGCAGAGTTATTTGACTTTGATATGCCACCTCAATCAACTCCAGAACCAGTACCTGCTTGGTTAAGCCAAAGCAACAGACCTGCGGCTCAAAGTTCTCATGCAGGCGATGCCCTAATTCAAAGAGGCATCAATAATGTGACTGATAGAAGAGAACGTCAAAGTAGAAACCCTATGTCGATGTTCGAGCCTTTGGATGTGGATCTAGCAACTGTACCAACTCAACAGAATAATTCCCTGCCAAACCGTGGCCTTCTATCCCAAAGCGAGAGTAACAATATGGAAGCAGGTCCTGCATCTATGCCTGAACTATTGCCAAGTTTTTGGAACCGTGATGGTTATCACAACCCAAATGAGCAAAGTCATGAGCATGTTGAAGACAATTTCTCTGCTTTTTCATCCCCTGACCAATTACTCGGTAACATCGATGAAAACGGTGACGCGATAGAATCACTAGTAGCGACTGCTAGAAGGTCTTCACAATCAAGGAAGCCGCTCACCTCTCAAGACAAAACTGCTATTGATTCAAAAACAACCTTGCTGAGAAGAAAAGCACCACTAAAAAATTCTAGACTTATCAAGAAAAAAGGTCAAACTGGTGTACGAGAATCTTTGAGAAATAGATTAGTTCCAACCCAAATCAGAGAAGCTGTCAGTTCAGTATCCAATCGTATTCTTAGCAGCATAGAGCAAGGAGTACAAGGGAATTCTACGCTTAGAGAACGCTCTGACGAAGCAATGGAGCAAGAATTAGAAGCATTCAGCAACTTGGCTAAGGAAGGTTTGTTACCTGATGAAAAGGTAAGACAACTTGAAGAAACTACTCGAAGAAGAAAGGCAATTATAGAACAAAATCAACAAGAATTGGCCGAAAGTGATGGTCAATTTTCTTGGCAAGAATTGATTGATTCTGAAGAACACCACAGTTCTACTGCTGGCAAAGGCGGACTTCCAAGAATTGATTTGTGATCATCCAATAATTTCTCTGAAGTGTGCTAGCCTTTCATTAAATGCATCATTATTCAATGATAGTAAACCACTGGTACCAAAGGACTCCAAGGTGAAACTAGCAGTTACTGTGGCTCTAACTAAAGCCTCTCTTAGCTCATCCTTGCTTACATCCCCCGAACCCGATGCCAGATATGCGGCAATGGTACCGGCAAAGGAATCACCGCAACCGGTAGGATCTACTACCAAATCTGTTGGATAAGCGGGTAAAGCAATCATACTACCTTGGTGAAAAGCGATTACTCCGTGTTCGCCTTTCTTTATTACTAAACTATTACAACCAACCATGGAAATTAATTTCTTAGCAGCTCTAACTAAGTTATCGTCATCTGCTAACATCTTAACTTCACCATCATTAATTATT
>Ga0208277_1001901_pt1 | contig 12007 bp, 10 predicted proteins | sample ETNtaG_5_FD_185782 | JGI IMG/M metagenome (GOLD analysis project Ga0208277, IMG submission 185782) | Marine microbial and viral communities from oxygen minimum zone, Eastern Pacific Ocean - ETNP201406SV205 (SPAdes) (version 2) | ecosystem: Environmental > Aquatic > Marine > Oceanic ...
CTTTTAAAAGATTAATTTCTAGATCATTTGGTCTATTATGCTCACCTACTATCATACCCTGGTAAACTTTAGTTTGCGGATCTATAAACATAGTGCCTCTATCTTGTAAATTAAAAATTGCATAGGCTACGGCTATGCCTGTTTGAGTCGCAATTAATGCACCATTTCTTCTTGTTGAAATATCACCTTTAAAAGGGCCGTACGAATGAAATAATCTGTTAATTACTCCTGTACCTCTTGTTTCAGTTAAAAATCTACTTTGATATCCAATTAATGCTCTTGAAGGTGCTAGAAAAATTAATCTAGTTTTACCAGAAGTATTTCTCATATCTATCATCTCTGCTTTTCTTTTATTCATACTATCTATAACTGTACTAGCATATTCATCATCAACATCAATTATCACTTCCTCAATCGGTTCAAGCTTCTTATCGTTTTCATCAATTTTATAGACAACATGTGGCCTTGATACAGTTAATTCATAACCTTCTCTTCTCATGGTTTCTACTAAAACCCCAAGCTGAAGTTCTCCTCTACCTCCAATTTCAAAAGCATCTTTTTTATCATTCTCAGAAAATGAGATGGCAACGTTTGTCTCTGCTTCTGCTAACAATCGTTCTCTTATAACTGTTGATGTTACTTTTTTACCTTCAAGACCTGCCAATGGTGAATCGTTTACAGTTATGGTTATTGACATTGTTGGTGGGTCGATAGGTGTAGATGATATTGGTTGGTTAACATCTGGATCGCAAATAGTATCAGCTACAGATGCTTGTGCTAATCCAGCGATACATATAATATCACCTGTTTGTACTTCATTAACAGGAACTCTCTGAGTTCCCTCAAATTTAAATAGTTTTGTCAGTCGTCCAGACTCAACTTGATTGCCACTAAGATTAATAGCCTTAACAGTATCATTAACTTTTGCTGTTCCTTGCTCTACTCGACCAACCAGGCATCTTCCAAGGTAAGGATCTGAATCTAATAATGTAGATAGCATAGCAAATGGTTTGTTGGTCTCTACCTTAGGCGGTTCAACATGATCTAATATTAAATCTAACAAAGCATGTAAATTTTCTCTAGAATCTTTTAAATCCTTAACACACCAACCATCTCTACCAGCAGCATATAGGATAGGAAAATCTAATTGCTCATCTGATGCATCTAATGAAACAAATAAATCAAAAACTTCATCAATTACTGAATCAGGTCTCCCATCTGGACGATCGATCTTATTAACAATAACGATTGGTTTTAAACCCTGAGCAAGAGCTTTAGATAAAACAAATTTTGTTTGAGGCATTGGTCCTTCTGCTGCATCAGTTAATAAAATCACTCCGTCTGTCATGCTTAGAACTCTCTCTACTTCGCCACCAAAATCAGCATGACCCGGTGTGTCTATAATATTTATTCTTGTATTTTTCCATTTTATAGACGTTGGCTTAGCAAGTATTGTAATGCCTCTTTCTTTCTCGAGATCACCTGAATCCATAATCCTTTCGTCTATATCTTGATTGTCTCTAAACATTCCGCTTTGTTTCATAATTGAATCAATTAAAGTGGTTTTACCATGATCAACGTGAGCTATAATAGCGATATTTCTTAAATTCTCCATTATCTCTTACTCCTTTGCCTTAAACTTAATGTTCTATTTTTCCTATTTCTAGTACGCTTAGTTGGACCGGTTTTGATATTACTTTTTGCACTTTTTTTTAATCTATGTTTTTTAGATGACCTTAATGTTTTTTTAGAATTAGGTTTTTTATTACCCTCCGTGCTTCTTCTTGGCCCACTACTTTTTGAGAAGCTTCTTCTAGGTTTACGAGTTTCTTTTCCTGTTCTTGTCTTTTTATTAAGTTTTTTCCTGGTCGAAACATTCTTTTTACTTAAAGAAGATGGTTTTTTTGCTGTAGTTGGATTCAAAAGATAATTAATTTGATCCCACAATGGTTGTTCTTCTGGAGAGATAAAGCAAATAGCAGACCCGAGTGATCCAGCTCTACCAGTTCTTCCAATTCTATGAATATAATCTTCTGCTACTTGAGGTAGATCATAATTAACAACATGTTCTATGTGATCAACATCTAGTCCTCTTGAAGCTATGTCGGTTGCAACTAATATTTTAAACTTTTTAAGTCTAAAATTATTCATAACCTTATCTCTTTTATTTTGATTCAAATTTCCATTTAACGCATCAGCCTTAAAACCATCATTAGTTAAATTTCTAGCCATTCTTTGTGTACCATGCTTTGTCTTGGCAAAGATTAATACAGAACCTTTTCGATCAGATAATTGTATCAATAATTCTTTGTACTTTTTATTATGATCAATATTTATGACATCATGATTAATATTTTTTAATAGAATTTTTTCTGACTCAACCGCAATTCTTTGTGGTTTATATAAATATTTATTTGATAGCTTCATTATATTAGTCGGCAATGTTGCAGAAAATAATAATGTTTGCTTTTGAGAAGGTAAATATTGCAGTGTTTGATCAATCTGTATACCAAACCCCATATCTAACATTCTATCAGTTTCATCAAGCACCAGATAACCGCAGTCCATTAAGTCTAAAGTTTCATTCTCTAAGTGATCATTAATTCTACCAGGCGTGCCTACAATAATCCTTGGGCCTTTCCTGAGTTGATTTAATTGCTTGCCCATTGCTTCTCCTCCTATAAGACATGCGGACCTAATGGAACTTTGTTTACCAATTAATTTGTTCACAACATCTAAAACTTGTCTGGCTAATTCTCTAGTTGGAGTCATAATTAAAGCAGTCATTTCTGAATTCCTTGATAATAATTCAATCATGGGAATACAAAAAGCTGCAGTTTTACCTGTCCCAGTCTGCGCTGAGCCAAGGATATCTCTCCCTTCTAGGGCATGCGGGATTGCTTGGGATTGAATTGGAGTCGGATCTATAAAATCCATATCAATAAGTGCTTGGTTCAAATTTTTTGATAAACCAAATCTTTGAAAATTAGTCATTAATCGCTCTGCTTTATTATTAAATTAAATTGTCAGTAGAAGACATCTACGATAAGTATTTAATAATATCTTAGTGCAGCTCTCCTCAAGTTGCTTAATATAAGCAACTGTGGCTACTTTTTAACAGTTAGTCGTATAGAACACAAGCTATTCTTTATGAAATTACTAAATTTTATTAAATTATTTTAACTTATAGTCAATTTAAGCTATCTAGATTTTTTTGAGCCAAAGCGAACTCTGGGTCGATCTCTAGAGACTTATGAAACATCTTAGAAGCACTTTCATCATCATTTAAGCCTTTATATGAAACACCCAAACTATTATATATCTCTTTAGACTCCAAGCCCATTTCAACTAATTCATTTAGATGTTTTTGGGATTCGCTAAATTTATTATTTTTAATTAAGTAATTAGAAAAGTTTAGACGTGGGTATATCTCATTAGGAACTAGCTCGATTGTTTTCTTGTAATGATATTCTGCTTCAGGATTATTTAGTGAACTAAATAGGTTTGCTAAATTATTATGAGCCTCTGATGATTTATCATTAATCTCCAAAGCCTTAATATAATTTTCTACTGCTTTATCATGATCCTGCATATCAGTGTAAATTATCCCAAGAGAATAATAAGACTGAAATAATTTTTTATCCAACTTTAAAGATGTCTTAATTGCATTAATAGCTAACTGATATTCCCCCATAGAGTGTAATAAACTGCCATAGTTACTATGAAAAACTGCTTGATTGGGAGCTTTATCAATCGCGGTCTCAATATGTTTTTTTGAATTTTCAAAGTCGCCTTCTGCCATAAAAATTAGTGATATCAGATGATGCGCATTTGGCTCAGATTCATTTACAGTTAGGATCTTATTATATATAGCCTTAGCCTCTTCAAACCTATTCTGTCTATGAAGATCCATGGCTTCTGCAAAAGCTTGTTTTATCAAAAATTTAGACACTCTTTAACCTTTCCTTTACTTCCTTAATAACTCCTGTCCAATCACCACGAGACTCTTGTCGGAATAACCTCACTGAAGGATACCATGGAGTAGTGTCTTTGTAACTTAAATCCCATGTATGTTTTGGGACAACAGGTAATAAGACCCATGTCGGTATGTTCAATGATCCAGCTAAATGAACTACATCACTCTCTATCGATATTACTAAATCTAAATCTTTGATTACCTCTGATAATTCAACTATATTATCAAAAGTGCTCAGATCAATTATGTTTTGATTTGTTGTTTCAAAAATTGACTTTGATTGATTTTCTGGGATGTTAATCTGTTTATAATTAGAAAGAGAATTGTCAGCCTTCATCATTACTCCTATACTTTTGCCATTACCTATCACTTTATTAGAATTATTAGTAACTGTTAGATAGGGAAACTTCTGAGTATCCATAACTGGACTCCATTCAAGTATTTTTGGAATTGATATTAGATAAGTATAAAAATCATATTCAGCAGTATCCTCATAATCAATAACATCTAAAATCCATTTTTGTTGTTTAAGAATTTGAATAGCCTCAGTTTGAGACATTACTATTACTTTGGCACCTTCCATAGCAAGTTGTTTTGCGAATCTAATATATTGGAAAGTTTCGCCTATAGACTGCTCAGCGATAACCAACAATGTTTTGTTAGATATATCTTGCCCTGTCCATTTTGGTTTAGTCATTTTCATTTCATATACTTGTGCGGGTAACTTGAGTCTCCATTCATACTCATTCCACCCTTCAGTATAATTTCCAGTTAAAAGTAAGCACATACCAAGATTTATATGTGGTTCAATATAGTCAGGATATGTTTCAATACATGATTTATAAAAATTGATCGCTTGATCAAATTTCTTCAGCTCTTCATATATTATTCCTATCATTAACTGGCAGCCAATATGGTCAGGTGTTAGAGATAAACACTTTTTGAAAGAATCTAAGGAATCTTCAAATTTTTGTATTTGTCTATATGATTCTCCAAGATAAAAATGTACTTGGGAAATATCATCCTTTAAAGAAACAACTTTTTTAAAAACTGAAATAGACTCCTTATAATCTTTTTTTGAGCTTAATGCACAGCCAAGCGATATTAAAGTCCCTATATCTTCAGGATTGACCGATAAAGATTTATTGATATAGGAAATACTTTCATCATATTTACCCTCACTCATTCTTATACATCCAAGTATATGATTTGCGTCAGGATTATTGTTCTCAGATAGGATTTTTAAGCAGATACCTTCGGCTTCATCAAATCTTTTTTGACTGAAGGCATTAATTGCTTTTGTAATTTGTTCTTTATAAAGATCTGTTTTTGACATTATTATTCAGTTAAAACTTAATGATAAAAAAAAGAGGACCGAAGTCCTCTTTAAAAATTAACTTTTAATTTTAGGCTTGATAAGCAAATGGGCCTGATAAACCTACTCTATCAGCAGTTGTATTCCATGTTCTACCATGATCTGAATATTCCTGTTTACTAGTCATATTCACATCAACTGGAAAGCCTGGATTAATCGCTAGCGGATGATAATTACATTGTGCAACTTTACCATCTCCACTTTCAACGCCAGCCATGTCCCAGCCACCGGCTCCACTAACTTCTAAAGTTTGCTTAGTGCCGTCCTTTTTGAAATTTATTGCTGCTTTTTTGACTCCAATAACTTCTCCAACTAAACTTGCAATGACACCTAAGTGGCCGCCATGTTTTCCGCCCCATAATTCTTCAATAGCTGTAGCTTGTTCATCTGTTGCATTTTCATCAATGTACAATGCTAACTGAAAGCCACCATCTGTTAAATTAGGACCGGGCGCGTGTAACCAAGCTGAGACTTTCAAGCCATCAAGCTTAACATCACCAAGGTTACCCTCAGAAATATCCCATACTAGCATCGCTTCACAAAAACCTTTTGTTGGGCTTTGAAGATACAAACAAGGACACATTAAATCGCAGTTGCAAGACTCGGCATAATCCCCTTTTAGACTCCAACTCATATTTTTCTCCTGTTAATTAACATATTAATCATCACACAATAATTGTAAAAAATCTATCTAATCTCTCATTATATCCTACATAACATTAGTAAATGCTAATAGAACCTGAATAATAAATACTATGAACAAAAGATAAATTTGATAAAGTAATAGGAGGGGGAAATATGAAAAAAAGCTTTTTTGGCAGATACTCACCTGCCTTGACAATTAATCATGGGGAATCGGTAAATACAAAAGATGCCAAATGGTACCAGAAAAGCGTGCCTTGTAGATCGGCTTGTCCTGCAGATACTGATATACCTGGCTACTTGGAGGCAATTTATAATCAAGATTACGAAAAAGCCTACAAAATAAATCTAGAAGATAATGTTTTCCCTGGCATTCTTGGTAGAGTATGTTCACGACCATGCGAGGATGCTTGCAGACATAGTGATGATTCTAATGGAGATCCAGTATCAATATGCTTTTCTAAAAGATCTGCGGAAACATTTAATCTAACTAAAAAGTTTAGACTAAAAAACTATAGTAAAAAAACTAATAAAAAAATATTGATAATTGGCGCGGGTGTAGCAGGTCTAACTGCAGCAAGAGAGTTAGCAAGGTGTGGTCATGATGTTGAGATATTTGAAAGGCATAGCTCTCCAGGCGGAATGCTCAATCAAGGTATTCCCATATTTAGATTGCCTAGAGATATTATTGATAAAGAAATTAATCAAGTTATCAAACATGGAATAAAAATACACTACAACAAAGATATTAAATCTTATGAAGAAGTTGAAGAGTTATCAAAAAAATATCATGCAGTGGTTTTAGCACTTGGCACATTAAAACCAAATAAAATAAACAAAGGATTTTCAAAATCTAATGATGTTGAAGATGGATTGGATTTTTTACTTAGAGTTAATGAGTATAAAAATAAATATGTTGGTAAAAATGTTGTTGTAATTGGTGGTGGATATACAAGCATGGATTGCGCTAGAACTGCACTCAGACTTGGTGCTAAATCAGTTAAAACTTTTTATAGGCGAACAACAGATGATTTGGTCATCTTGCCTGGTGAGCTGGATGAACTTATAAACGAACATGGGAAAATGATCTTCAATGCTCAGCCTCTTAACATTATTCAAAAAAATAATAAATTAGTTGGACTAGAATTAATTAAAACCAAATTGGTTAAACGTAATGGAGTATATCAATTAAAAGATATAAAAGGGTCAACGTTTAAAGTTAAAACGGATCACATTATTCTTGCGATTGGGCAAAAACAACATCTATTACTTACAAAAAACCAAAGGAAAAATATTTTCTCTGTTGGAGACTTTGCAACTGGAGCGACTACACTAATTAATGCAATTGCTCATGCAAAAGATATGGTAAAAGAAATAGATAAGTTCTTAATGAAAAGAGATCTGTTTAGCTCTGAAATAAAAGTTACAAATATAAAGACAACTGGAAGAGATCTAAAATTGAACTATATCCCGATAAATGAAATGCCAACAGTCAACCTGAATCAAAGAACTTTTAGTCGTGAAGTTGAAAAAGGTTATCATAGAAATGTATCCCAGAAAGAAGCTTCAAGATGCTATCTATGTCATTATAAATTTGAAATAAACAATGATCTTTGTGTGTTATGTGATGAGTGCCTGCTAGCTAAACCAATTAAAGATTGTATCGTTGAAGTCAGTGACGTCCATGAACTCAAAGATGGTGATATTGCTTATGAAAGAATAAGTCCTAAAAAAAGTATTGGTCTCTATCATGGAAAATTATTAATAGATCATAAAAAATGTGTGCGTTGTGGTGAATGTGAAAAAGTATGTCCAACAAATGCAATAACAATCCAAAAAGTTAAAAAACAAAATTATGTTAAAGTCTAAAATTAAAAAATATAACGTCACCTGTCCTCATGATTGTCCGGATACCTGCTCTCTAGAGGTGACAGTTGATACTAAGACTAAAAAAGCAATTAAACTAATTGGTGATAAGACTCATCCTATAACCAAAGGCTTTCTTTGTAATAAAGTAAATCACTACCTTGACCTTGTATATAATAAGAATCGTGTGTTATATCCTCATGTACGAGTAGGACCAAAAGGGCAAAAAGGTAAACTCAAAAAAGTTTCTTGGGATTTTGCACTTAAAACAATTACCAAAAAACTAAAAGCTATTGAAAAAGAATATGGCGCGGAAGCTATTCAACCATATAGCTATTCTGGAACCTTGGGGATGCTAGGCTATTGGGGAATGTCTGAACGATTTTGGAATAAGATGGGGGCTGCAAGATTAGGGAGAACCATCTGTATAGCTGCTGCCTCTACAGCTGGGATCTATACATATGGTGCAGCATGTGGGCCAGCAATTGATGAAGTCCCAAATAACGATTTAATAATACTATGGGGTACCAATATTGTTTCAACACATGTTCATATGGTGCCATTTGTTGAAGAAGCAAAAAAAAGAGGCGCAAAAATAATTTGTATTGATCCACGAGAAACTAGAACAGCTGCTTTAAGTGATTGGCATATTCAACCCAAACCTGGAACTGATGCAGCTTTAGCCTTAGGGATGATGAATGAGATAGTTAAAAATAGAAAACATGATTTAGCTTTTTTAAAAAAACATACGACTGGGTATAAGGAATTCTTAGATAAAATATTACCAAAATATACCCTAGATAAAGTTTCAAGAATTACTGGTGTAAAAAAGGCAGATATTAAACAATTAGCTCATGAATATTGTTCAACCAAGAAAACTTATATACGCCCTAACTACGGATTAAACCGTCATCGTAATGGTGGCATGATGGTAAGATCAATTATGTTGCTTCCTGCGATAACAGGTGCATGGCGAAATAAAAGTTCCGGGTGTTTTGTAGGATCAATTGAGGAAATGTGGAATGTAGATTTAGGAAAGTTACAAAGACCAGATCTTCTAGATAATAAAAATCCAAGATCCATAAACATGATACAAATTGGAAATGCTCTAAATGATAAAAAATTAGATCCTCCAATCAAATCATTATTCGTTTGGAATTCAGATATCGCTAATTGTGCACCAGATAGCATCAGTGTTCGCAAAGGTTTAAAGAGAAAAGATTTGTTTACGGTTGTTCATGAGACTTTTTGGACAGATAGCTGTGATTATGCTGATATTGTTTTGCCAGCAGATACTCAACTAGAGCATATGGATCTTCATGCGCCTTATGGACATTATTATTTTAGTCTCACACAGCCTGCCATAAAACCACTGGGCGAGAGTAAATCTAACCAGGATTTGTTTAGGGATCTTGCAAAATATATGGGCTATAAAGATAAGTGTTTTAAAGAAAGTGATGAAAGTATGATTAAGAATATGATTGACCCAAAACACAATCCTTTATTCACAGGGGTTACTTTTGAAAAACTTAAAAAAAATGGCTGGGTTAAGGGTGATGTTGAAAATAAAAAAAGAGATTATATAAAAAAAGGCTGGCCAACTAAAGATGGTAAGATTCAAATCTACTCTAAGGATACAGAGAAAATTGGCTTAGGTGCCTACCCAGAACATATTGAAGAATTTACAGACAAGACTCTAAAAAAGAAATACCCAATACAAATTTTAAGTCCGGCAACCCATCAATTTATTGGTAACTCTTTTGTGCCGGTTGAAAGATTAAGAAATATGGCGTCTAGACCTACTATAGAAATGAGTAGCAAAGATGCAAATAAAAGAAAAATAAAAGATGGAGACCTATGTAAGATTTATAATGATGTGGGAGAAACTTATGCTCATGCGGTAATTATAGATTCAATGCTTGAAGGGGTTGCTTCAACCCAAAAACAATATAAAGGATCGCTTGTGAAAAACGGTGTAAACGCCAACGCCCTAAACACTCAAGATGTAACGGATATGGGTGATGGCCCTATTTTCTACACCGTTCTAGCTCAAATTAAGAAAGCTTAATTATACATTGTGGAAAAAGTTTCGTTTAAACTAAAGATAATGAACTATAATTAAGCTATGAAGCTTATGAATACAGACAAATTGTCTAACTCACCTAAAAAACCTGTAGATTCGTCAATTTCTTATAAAAATGATGATATGACCAGCGGTGTTCAAACCTTTGATAACGGTGATATTTATACAGGTGAATTTTTAAATGGTAAAAAACATGGTCAAGGAGTATTGAAAACAGAAAGTAATAGAACCTACGATGGTGGTTGGGACAATGATCTGCCTCATGGTTTTGGTGTTCATACATTTCCCAATGGTAAAATATATAAGGGAGAGTATAAGAAAGGAAAACCATTTGGCGAAGGTCAGTGGGTTTATAGTGATGGAAGTACCTATACTGGCAAGTGGATCAATGGAGAATTTGTTAACCCTGATAATAAACAAGATACATTTCAATTCAGAATTGTGACATTTTTAATTAATATCTTGGTCATAGGTTTCATGTTATCTGTGATTGGGTTTTGGTTACTAAAATTTTTTAGAGTTGTATGATTAATGAATGTATTTTTAAAACGCCTCTGGCTCATATGCTATTAAATGAGGAAGATGGTAAAATAATTCATGCATCATTTACTAGAAGAAAATTGAAAAAAACATCTAATCCTACTTTGCTTCATGCTCAAAAAGAAATAATCCAATATTTTAAAGGTGTTAGAAAAAGATTTACAATTAAAATTAATCCAAATGGATCAGTTTATCAAAAAAAAGTTTGGCGAGAACTTTTACAGATTAAATATGGACATACAAAATATTATTCTGATATCGCAAAACTTCTTAAAAGTTCCCCTAGGGCAGTAGGTAATGCTTGTGGAAGTAACAAATGTCTTATACTAATTCCATGCCATCGCGTAATTTCCAAAGATATCAAAAATGGTGGCTTTTCCTCATTTGGAGGTATTGTTCACAAAGATAGGCTTTTAAAGAATGAGGTTTGATAAAACGAAAAATTATTAACTAAATATCAGTAAAGGGTTTCATTAAAGCTTGAATAAGAACATCTTGATTCACATACACAAAGTAGATATATAGAAATACTGATAAAACTCCGATAATTTTTTTGTTCATAATTTTATCTAATCTACTAAACACACAAAGACATTGGCCAAAGGTGTACGCAAAATAACCTATGGCTCCAAAAAATATAAATCCAACTACACCTAATAAGAACATATATATACCGTAACTACTTTTCTATTCTAAGACAACTGTTATCTCTCTATCCGTAACACATTCATTCTCTGAATCAAATAGATTAATTAGAGAACCCATAGGAGTGATTGTGTCAACTGCACGATCAAAAAGATACCCTATTCCAGAATTTATGATGAAATCTTCCCCAGACAGACCATCCTCCTGAATAAGACCGTAATGTCCGGATAGATCTCCAGACTTACAAACTATGTTTATTGATGAACACTCTGTCAAGAATACTACCTTTTTCGGAGCTAAAATATCAAGTTTCGAGGATGATGAGTAAAGGTTACATACAGCATCAATTGGATTCAAATCTTTATCCAATGTAATTAAGTTAATGTTGATTGGTATTTCTGTGGGTTTTAAAGTGGCGCAAGACGTTAGAAATATGAGAGGAATAATTAGTAAAAAAGAATAACGCAATTTAGGTGACCCTATCGATTATATGAAAAATTAATTCATTTAAAATATTATTTTTACTATGAAACAATGTCTGAAGGTCTGATGATGAATTAGCTAAGTCATAGCAATATGACTTTACACCACTTATAGATTTGTATTTCATAATATTTCCTTTATTCCTTTTTAAGTCTTTTTGTGCAGATTTCCCCAAAATCTTTTTTTTACCGGTATAGTCAAGTAAATCATCCGTTGCTTGAAAAATTAGACCAAAATTTTTACCATATGTTCTCAGTTCTTTCATTTTTTTTGTGCTTTTGTTATTTGATAGTATTAATGGTGCCATCATACAAAATTCAAAAAGCTTAGAAGTTTTTAATTCATGCATCATTATAATTTCTTTTTCAGTGACAGATTTCTTTTCATACAATAAATC
>Ga0208277_1001903_pt1 | contig 12005 bp, 12 predicted proteins | sample ETNtaG_5_FD_185782 | JGI IMG/M metagenome (GOLD analysis project Ga0208277, IMG submission 185782) | Marine microbial and viral communities from oxygen minimum zone, Eastern Pacific Ocean - ETNP201406SV205 (SPAdes) (version 2) | ecosystem: Environmental > Aquatic > Marine > Oceanic ...
AAGATTGTCTCCTTGATTTCTTTCAATGAAATCAACTGCCTGTTTTATGAACTTCAAACCCTCATCAGGACTAATTAGGTTTTGATCGTTTGATAGATCAATAAGAATGTTTTTTTGATCAGGAAACTCTTGAATAATCATAGGAAAGGATACATCTGATTTAGCTCTTAAAAAGGAAACCAAGGGACTAATTAAGAATTCATTATTATCTATAAAATAATCTAAGTATTCAGATTTAGCTAAGTCTGGATTATGAATAATGCATTTGAGCAAGCTTTTAGTTACCTTACTTAGATCGATTTGCAAGTCTTCTGGTTGAGAGTGTTTTTTAGTTTGTGGTTTTGTTGGTGAAATCTCACTGAGATCGATATCCATTTTTTTTGAAAACTCATTGATCAAAATATTTTTAAAGTTACCTACCTGCATAGGCTTCACTATAGAGACAAAATCTTTGGATGCTGCAGCTTTTCCTTCTAAAGAACTGTCATGCTTTTCTAGAATGCTTTCAAATAAATAGTCCGAGAGATTTGTTGCATTGTTTATTAACTTAGGTAATTCGTCTTTTCCTTTTTCTAATAAAAGACTCGCTGGATCATGATCATCTGGTAAGAAAAGGAACTTAACTCTTTTGCCATCTTTAACAACCGGAATAGCTATATCAAGTGCTAATTTTGAAGCATTTCTGCCTGCCTCATCTCCATCAAAACAAAAAATAATTTCATCTGTCTTTTGAAAAAGCGTTTCTAAATGAAATTTATTAGTCGCTATACCCAATGTTGCAACGGCAATAGGTAATTCAAAGCTAAAGCAAGCCAAGACATCCATATAACCTTCCACCACCAAAATCTGACTTGGCCTTGAGTTTCTTGCTAGAACATTAGGAAGGCCATACAGCTCTCTACTTTTTTTGAATACTTCGGATTCTGGAGTATTAAGGTATTTAGGCTGATCTTCATCGTCTAAAACTCTTCCTCCAAATCCTACAATTTTGTTTCTTCGAGAAGTAATGGGGAAAATCAATCTGTTTCTAAAGACATCATACTTTCTTTCATTTTTTGCGATTTTAAAAAGTTTAGAAGATTCCTTAGCTTCAATCTTTTTCGATTCAAAGTGTTTAACGAGATTATCCCAACCTTCCAAACTTAAACCCAATTCAAATTCCTTTGATATTTCTTCTGAAATTCCTCTCTCCTTCAAATAAGACCTTATTTGTTCTCCGTCCTTTGGCTTTAGAAGATTATTCTTATAAAAGTTTTTAGCCTCATCATTAAAACGAAATAATTCATCAAATTTCTCCGTATCGTAGTTTGATTTGGTCCTTGGAATTTCCAAACCAAGGTTTTTCGCTAAAATTTCCACAGCTCCAACAAAATCTTTTGACTGATAATTCATCAAAAAGCCAATAGCATTTCCTGAAGCTCTACATTTAAAACAATAGTAAAATTGTTTTTGATCGCTTACGCTAAACGATGGGTTACTGCCATCATCGCAAAATGGACACTGCGCCCAATGGTCTTTGCCTTTTCTTTTTAAAGGAACATAAGAATCAACTAGAGAGACAATATCTGAATCCTCTAGAACCTTTTGAATAAAATCTTCAGGAATGAAATCAGACATTTTTGCTTTTTTCTCTCAACCAAGATTCCAAAATAACCTTAGCAGCTAACGCATCAATTCCTGCGGCAGGTTGCATCTTATTTTTTTTAATTATATCCATTTGATGCTTTGCCTCAAAAGAGGACAGCCTCTCGTCATGAAGTTTACATTCTATGTTTAGCGATTTTTCAATTTTTTTTTGAAAACTTCTAACCTCTTTAGACATTTTACTTTCTGTATCATCCATGTTTATTGGAAGGCCTAAAATAATTAATTTTACTTCCCACTCGTATACTAGATCTTGTATTTTCTGAAAGAGTTTTTTTTGATTTTTATAAATAATTGTTCCTTGGGTAGAGGAGGAAAGCGTAATGTCATTTCCGATGGCATAACCGATATATTTTTTTCCATAATCTATGCCTAAGATAGTCGCCATTAAAAAGTTTGTTCTATTTGCTGAATTAAGTCCTTTGCAAGGTTAATACCTTGTTGATCGTACAACTCTCTAAAACAAGTAGGACTAGTGATATTTATTTCGGTTAGAAAAGATCCCAATATGTCTATACCAGCAACTAAAACACGTTGTTCGATTAATTTTGGCTTTATGGCACTTACAATCTCAAGGTCTCTATCATTCAATTCTCTAACTTCCGCCTTTCCTCCAGCAGCAAGATTTCCACGGAAATCATCTCCTTGAGGAATCCTAGTTACAGAAAAACCACAATGTTCACCTGAAATTAGAATAACTCTTTTGTCTCCTTCAAATACCTCAGGAATAAATTTTTGTATCATCATTTTTTCTTTTTTTTTGTCAATCAAATCAAGAGTTTCAGTAAGATCTGTGTCTTCATGATGGAGTCTTCTAATCCCTTCTCCACCCATCAAACCTAAAGGTTTGATAACTACTTCAGAATTTCTTTCAATAAATTCTTTAATAATCTCTTTTGAAGAAGACACAATGGTATCGGTAATAAGAGAGGGGTAATTAAGAATTGCCAATTTTTCGTTGTTATCTCTTAGAGCTTTTGGGTCATTGAACACTTTGACTCCCAATTTTGAAGCAGCCTCTAAAATATAGGTATTATTTACGTACCCCATATCAAAAGGAGGATCTTGTCTCATCAATATTGCATCAAAGAAATCTAAAGATGAGATATTATTTTCTCCTTTTTCATACCAGTTAGATTTTTCATACTTAACAGAAATAGCAGAAAATTCTGCAAAGGGTTTATCAGAATTAAAAAAAAGACAATTTGGCTCAATATAAAAAATTTCATGACCTTTTTCTTGGGCCTCAACCATCATTGCTAAAGTAGAATCCTTCTTATAAGAAATTTGAGAGATGGGATCCATTACAAAAGCTAGTTTCATTTTATTTATTTAAAATTTTTAACATTGATAATAATACAGTAGGCACTGTTTCTGTTCTTATGACTAAGTCTCCAAGTGAGATGCCCTCTAAACCATTGGATTTCATTTTATCAATTTCCTTTGGAGAAAAGCCTCCTTCTGGACCTATAGAAAAGTAAATTTCATTCATTTTAGACAAAGATTCAATATTTTTATTCTCTCCTGGATTCAGATAAAACTTATTCTCTGATGGTATTTCCGTTTGCCATTCATTTAGGGTCTTATGTCCAATTTGTGGCATCCAATTATTTCCAGATTGTTCACAGGCTCCAGTTATGACTTTTTTCCATCTTTCTATTTTTTTTTCTGAAGGTTTTTTTAAAAACTTCGATCTTTCAGACGATAAGCAGTCAACTCGATAAACTCCCAATTGAGTAAGTTCATTTAGAATTTTTTCAAAGTTTTTTATTTCAGAAATGCCTAATGAGATTTTTGGGAAAGTCTTTTCTTGAATCTTTCTCTCACCTATTGAAAAAACTTCACAGGTTTCTTTGTTTATTATAGAAACAGATGCTTCAAGAAATTGCCCTTTCGAATTAAATACTTCTATCTTATCTCCTTCTCTTTTTTTTAAGACTAAAAGGTGGTGAAAACTATCTTTATCTAGTTTGTATGTTTTGTTTTTTGTAAGTTCCTGATCGAGAAAAATTCGTGGTATTCTCATACTTTTATCTTACTGCATATAATTAGCTTGTTTTAATTTTAATGAAAATTTTTCTGATTAGACATGGAGAAGCTGCCCAATCCTGGGACCAATCACCTGACCCCGGATTAAGCGAGCTAGGAAAAGAACAAGCATTTGAGTGCTTTAACACTCTCAATGGAAATGAAGATCTAAATCAATTTAATTTAGTCTCCAGCCCACTAAAAAGAGCTCAAGAAACTAGTTTGCACTTTAAAAAAAAATTCAATAAGCAACTTTCCTTGAATGAAGCTTTTAAAGAAATTCCATCTCCCGGGATATCATTGTTAGAGCGTAAAAATTGGTTGCAAGAAGTTTTCAAAAAAAATATTTCTGAATTAGAAAAACCTCAACAAATTTGGCAGGCAAAAATTCTTTCCACTTTAAAAAGTTTAACCAAACCAACAATAATTTTTTCTCATTTCATGGTTATCAATACTGTTGTAAGTACTTTAAAAAATGATCCCAGAGTGGTTTCTTTTTACCCTGATAATTGTTCCATTACTGAATTAGAAAGCAATAAAGGCAAACTAAACCTTATATCTACAGGAAATGAATTACAAACACACGTAAATTGATGGAAAGTAAACAACAGAATAAAGAAGATAGAAAGTCGCTAAAATATCAAGTTGGATTAGCTCTTAGAAGATATTTTAAAGAATTGGATGGCAATAAAGCGACTAATGTTTTTGAAATGGTCATAAAAGAAGTGGAAAAACCAATGCTCGAAGAGGTAATGAAATTTTGTGACGGTAATAAATCCCAAGCAAGCAAAATATTAGGTATAAATAGAGTCACGCTTAGAACAAAACTAAAACAATATAATTTAGACAATGGCAAAAAATCGTAAAATCAAAATCAAACGTGCGCTTGTTAGCGTTTCTGACAAAACCGGTATAGTTGCTTTTGCTAAAAAACTCCATAAGTTGAATATAGAAATTATTTCGACGGGAGGCACAGAAAAATTATTAAGAAAAAATAAAATACCTGTAGTTCCAGCTGAAAAATTTTCGGGTTCACCTGAAATGATGGGTGGCAGAGTAAAAACATTAGTCCCACAAATTCATGGCGGAATTCTTTCTCGCCGAAAAGAAGATAGAGACGAAACAAAAAAGCACGGTATCAAAGAAATTGATCTGGTTGTGGTGAATCTTTACCCATTCGAAGAAACAATAAAAAAACCTAACATTGAATTGGATGAAGCAATAGAAAATATTGATATTGGGGGTCCAACAATGTTGAGATCAGCCGCTAAAAACTTTTTCCATGTCGCTGTAGTTTCGTCTCCAAATCTTTATGATTCATTTATCGCTGACTTAAAGAGTGAAAGTGGTAAGTGTTCATATGAAACGCGAAGAAAATTGTCTTTGAAAGCTTTTGAACATGTTGCAAATTATGACATTGCAATTGCAAACTTTTTATCAACTTATAATGATAAGGCTCCAGAAAACTTTTTCAGTAGTCATAAGCTTAAACAAGTATTACGGTATGGAGAAAACCCTCATCAGGAAGCAAATTTTTATATAAATTCTGGGTCTGAAGGAGCAGGCATCACTTCAGCAGAGCAAGTTCAAGGAAAAGAACTTTCTTACAATAATATTGCAGATACCGATGCAGCCATTGAATGCGTTTCAAATTTTGAAAAACCCTCTTGTGTCATTGTCAAACATGCAAATCCTTGCGGCGTAGCTTCAGGGAAGACATTGTTAGAAGCTTATGAGAAGGCTTTTTCTTGTGATGAAACCTCTGCATTTGGCGGCATTATTGCTCTTAATAAAGCACTTGATAAATTTACTGCGAAAAAAATTATCGATAATCAATTTGTTGAAGTTATAGCTGCACCAGCCATTAATCCTGCTGCAAAAAAAATAATAGCTACAAAAAAAAATGTACGTCTTTTATTAGTTAAAGATTTATTTCAAAAACCTACCGGATTTAAAACCTTAACTATGAACCAAGGTATCCTGGTTCAAAATGTTGATGACGGTGTGGTATCAAAAAAAGATCTCAAAGTAGTAACTAAGAAAAAACCAACTTCCAAGCAAGTCAATGATGCTTTATTTGCTTGGCGTGTAGGAAAATATGTCAAATCCAATGCAATTGTTTATGCGAAAAATAATATGACTCTTGGTATAGGAGCGGGTCAAATGAGCAGAATCGATAGTGCTGAAATTGCCGTCAGTAAGGCCAAAAAAGCAGGTTTTAATCTTAAAGGAGCTACTATGGCCTCGGATGCGTTTTTTCCATTTAGAGATAGCATTGACGAAGCTGCAAAGAATGGAATCCAATGTGTTATTCAACCTGGTGGATCGATAAGAGATAAAGAAGTTATTACAGCAGCTAATGAAGCTAACATGATCATGTTTTTCACCAGCATGCGTCACTTCAGACATTGATATGAGAGTTTTGGTAATAGGTTCTGGTGGAAGAGAACACGCGCTTGTTTGGAAACTTGCTCAAAGCAATTTGTGTGAAAAGGTTTTTGTTGCTCCTGGAAATGCTGGTACTGCTGATGAGCCAAAAACAAAAAACGTTGACTTAAATGCTGAAGATTTAGAAGGATTATTGGATTTTGCAAAAAACAAAGAAATTGATCTAACTATTGTCGGTCCTGAGGCTCCTTTAGTCTTAGGTCTGATTGATTTATTTGAAAAAAATAATTTGCTTTGTTTAGGCCCCAATAAACTTGCTGCGCAAATGGAAGGCTCAAAGATTTTCATGAAAGATGTTTTAAGGAAAGGAAATATTCCTACTGCAACTTATGAAGTATTTTCAGATCCTGAGCCTGCAAGAGAATATTTAGAAACATGCGATATCCCAATTGTGCTTAAAGCAGACGGCCTTGCAGGCGGGAAAGGTGTAATCGTTGCTTTTTCTAGAGAAGAAGCCTTAGAAGCTTTGAACTCTCTGATGGTAGATCAAAAACTTGGTTCCGCAGGAGATAATCTTGTTATTGAAGAATTCCTAAAAGGCGAAGAGGCTAGTTTCATAGTTTTGTGTGATGGTGAAAATGTAATTCCTTTGGCAAGTTCTCAAGATCATAAACAAAGAGATGATGGTGACAAAGGGCCTAATACAGGTGGGATGGGAGCATATTCCCCTACTCCCTTAATTACTAAAGAACTGAATGAAGAAATTATGCAAGAAATAATTCTTCCGACTCTGGATGAATTAAAGCGAAGAAACATAGAATATAAAGGTTTTTTGTATGCTGGTTTGATGATCGATGACCAAGAAATTAAAGTCTTGGAATATAACTGTAGGTTTGGGGATCCAGAAACTCAACCGATATTAATGAGAATGAAAAGCGATTTTCTCAGCTTATGTTTAAAGGCTGCAAAGCAAGAATTAAAAGAAGAAAAAATCGAGTGGGATGAAAGATATGCTTTAGGTGTTGTAATGGCTTCAAAAGGCTATCCTGAAAATTACGAAACTGGTTTTCCTATCTTGGGAATAAAAGAAGAGAATGAAACTACAAAGGTATTTCATTGTGGAACAAAAAAAGAAGGTGAAGAGATTCTTTCAAATGGCGGCCGAGTTCTTTGCGTTACTGGATTAGGAAATGATTTAGATACTGCTTTTGAAAAAGCTTACGAAGTAACTTCAAAAATTAGTTGGAGTGGTGCTTTTTACAGAAAAGATATTGGAAAAAGGAATCAGTAATTTTCCTTTGGCTTTTTAAATAAGATTATTAACCCAGTTAAGAAAAGCCATAAATGAATAGATACTGTTGAAATAAAAATACTTGCGGACATACCAAATAACTCTATTACTGGTGAACTTAAAATTACAGATACGATAAGTCCAATCCAACCGAGGATTCTTGGTAAATGATTGTTTCTTAGAATTATTAAGGAAACTGCTACCAACCAGCCAGAGGTAAATAAAGATACGCCTAGTATTTCTCCTATTGCGCCTCCCCAGTTATTAATTACCGTTTGGATAATGACAATTGTATCTTTTGAGACTTCTGTAGCTGTAGGATAAATCTCAGCTAAAAAAGGAGATGCTGTAAGCCATCTAATAATTCCTATAGATCTTGCTAAAGCTGATACAGAAATTAGGGCTATCGCAAGTATAAATAAAGTATCTATTTCTTTTCTATCTAAAGCAATTCTTGCTATTAGAGTACCAATCAAAATCCATAGGATGGAATAGAATAGATAAATGCCATATCCAAGCCTAACTTCATCTAAGTTATTTAAAATCAGCGGCAAGGATTGTGAAGCAGGATAATCTAAGCTATCTGGCCAATTGATAGCATTCCCTAAAATAATTAAAGGCAAAAAAAGGAGTATTGATTGAAATAGAACTAAAAGACCAACTATTTTTTGAAAACTCATTTTCCCAGGATGTCTCTTAAAGCCTTCCCAGGACTTTGCTCTCGCATAAAACTTTCGCCAATGAGAAAACTATGAATTCCTTGCTCTTTGGAAGATAAAATATCCTCTCTTGAACTAATGCCACTTTCTGATACCACAATCACATCTTTGGATATTTGCTTTGCTAATTCTTTTGCTAAATTTTTATCGACCTCAAATGTTGTGAGATCCCTATTATTAATACCTAATAATCTTGGACCGACGGACAAAGCTATATTCAATTCATCTTCTGAGTGAACTTCGATCAAAACATCCAGATCTAACTCTTCTGCTAACTGAGAAAAGTCCTTCAATTGTACTAAATCAAGAGCAGCAACTATCAAAAGTATACAGTCTCCTCCTGAAGCCTTTGTTTCGTATATTTGATAAGGATCAATTATGAAATCTTTTCTTAAAATTGGTAACGCACAGGTGTTCCTTACCACGTCCAGGTGCTCCAATTTTCCTTGAAAAAATGGTTCGTCTGTGAGGATACTTAAAGAAGTTGCGCCATTTGTTTCATAATCTTCTGCAATCTTTTTCGGCTCAAAGTCTTGCCTTATAAGGCCTTTGCTGGGCGATGCCTTTTTAATTTCAGCAATAATAGCTGTTTCTTCCTTCGAAACCTTCGTCGAAATTGCTTCAATAAAGCCTCTTTTCTCATATTTTTCAAAATCTTCCTCTAAAGAAGAAATCGGCCTATAAGAACTAGACTTTTTGACTGTTTCTCTAGTGTTTTCTATTATTTTATTAAGCTGATTCATTGAAATTATTTGAAAAAGTAGCTAATTCCTTAAGCTTATCTAGGCCTGATCCTGACTTTATTACATCAATTGCCGTCTCAAATGCTTTTTCAAAGCTAGTTACTAAGTCTGAAACATAAATTACAGCTGCAGAATTTAGACTTGTTATATCTTCGCCTGATTTAAAGCCTTCATTTTGGAGAGTTGTTTTTATAAGATCTAGACTTTGTGATGGAGAGCCTATTTTAAGATCATTCAAATCTTCATGATGAATATCAAAATCTTTTGGATCAATTTCATACTCTTTGATTTTGTTATTTTCCAATTCCGCCACAAATGTTTTTTCTACTGAACTAATTTCATCAAGACCATCATTTGAATGAAAAACCATCGCTTTAATTGTTCCAAGATTTTTTAGAGTTTCAGCAACAGGTAAAACCCATTTAGGATCATAAACTCCAATACATTGTCTTTTTGCACCTGCTGGATTTGTAAGTGGTCCAAGCAAATTGAAAATAGTTTTATCGGCAATTCGTTTTCTTACTGGCATGACATATTTCATTCCCGGATGAAAATTTTGAGCGAACATAAATCCAATTCCAATTTCCTCAATACATTTAGCAACTTGATTTGGACTAAGACTCAAATTCACATTTGCTACTTCTAAGACATCAGCGCTGCCACTTTTTCCTGTTGCTGTCCTGTTACCGTGTTTTGCAATTTTTACTTTCGCTGCGGCTGATACCAGACCTGCAGTTGTAGACACATTCATCATACTTTTCCCAAGTCCTCCTGTTCCGCAACAGTCAACAAGATTAGCTTTCTCTTTCAAATCAACTTTTAAAGACGCAGCTCTCATTGCCAAAACAGCCCCAGTTAATTCATCTGATGTTTCTCCTTTTTCTGAAAGACTAAGAAGAAAGTTTTCAATCTCTTGATCTGAAATCTTACCTAAAAAAATTTCTTGTATCACATGTGCACTTTCTTCTTGAGAAAGGTTTGTTGAAGAAACTTTAGATATGATTTCCTTTGAATTCATATTGTATTTAAAAAATTAGAAAGAAGTTTTTTCCCATCCTCGGTCATGATTGATTCTGGATGAAACTGAACTCCGCTAACATTCAAATTGGAATGTTGAATTCCCATAATAGAGCCATCTTCAGTTCTCGCATTAACTATAAAATCTTTAGAGAGGGTTTTCTCTTCAATAACCAAAGAATGATATCTTGTTGCAATAAAGTTTTGAGGCATACCTTCAAATAAGAAGTTTCCATCATGACTTATTTCAGAGGTTTTGCCATGCATGAGTTCTTTAGCTTTAATGATATTTGCACCAAAAACTGCTCCAATGGCTTGATGTCCCAAACATACGCCTAGAATAGGCTTTTTTTCCTTAAAAGAATCAATAACTTGCATTGAAATCCCAGACTCTTTTGGGGTACAAGGTCCTGGGGAAATAACAATAAATTTAGGATCCAGTTTCTCTATTTCTTTTATAGTTATTTGGTCGTTTCTGAAAGTTTTAACCTCTTGGCCCAACTCTCCAAAGTATTGGACAAGGTTATAAGTAAAAGAGTCGTAATTGTCTATCATCAATAGCATTTAAGAACCTATATTATTTATTGCTTTAACTATTGCCATTGATTTATTGTTCACTTCTTCCCATTCCTTCTCAGCGACAGAATCGGCAACTATGCCTCCACCAGCTCCAACATATATTCTGTTATCTTTGATGACAGCACTTCTGATGACAATAGCAGTATCCATATTACCTGACCAAGATATGTACCCTACTGCTCCGCCATATATTCTTCTCCTTGAAACTTCCAGCTCATCAATAATTTCCATGGCCCTAACTTTGGGAGCGCCTGTCAAAGTTCCAGCCGGGAAAGTTGCTCTTAGTGCATCTATCGGAGAAATGTTGTCTCTAACTTTTCCAACTACATTGGAAACCAAATGCATTACATGAGAGTATCTTTCAATAATCATTTTTTCATTAGTATTTACTGAACCAATTTCAGCAACTCTTCCAATATCGTTACGGCCTAAATCTATCAGCATTAAATGTTCTGCTAATTCTTTCGGATCATTTTTGAGTTCATCTTCAAGTTTTTGGTCTTCTTTTTCGTTTTGTCCTCTAGGTTTTGTTCCGGCAATCGGTCTAACTGTAATATCCCCATGCTCAAGTCTTACTAAAATCTCTGGAGATGATCCAACTAATTGGTAATCTCCAAAATCTAAAAAAAACATATAAGGGGAAGGATTTAATTTTCTAAGAGATTTATAAAGTTCAAAAGGAGGAAGATCAAAATCTGCTGATCTTTCTTGAGCAAAGACGACCTGCATCACGTCACCTTCAATTATGTAATCCTTTATTTTTTCAATACACTTTGAGTATTGTTCGAAATTCATATTTGATTTGAAAGTTATTTCATTTTTAGACAGGACTTCTTCAGTTTTACTATAATTTTGAGATTCTAGTCTTTCTATCAACTTATCAATCTCACTAAATGTCTCTGTATATGAATTTTCTATATTTGGATTTGAATAAAATACAACTTCTAAAGTTTTTTCTAAGTTATCAAAAATCATTACTTTGTCAGATATAAGTAAATTTATATCTTCTATTTCATGAACTGGATTTTTTGAAGTATTGTGAAGTTTATTTTCTATTAACCTAATGGATTCGTACCCAAAAAAGCCGACTAATCCTCCAGAGAAAATTGGTAAATCTCCTGTGTCAGGATAGAAATTTTCTTCTAAATAATTTTCAATAAATTTTAAAGGATCGGATGAGGATATTTTTTCTTCTATACCCTTTAAATTTAAAGAAATTTCACAATTCTTAACTTTAATTGAAGATTCAGAAGGTAATCCAATAATCGAATATCTGCCCCATTTCATGTCAACTTCTGCAGATTCTAAAAAATAAGAACCTTTTGACTTAAATTTTTCAAAAACATCAATAGGTATAAGCCTTTTAGCTTGTATTTTCTTTGATAAAGGTACACGGTTATATGTACCTTTTTGACTGTAGAACTCTTTTTCTTTCATTTAATTTAGGACTATTTTTGAATTGTTCTCAATATTATGTGAAGAAAACCAACCTTTAGAAAGTTCTAAAGCATATTTAGCAGGTTCAGATGAACATACTGATTCAAGAGATCTTGGAGTTAAATCCTTTACTTCAATCAAAGTCATATCTTCTCTAAA
>Ga0208277_1001905_pt1 | contig 12000 bp, 5 predicted proteins | sample ETNtaG_5_FD_185782 | JGI IMG/M metagenome (GOLD analysis project Ga0208277, IMG submission 185782) | Marine microbial and viral communities from oxygen minimum zone, Eastern Pacific Ocean - ETNP201406SV205 (SPAdes) (version 2) | ecosystem: Environmental > Aquatic > Marine > Oceanic ...
GAGGAGGGCCGATATTGGGGCGAAATTGAACTTTCTAACTTAGCCAGCATGCTTGAAGACCCTGCTGTAGCATATGTTGCCCCTCTACCTGTTTTGGAACTAAAGAATGACAATGCTAGAAGCCATATGGGAATCAATACGGTTGAATCCTTTTTCATCACAAATATAGATGGGGCAGGTCAAACTATTGCTGTCGGAGACTCGGGAATAGATCACGATCATGGAGATTTCAACAACCGCATTGCCGGTAGAACTTCAGTTACACCAGGAGATTCCTCTACTGCTGATTTATCCGATGGACACGGAACTCACGTTGCATGCACTGTGTTAGGTTCCGGAATGAGAAGTAGTGGCTCCTATGAGGGAGTAGCGCCGGGAGCAGACCTATATTTCCAAGCGATGGAGGATGATGACTCCGGCGCCCTGTACAGTTACGGAATCAATAGTATGTTGAATTCTGCTTACAACGCAGGCGCCCGCTTACACACGAATAGTTGGGGCGCAGGCAGTGGTTTCGGCTCTTACTCAACTCAATCTGAGGATGCGGACGATCGAACATCAACTTGGGATCAATACTGGAACTACGATGGGATGACAGTTCTCTTTGCAGCTGGAAACGAAAGAAACGAAGGTGTATCTCCACCCGGTACAGCGAAGAATGTAATCACAGTTGGTGGTCACAAGAACCGATACAGCGGCTCACCGGATGAAATGTACTATTGGAGTAGCCGTGGACCTACTGATGATGGACGACTTAAGCCGGATTTAGTAGGCCCAGGTGACGGAGTCCGCTCATGTCTTTCCCAAGAAGCCGAGCAAGCATCTTCTGGCTGGTCGAATAATTGGTACATTGAGTACAGCGGTACTTCGATGGCAACACCCGCAGCAGCGGGTGCTGCAACCTTAGTGAGACAATATCTCATGGATGTTGCAAATAGGCCTGCTCCTCAAGGAGCGCTGGTAAAGGCCCTACTAATTCTCGGCGCTCAAGATATGGGCGCTCGAAACATTCCAAACAATGACGAGGGTTGGGGTCGGGTGAATCTTGTAAATTCACTCATTCCAGATAGTGATGAGGGAATTTTTGTCGATGATCGTAGCCGTATTTCTTCCGGTCAAACTAAGGAATATACCTTCGATATAACAAGAGGTGCAGAACCACTCAAGGTGGTATTAGCCTGGTCTGATTATCCTGGTTCTTCCCAGACTACGAATCAGTTGCGTAATGACCTGAACTTAGAGGTGATTCATCCCAATGGAGGGACTTCATTCAAAGGTAATGTTTTCAGTGGCGGAAAATCAATTGCGGGTGGTAATTTTGACGATAAAAACAACGTCGAAGTAGTGCTGATAGATAATGCAGGCGTTGGTACATGGACAGTTCGTGTAACCGATGATTATCATGGCGGAAGTAGGACTTGGCAACCCTATGCTTTAGCCGTAAGAGGAGTCAACGTAAACGACCTTTCGCCAGATCCAACATTTGCTCCCGACGTTTCAATCAACCCACCAATCCCGCAAATTGGAGATCCTGTTCAGATTCAGGTAACTGTCGAAAATCTTGGTGCGGGATCGGTTTCAGATCTTGATGTGATGGCCAGGGCCGATGGCAGCCACATATCCACTCAAACCATTTCGATGAGTCCTGGTGAGTCAGTAGATGTACAGTGGAATTGGACTCCGTCTACTGAAGGTTTAGTCGATTTGTCTTTCCATTTAGATCCAAATGATTTGGTGGAGGAATCAAATGAAGGAAATAATCTACTAACTCATACGATGATAATTAGCGCCCCTGGAGTCAGGGTGACCTCAGATGAACCATTCATGACTTTGGGCGAAGCAGATGACAGTTCCACATCATGGAATATGCTTCTAACTAATACTGCATTATTCGAAACTAATGCAACAATCGAAACAACTTCTCCTGTAAGGTTGAGCGATGGTGTGGAATTCGATTGGTATTCCTCACTTACTTCAAACACCTTTAATCTGCAAGAGGCAGAATCGGTAGAGGTAGGCCTCACGCTTATCCATCCGGCTCCTCCTGAACCCGGAACATATGTGATGACAGTAACCGGAACGGATATCGAGAATGATATTGAGTCTGAATTAGATCTATATTTCGATGTGCCAATACTAGCCGCAGCAGATGTGCTAATTACGTCTGGTAAAATTCCAGTCAGCCCTATCTCACAAACTCAATTACAAGTGTTCGTAACCAACGAAGGTAACGGGCCTCAAACTTACGATGTAGAGTTAAGTTCGCCTGCTGGTTGGCATCTTGGATTGGATACTTTAGGGGCCTTTGAAGGCTCATCCCACGGTTCGACCGGAACTCTTGCTGTAGGCGAGAGCCGATCAATCGACATAACCGTCAACCCCCCAGGTGCTATGATTCCAGCAGGGTCGAATTTCGATGCCGGTTTGACAGTTCACTCTAGAGTCAGCAGTGACTCTTGGTCAGTCCCGATTACCTTAGAGGTGATGGCTATCGACCAACTTTCTGCAACTCCTATTAGTGATGGGATTCAGTATGAGGTTTCTCCAGATGAAACACTGAATCTCGAAATCGACTTCCTGAATACGGGGAACCGTCACCTAACCATGACTCCATATCAGAGAGCGATTCCTTCTGGATGGTCGATTGTTGGTGGACTCAACACATTGGAAGCACCGGCGGGAGAAACCACAACTTGGTCGGTTACTTTGCAAGGTAATGGTCGAGCAACAAGTGGTGATTTCAAACTGAGATTTGCTACGGATGATGGTTTCTCATTAGATTGGAATAGAACCATCGATGTTCTCTCAGCAGCGATTCCGAGCCTTGCATTCCACCAAGTAGTCTTGGCTGATGGAACAACATCCCCAACTCCACTAGGAGTTGGTGCGCATCCAGTTGGAACAGGTTTTGATTTGGCATGGGAGGTCGAGAATGAAGGCACCTCGACTTGGCGTCCCACAACTTCAATCATAGTTCCTAATGATGACAATTGGGAAGCGAACTGCCCCATCACACCATCATCACTAGCCGCTGGAGCGAGTAGTATAATCTGGTGCACGGTTACTATTCCTGTCTCAGAACAAGCAGGTTCTGAGCCAGTAGTTACTCTAAGGATGGAGGGAGAAGGTGTTGTTGTTGAAAATTCTATTTCGCTCCTTGTTGATTCGGTTGCGGCCGTAGTTTGGGATTTGCGCACCGAATCTTTTGCCCATGAAGGATACCCAGTTCAGATGACAATAGACATTCTGAATGTCGGAAATTCGCAAATCAATCACAGACTTGATGTAAATGCTCCAGGAGATTGGGGTGTTTTCATCGACGATGAATTGTTAGTCATCTTAAGTCCGGGGGAATCCAGATCAATAGTAATCGAATTCACCCCAGCCAGTGGTAGCGACGGCACTATTCAGTTAGCATTACGAAATGGAGAACTCATCCAAGATTCTACTTTCAGTTTTGAGGTCGATGTAATGCCTGCACGAGGCGAGAGTAACAACATGGCATCTACTCTAATTCCTATACTCATTATTCTCCTAATCGCGATTCTTGCAGGAGGGGGATTCTATGTATTCCAACAAAAGGGTGGTAACTTGGAATCAATAATGGCAAACGAAGCTGTAAGTAAGATCGCCGAGTCTCTAAATATTACCGAAAAAGAAAGTGGTTCTGGTATTGAATGCTGGGTCTGTAGTGGTGATATCATCGTTGGTGAAGCCTTAGCTTGCGGTAGTTGTGGGGCTCGTTATCATCGACCAGGTCAAGTAGGCGGATGTGATATTCTTTCACTCGGAAAGTGCCTTCACTGCAATGCGGATTGGAACGAGTTAGTCGACGCATAAATCGCGTCCCTAAGGGGCCACGTAGCCCGAAGCCCTTAGAGGGGCTCGATTGTCGGGCAATCGATGAATCGTGCTTCTTCGGCCCGTCTGCTGACGGTATTGCTAGTAATCACGATGCTGTCTCCATTGGTTCAGGCCGAGATAGATCCTCGGTTAACTGCCAGCCCAACGGCTCAGGAAGCAGATGCAGATAACCCGGCAGAATATACGATTACCATCCACAATGATGGCGACGATGACATGGCGGTTAGCTTGAGTACTCAACAGGACTCATCTAATTGCAACGGCTTCAGTTCCACCATAGAACAGGTATCTGGAGCCATAGGTGGTGGCGAATCTGAACAAGTGACTCTTACCGTAAGTGTAAATGAGCAGGCAAATGGAGAGTGTGAAACCACTGTCCAAGCGACAGCAACCGGTGGAGCAGGAGCGCCCAAGAATGCCGACGTTACCGTAACAACCACAGCAGGAGACGGCGGAGGCCTCTATGCTGTCAAATTATCAACCGATGAGACAGATGTTGAATTTGACGGAAGCGATTCAGTAGTCTGGGACGTTGAGGTTGAGAATACGGGCGAACAACAGGCCAATGTACAACTGGAGATGACCAGTGATGACGACTGTGAATCGGATGACCTGACCGCTGAGGTAGATCCTACTGTAGTCCAGTTGGATTCTGGAGATACCGAAACCGTCGAAGTAACCGTGGATGTTCCCGACGGTAGCTCTACCGAAGCAGGAGAGCATTGCTTCCTCCTTTTGGCTACTGTAACTAATGATCCGAATGCCGCCGATAGAGCCGAAGACAATCTCACTCTCAAGTTGAGTGTGCCAGAAGTGAAGGAATGTGATGGCTCACTGCAGACTTCTTCTCACAACCTCGACCCTGGTCAGACAGCGACAAATAGTTTCGAAGTAGAAAATATAGGAAATACTGAATGGACTGTTCAAACGCAAGCTCAATCTCCCGGAACAGATATCACTGGATGGGTTGAATTTGATAGTCCGAGGTCTGCATTATTAGCCAAACCAGGAAATTCTGATGACAGTCATACGTTCACTTTTTCAGTAACGCCTGATGATTCAGTTGAGGCAGGTTCACAGATCGAAATCAAGATACAGGGCCGTTCAAATCAAGGCGTTGGCTGTGAGCAAATACTCACAGTGACTATAGGACAGGTGCATGAAGCTAGACTGACCCTAAGCACCTCGAAATTATCCAATGTAGAACCAGGAACCTCCGATTCAGTTACTATAACTGTAGAAAACCGCGGCAATGGTTTAGATACGTTTTCTCTAACAACAATGGACCTTCCAGAAGGATGGCAAATTTCCTTTTCCCAGTCTTCTGTGACGATAAACAGTAAGCACAACTCCAACAACGAAGAATCACTAACTGCTACAGTAAATGTGCCCTCAAACGCTCTAGCAGGGGACAATACTGTTGAATTCGGTGTGACTGTTAGTGGCTCAACAACCATATTGCATAGCAGGGTGCTAACAGTTTCCGTAGCCGCAAGACACGACCTTACTGCAGACATACTTTCGACTCAGCAAACTGGTCGTTCAGGCCAAGTAGTCCAATTCCCAATTGATATTGTTAACACAGGAAATATTCGAGATACATTCAAACTACAGGTATGTGACCCTAATGATCAAACTGGCTGTAACCCTCCAATGTGGGCAGCATCATATTCCGATACCTCTGGAAATTCAATTACTCAAATTATTCTTGATCCAGGAGAATCTAGACGAGTATTCCTCGACGTAACGGTGGAAGGAGAGGAAGATGCAGATTCAGTAACAATCCTGTCGCGCGTAGCAATTTTTGGAACGAGTGAAAAGATAGAGCAGACGATTAGTGTGATAGTCTCGAATTACGATTATGGCATGGCCATCTCTCCCGAAATGCCAGGGCTAATTGCAGGTCAAATGGATATTGTTCTTCCACCTGGAGGGACCACGCAAGTCAGTTTTTGGGTAGAGAATACAGGTAACTTCCCCGGCGGCGATAGTGCAGTCATCTCTATGACAGGCATGGAATCTTCTGTACTCCGTCGAGTCCTGATCAATGGAGTAGCAGTAGATGGGAATATTGCAGTTCCTTCAGGAGATAGAGTCCTAGTGACTATTGAATTGGAAGTTCTAGAAGGTGTTTCTAGCGGAACTACAGGCATTGTAAAGATCAGCGCATCTTCGGAGAAGAACGCCGCAGAAAGCACCAGTGTAGACTTGATTTTTGAAGTTAGAACAATACATGATTTACGATTCACCCTAGAAGGTGAGGACGAATTAACTACAGATGAAAAGACAAGTGTTGAGTTCATTCTGCACGTTACAAATCATGGAAATATTGTTGAAACAGTTCAGATACTAACTAGCGATTCTCTAAGAGGGTGGACAGTTAATGTCATCGAGGACGAGTTCGAACTCTCTCCTGGTAATTCACGAACGATTATCGTAAGGGCCACTCCTCCCGCAGGAATGGTGCAAGATGACACCTACCGATTCACCATTACTGTGCAACCGAAGGGTATGCCGGTAGCTGGCGAACCTCTAGACTTGGAAGTCACCGCTGAGGTATCTTCCGGGCTAAGTTGGTTGAGCGAAGATAACGAACAGATTCTAATTTACGGATTAACTGCGATTGGTGGCATATTAGTTATTATTTTGTATTTCAGATCACGTGCAGAAAATCGCAGAATACTCAAAGCCTTGAATAACGAATCGAGTGACTGAGCCGAGACGTTTAGCGAGGACAAATCCAAACCTCGAATCTTTCTATTGTATTGTCTGCGCTGAGCATCCTCAATGAACACACGGTTATGCTTATGACCGTATTTTCCGTGGGCGAGTCTGCCGGTCCCTACGGGACCGTCAGGTGTCAGCGATGTCGACGGTCCCAGAAGCATATCTAGCACTAGCCGTGATGACCCTCGTCGGCATAGGTTTCCCAGTGATGAGTTTCATCGCATCTCGCTTTCTAAGGCCAACTCCAAGCGCCCATGATAACAACAAATTACGTTCTATTTTACTTCCGGGATATGAGACTGATCAGAGCCTATACGTCAGACGAGAAAGCACTTACGAATGTGGTTCCGATCCAGTGGGTGATGCACACATCAATTTCCATTTCCAGTACTATTGGTATGCTATTATCTTCCTTGTATTCGACATCGCATTCATGTTCCTAGCATTTGGAGGAGTAATTGCGATTCAGGATGCTGGTGGAGATATCGATATTTGGTCAGCGATGATTACCCTAACCGTATTCATCGTCTTAATGAGTCTAGGCGTCTGGCATGTCTTTCGCAAGCGCGGTCGAATTTACATCTGAGGTGATTGAATGAGTGACGAACCCCCCAACTTCTCGGTTTTCAATAGTAGAATTCTCGTGGACACAGTAGGTGACGTAACCGATGAGGCACTCAAGGCTAGCCGGATGAAAGAAGTAATCGGAGTACTCGGTGGTCGACTATTCAATTGGGGTCAACGAAAGTCGCTATTCCCTCTGCATCTTGGGATCAAATGCTGTGCTTTAGAGATGGCAGCGGCAGGAGCTAGCCGATTTGATGCAGAGCGATTCGGTGTTTTCTTCCGCTCTAGTCCAAGGCAGTGTGATGTGCTATTGGTCAATGGGCCAGTTTCAAAGAAGTTCGCAGATCCAATCGTACGACTTTGGGAACAAATGCCAGAGCCTAAATGGTGTATCGCAATGGGCGAGTGTGCGATTTCAGGTGGACCATACTTTCAGTCCTACAACATACTCGAGGGAGTTGACACAGTAATTCCAGTTGATGTGTATATTCCAGGATGCCCTCCGCGTCCAGAGGCATTGATTGATGGCTTCGGAAAATTGCGTGAGAAGATTATCCGCATCGGTGGAGTACCGAGCGAAGTCCGACCGATGAGCGAGGCGCCGCTAATCGTCGGAGACGAGTGAAAGGAGAATCTAGCATGGGTAAGAAAATCTCTGCAGCGGCTCAGCAGAAGGCAGCTGAGGAATTAGCAAAGGCAATTTCGTCTATCGATGGAGTCTCTGCTGAACTCGATAGCCGTTCAAGTGGCACACAGGTCCGCCATACAGTAAGTGCAACATCTACTCCAGACTCATGGAGGGTATTAGCAGAGACCCTTGCAGCAGACCATGGTGTAGACTATTGCTCAATGATTACCGGCATTCACTGGCCAGAGGCTGCCGACAAAACCTGGGAAGTTGTCTATCACCTAATGCGGACGGGAGTGACTGACCCCGCAGCAATAGAAGGCGTAGTTCAGCCAAATATCACCGATTCCGATGCTTTGACTGGTGCCGATGTTCCTATGGAGATTCAAATTAGCATTTCACTACCTGATACACGAGAACCGATGGTTGCTTCAGTGCAAGATATATGGGTTGGAGCAGATTGGAATGAGAAGGAAACATGGGATCTTGTTGGGATCGACTTTGAAGGCCACGAGGGAATGCGCCGTGTCCTAAACCCTCATGAAACTCCAGTAGGATATCATCCACTACAGAAGCAACACAAGTTACGCTACCACGGATTCGAAGAAATGTACGATGACGCTCAAGGATTCATGAGGAAACCAGCTGATGCTGGGAAGATCAAGTGAGGAGGGATTTAGATGGCAGAAATGTGGATATCTATGGGCCCTCAACACCCAATGACTCACGGACTTTGGACTCTGAAAATCAAAGTTGACGGGGAAACTGTAGTTGATACTGAACCGGATTTAGGGTATATTCACCGAGGTGTTGAGAAGATTTGTGAGGCGCGTGACTTCACTCAGATTACTACCTACTGTGATAGACTGTGTTACGCCAGCGCTAACACTTGGTCACACTCTTACATATACGCTGCAGAAGATCTACTCGGTGTAGAAGTACCCGAGCGAGCCGAATATATCCGCCTCATCGCAGTCGAGTTACAAAGAATCGCTAGCCACCTAATGTGGCTTGGTGCATACGGCCCAGACATAGGTAATCTTTCGATTATGGTCTGGTGCCTACGTGAGCGTGAGATGATGATGGATTTACTACAGGAGTTGGGGGGTTCGAGAATGCATTATAACTTCCCAAGAATAGGTGGCGTAAAGCGAGATTTACCACATGGTTTTTCTCAGCGCGCACAAGCAAAACTCAAACTCTTCCTTAACCGAATTCAGGAATATGAGGCGTTATTTGATGAGAGCACGGTCTTCCTCGTCAGAAGTCAAGGGGTCGGCTACGCAAAGCCTGAGGAAATGATCAACCACGGAGTCTCCGGGCCAAATGTCCGAGCCGCCGGTGTCGATTACGATGTTCGCTGGGCTCACCCTTACTCAGTATACAGCGAACTTGATTGGCAACCTTCAGTCGAACGCTCTTCTATCAAGGGAGCAGACTGCTACGACCGTTATCGAGTCCGAGTTGAAGAGATGCGAATGAGCGCATCAATGGTACTCCAAGCACTCGATAAGATTCCCGGCGGCTCAGAGACATATCACGAGCCAGGTGATCCGAAGATTATCGCCAAGGCTCCATCCAGGGCCCCAGAGGGGACCTATGGAAGCCACCACTTCGAAGATAGCCGGGGCGAATCTATGTTCTACCTCGCAGGCGGAGGCGAAGGCCGAGGAAAGATGCCTTATCGCGTCTCAATCCGTTCTCCGATGTTCATCACAATCCCTTACGCCGCAAAGTGCATGATAGGCTACAAAGTAGCTGACATCCCTGCAATCATGGGCTCATTCGACCCTTGTATTGGGGAGACAGACAGGTGATTTACGATGGCAGGAACGAGCGATTGGTTAGACATCCGAGGATGGATGGAGTCCATAGTCGGTTGGTCCATGGACCAAGTCCACGACTTGCTACCTTCGAGTGAAATTGGTTTAGGCCCATTAGGTTCAGTCAATTTGCAAGGTGAATTTGCCAGTATTCAGGGGGCGCTCGAGACTTTTCTATTCACCACAATAATGTGTACAATCGTATTTACTACAATGATGTTGACCTTGATGGTAGTCCCATACATTGAGCGCAAATTCATTGCTAGATTAATGGATAGACTAGGTGCAACTACCAGCCTCAGAAGTTTGTGGGTTGGAGAAGGTCACACAACTGCAGGTCAATGGTGGAATCAATTACCGTTTGGAATAGGCGCCCCTATTGGATGGGTAAACGGAATGCTGAACTCAAGTTTTGGAAACAAATCTAAGCACGTTGCAGTGGATCGTGTACACAACAGAGGTTACCATGGAATCTGGTTCCTATTTCCTGGCTTCTTCCAAGCTCTAGCCGACTTCCTAAAGTTCGCCACAAAGGAACACATGGTCCCAACTAAGGCTGACAGATTGGTTTTCGAAACCGCCCCAGTAATCATTATTGCAACGACAATCATGGTCTATGCATTCATCCCATTCGGTCCACATATCTGGGCTGCAAATCCAGAGTTATCTTTGGTATTCATGATGGCGGTGTTTGGCGTCGCTCCACTTGGTGTATTCTTTGCAGGTTGGTCTTCAAACAACAAATACACACTAATTGGCGGAATGAGGTCTGCGGCACAACTTACTGCTTATGAGATACCTTTGTTGATTAGCGTGCTAGCAATCGCAGTCATCTCAGGCTCCTTCAATATCTTAGAAATAGTAGATTTCCAAATTGAGACAAGTAATACTTGGAATCTCTTCATCATGCCTTTAGGTGCTGCATTATTCCTAATCACAATGATTGCAGAAGTTGAGCGTATTCCATTCGATATGCCCGAGGCAGAGGCCGAATTAGTTGAGGGTTGGTGGACCGAGTATGGCGGAATCCGCTGGGGACTTATGTTCGCTGTAGAGATGATGCGTGCCTATGCGGCTTGTATCCTCTTCGCGCTATTCTTCCTGGGTGGATGGCAACTGCCATTTGAGGACACTTTAGTAGGCCTACCATATGTGGGAATCCTCTTCGATTTACTAGCAAATGCAACACCAGGATTAGTAGTTCTACTCCTGAAGGCCTACCTAATGTTCGCCTTCTTTGTCTGGGTTCGTGCTTCCCTACATCGTGTTCGCACTGACCAAATTCTTGAGTTTGGCTGGCGCTGGCTTCTACCTGCCTCGATGGTCAACCTTGCGGTAGCAATTTTTCTTCGTCTCGAGGTTTGGGACAGCACTGCAGCAGGAGGCTGGCCAATTTGGGCAGTTCCAGTCCTCTTTGGCTCGTTCATTCTTGCTTTCATCGTCCTCGCTATAGACGAAGACGAAGATGCGTTGGAACTGAACCGAAGGATGTATCATACTCAAACCTTGGAGAAGGCCAGTCCAGGTACACACAGAGATTAGATTGGAGGTGAATGTAATGGATAATCCACAACAGTACAACACTGGACACCCACATGCGGCTCCTAATTTCCGAAATCTGATTATCAAGCCGATGTGGATGACGATGAAGACCGCATTACGAACCGTCCCATTCCTAGGCCGATTAGGTATTCTGAAGAATAATTACCACGGTCAAGAGGTTACAATGACAGATGATTTTACCCAATCTAGAATTGGGGGCGACCATCTATCCGAAGGTCACACATATTCTGCAGACAGAGAGTCGACCAATCTACTTCCTTTCCTTGAGCGACCTGTCACGGTCATGTATCCTTACGAACGGCTGGAAGACATGGAGCCTTGGTTATTTGTTCCAGGAAATTACAATGGAAGGATTGGAATTGTTTGGGAAACCTGTACCGCCTGCAAAGCCTGTGTGAAAGCCTGTCCAAACGACTGCCTTCACATGACTTCTGAAGTTAGAGTCAATGTACTTGACCTAGCCGAGGAAGACGACGAGTGGCACGGCTACGGTTCAGAAGTCGAGGCGGGCGGGTACGCCGCGAAGCCAAAGGAAGAGTTTGAAGAAATTGAGGAATTCGACTTGGTAAACGAGCATTCTGCAGCACCACAGCAATACGATTTCGCAGAAGTAATCGACATCTCCGGAGATACCGCTACCGTCCGTTGGATGGACGGTTCAGGTATCGAAGATATTTCAACCACCGAACTCAAGCCAGCTGAGACTGATATCGTCAGCGGTAGAATCGACATCGGCCGGTGTATGTTCTGTGGATTGTGTGCAGAAGCATGTCCGTTCGAGTCATTCTTCATGACCAATGAATATGATGGAATGTCTGGATATTCTCG
>Ga0208277_1001912_pt1 | contig 11984 bp, 6 predicted proteins | sample ETNtaG_5_FD_185782 | JGI IMG/M metagenome (GOLD analysis project Ga0208277, IMG submission 185782) | Marine microbial and viral communities from oxygen minimum zone, Eastern Pacific Ocean - ETNP201406SV205 (SPAdes) (version 2) | ecosystem: Environmental > Aquatic > Marine > Oceanic ...
TCCATCAACATAAAAACAATCACAATAGTTTACTCCTCTGAATGTAAGTAAACTGTTATCCATCAATGCACTAAAATAATGACGCATACCAGATCTATTCAGACTATCAAACAATTGATTATGACCTGGTGTATTTACATGCTGTGAATTATTTAATAGTGTGCTACTTGGTGCTCTATTCAATCTAACACCATTAACATATAATTTTACTCTTTCCTCACCTGCATTACCTGAATGTGTAGTATCTATTGAAAGTAAAATATGATGCCAATTAGATGGATCTAATAGTTTACAATCCCATCGAACAATTTCACTAGTACTGTCTGTACCTTGTCTATCCATAAAATCAAAATATCCATCACTAGACCAAGTTAAATGAGTAGTATCATCTTTATCTTGATTTCCAGCAAACAACCAAAAAGTACCTTCAGTACCCCAACGTTTTACCCAACAACTCCATGTGGCAGACATTAAGTTGCCACTGCTTGTAGGATCTCTGTATAAGTATGGATATGATGACATATATTATTACCCGAAACTAGTGGATCCAGAAGGAAAATAATCAGTTACAATTTCGACCCAATCAGTTCCATTATATATTTCCATTGAACTATTACTACTATTCCATCTAGTATAACCAGCATAAGCAACCTCTGGTCTTTCTGTTGTTGTTCCTACTGGTAGACCTAATGCACCAGAACTTAATTTTGTATCTACAACACCCGAATCATTAACCTCAAACCTTGTCTTACCATCATCACTGGTAACTGAAAACAGAGATCCACTAGTATATTCACTAAATGATGCAATCGTATCACCATCAGCTGCTTTAAATTCGACCACACCTTCATTTGGACCCTTGGGAAGGGCAGTCATAGTAATAGTTGATGCACTACCAGCAGCAGCACCACCACCCTTAAATTCTATCTTAGGATCATTAGATTGACTCCTATTCGGGGTTATGATTATATCTCTGTCAGATGTAGCCATTTAGTTATACCTCATTGTGATTATTTATCCTACGAATCTAAAATAACCAGTTGATGTGAACTTATGAAGTGTATAACCACTTCTTGATGTTGTATCAATGGTTCCACCGATTCCTCTTTGTGGTCCTTTGTATGCAACAATAATAATACCAGATCCACCAGCACCACCAACAGATCCAGATAGAGTACCACCGCCTCCACCGCCACCGCCAGTGTTTGCAGTTCCTGCAGTTCCAGTAGTGCCACTACCATAAAATCCACCGCCACCGCCACCTTGTCCACCAGAACTATTTCTTCCAGATTCATTACCACCAGCACCACCGCCTCCACCGTAGTAGGTAGCAGTTCCAGTTATTGATATTTGTCTTCCATCTCCACCATTACCACCTTGATTAGTACTAGGAACAGATGGTATACCTGCTTTTCCTGCTCCACCTCCACCAGATCCTTGGTTACTAGCAGCACCTGCTCCACCATCATTACCCTGACCTAATGTTCCCAATCCACCTATGGCCTCTGCTCCACTACTATTATGCCTACAACCACCTCCAGATCCACCAGAAGTAGCAAGATATCCACTTACTCCTCCACCACCGCCACCAACGGCAATCTTATTATCAAATTTTGATTGAATTCCTTTTCCTGCTGCACCTACACTATCTCCTGCTCCACCATATCCACCTCTACCTACTTGAATAATATAATTCTTTCCAGAAGTAATATGATAATTATCATAATATAAAACTCCACCAGCACCACCACCACCGCCACCACGGTCTCCTCCACCGCCACCGCCTCCAGCAACGATAAGAACTTCAGCATTATAATCTTCTGCAGGGTAACGCACAATTACAGTTCCATTACTACCTTGTCCAGCACTACCTTGAGCATTAACAGTTCCACCAGAGTTTCCTCCACCACCAGATCCAGTGTCTGGAACTCCATTTCCATTAAAATGATTACTCTTGCTACCAGGTGAACCAGCTCCACCTATTCCAGAACCACCAGTTCCAGCTGCTCCATTACCATGAGATCCTGCACCACCTCCACCAGCATAAAACTTCTTCTCTCCTGTAATATCTAATTCTAATCCAAGTCCACCATCACCACAAGAATCACCATTTACATATGCACCAGTCTCATTCTCATTATACCCACCATCACCTCCACGAGATCCAGCACCACCGCCTCCACCTCTAGGATAAGTCCTTCCTTCAGAATTATTATGAGGTGCTCCTTTTCCTCCACGATTTCCTTGTCCTGTTGTACCTGCAGGTCCATCAGCATCTGTATTTCCAGCACCACCACCAGAACCTACAGTTCCATTTCCACCTTGCCCTGCAGAACCATTTCCTCCACCATATCCACCACCCCAAGCAGTTAGTGTACTAAAAGTACTATCTTGTCCTTGTAATCCATTCTGAGCACCACTACCACCATTAGCATTATCACCACCACCAGTACCACCTGCTCCAACCGATACTGTTGTATCAGCAGTAATTAAAAATCCTTTTCTATGAAGAAGTCCACCAGCACCACCACCAGCACCAGCAGCAGTACCACCAGAACCACCAGTAAATTTGTTACCACCACCGCCTCCACCAGCGACTACAAGTGCTTCTACTCTACCACCAGCACCAGTAAATTTAGGTGCAAAAGTCTCAGTGTATGGTGCAAATCTTAAATACTCTGCTTTATAATTCTGTGCAACTTCATCAGCAGATAATGCTCTATTATAAAGTCGAACAATCGAAATTCGACCAGCAAATCCTTCATTATTATTTCCAGTAGCCCAATTACCAATACGAAGAACACCATTAGATGTAGATCCATTATCTCCTACATCCACCAATCCTCCTCCAACATTTACTCCATTTACATATAATCTTGCACTACCATAATCACTATTAATAATATCATTATTCTCATATACTCCTACAATATGAACCCATGAACCAGTTGAGATTGAACTGCCATGAAAATAATGATGTGCTCCACCACCACCATTACCACCTACAAAAACGGCACCACTATTATGAAGACCAATTCCTCTATGACTTCCTATATGATATATGACACTATTCCAAGATTGGTTGGTTGTTGGTGTACACCATGCTTCAAATGTAGATTGATGTCTACCATCTGATCTAAACCCCTTTAAAGGTGCTTGGAATTGAACTCTATGACCACCACTCCAACTTCTATTGAACACCATAGAACGACCATTAGCCTGATGATTAACATCAGTCTGACTTCTAGCATTAAATCCAGTACCAGTTATTGGTTCAACAACTTGTTGCATTGGACTTAGATCCTTCACATTCCAAGATGATCCATCCCAACATCTATCATCCCCAAAATCCACATGGAGTGCTAAACCCTCTGTTACATGTTGAGGTGGAAATTGGTGTACTCTATAATTACCTGTTCTATGAATACTACCACCAGTTGCAGTTACAATCTTTGATCCAAGATTAAATCCCATTTTACTTCTCCACCTCTACTTCAAGTTTCTCAACGTCTTTTCTCTCCGCAAATACGGTATAGAAGTACTCTGTAGAATCATCAGAACCTATAGTAACGCTGTTGTTATTTATTGATTCTACCCACACTTTCTTATTACCAATAGGTGTGACATTCACAGTAATTGAATCATCATGTACAAGACCAACCCAGTAGTCTGGTAGTTCGATTACAGGATCTGATGATCTACCTCGAACATAGACCGAGTTCTCTGGTCCTTCAAGACATGCATATCTTAAACTATGATTTTCTTTTGTTGGGTGATCAATTACAAATGACTTGGTTGTTGCAGCAAATGAACCAGTAACTTTTAATTTATAAGTTGTTTGTGTCCAATCACCACCTATATTAACAGTTCCACCTGATGTGACACGAAGTACCTCAGATACTCCACTACTTTCTGGTTTTGTAAGAAATTTAAGATAACCACCAGAATCATCACCAGCATTAGTATCACTAGTCTCTACGTAAGATTGTATTGCTGCTACAGTTCTAGAACCAGCATTAGAACCACTACTAGTATGACTATTTTCTCTATTAACAAATCTTAGGTGTGCAAGGTCAGCACCATTTGTATTCTGATTACCACTTATATTGATAACTCCATACTCACCAACAGTTCCATCACCTGTTACCTCAAATATTTTTGTATTTCCTCCATCATTATCAAATGAATCATCTGTTAGTCCTTGAGTGACTATATGTCCTTCTCCTGTAATACAAAGTTTTTGTGATGCTGCACCACCGCCAGAATTTGTATAAAAATGTAAGGAAGTAGTTCCACCACTAGAATATGGTCCAATAATTGACATACCATTTGTGGTATTATGATAAAAATTTAATGAATTGTCCCAATGACTAGTAGTATCAAATGCCTCTGAACCTCCTTTTATTGCTAACTGTCCTTTCGAGTCAGACTTTATTCTAGTATCACCAGAAACTCCAATACCAATTGTATCTGTATTATGATAATACTCTATAAATCCTCTATATGCTTCATTACCTGAACTACCATCAGCAAAATATATACTTCCATTATTAGCATTACCACTATAAATTGTTAACCCACGAGTGTTACTACCATTACCAATCTGTAGATCATCTGCAGAACTATGAGCTATAGATGCATTATTTCCTACTAATAATCTACCACTTGTATCGAACCGACCAAAATCGGATGAACCTGCTGCATTTCTAAAAATATGTTGAGCAGAATCAAAATGAAAAGCAGCACCATCATTATGGATTGTTGAATATCCTTCATAGTTTTCCATTCTAATGGAAACTCCATTGTTTCCATTTTTGTTTAAATGCAAATCATTTAATGGTGTCTCAGTTCCGATACCAACTTTACCATCATCACGTAAAATTGTTATTCTTTTTGTTGTTGAGTCCGTGCCACAAGTTATGTGAAGTTTATTATTTGCTGCACTATAAAACATTCCACCACCATTTGTGGTAGATCCTGTTGCTCCTTCTGATAAACGTAATATTGCATCACCAGAACCAGTATTTGTAGTAAGTTCTAATAATGGTCCAGAAGACTTAACAATCCTAACATGGTTAGTAAAAGTTGATATTCCAGTTGCTCCTATGCGAAATCTTTCAGCACCAGCAGTTTCTACTGCAAATGTATCAGGAGCAGGGAATCTTATCTTTAAATTATCATTTCCACTATGAACTATGTTATCGGAAATATTTACGTTACCAGAAACAGTTAGTGCAGTTAGGGTTCCAACTGATGTGATGTTTGGTTGAGCAGCAGTATTAAGAGTACCAGTAAAACTTGTAGCAGTAACAGTTCCTCCACTAAATGTTAAGTTTGAACTACCAGTTAATCTGCCATTTGCACCAGCATAAGCAATATGTGTTGCTGTTAAATCTCTAACCTGTAAAGATGATATTGATGATACTCCTACAGTACTTAAATGTCCAACTGTTGAAGCAGCACCTAAATGAATACCTTGTTGTGCAGTTATAATACCAACTGAATCTATATTTGTTACGTCTAAGTATGTTAATGTTCCACCAATAGAAACATTACCACTAAAATCTGCATTACCATTTACATCTAAACCAGTACATGTTACTACTCCAGCATTAAATCCACCGCCACCAGTACCAGCAGTAACTAAGTTACCATTTAATTTTATATCTCCTATAACATCTAATGCTACTGTAGGACTTTCACTATTAACTCCTACACGATTATTTGTGTCATCAAGATACAACAAACCACCATCATAATTTAATGGTTTTTGTAATTGATCTCCACCAACTGTACCATGTCCAGGTACACCAATACCTAAACCAAGACCTAAAGCGATACAGAAAAATTTATCTACATTATGTGGTGCATTAGCAAAAGTTATTTGACTCTTATTAATAGTATAAGCACTCTCTGGTTCCTGTATTACACCACCAACAGAAACTAAAATTGAGTAGGATGATCCAGGGTAAAATGCAGAATTACCTGATGTTAAATTAAAAGTAGTCGTAGACCCATTAAAAGAAGAACTAATATCGTCTAATTTTAAATAATTTCCTCTCTGTAAGTCTCTACCAACATAAGGCATTCTAATCTACCCCGTATTACCTTCTGAATAAAACTATTTATTCGGTCACCACTTGGGCATCTGCAGCAGGTGCTGGTGCTTCTTCAGTAGTTGTTGCACCTTCAGCATCTGCTTCTGGTAGTTTTACTCCAATCTGATCCAAGTACTCTATAATACCTTGTGCTTTTACTGCAAGTTGTCTCTTATTATCTATTTCTCCTTGAAGTTTTTGGATCTCATTCAGAAGCGTATTTTGCTGTTGAATAGCAGATTGTAAATGTGTTTGTTGTTCAGTCATTGCAATTTGTGAATTAAATCTGATTTATTTATGGAGTATAACAGAATCATTATAACTTGTCAACTTCGGTTTGTACCCAAGCAGGTACATTAGCAGTTGTTGACAATCCAACCATTGATTTTGGATGCTGATCTTTAATCATTTTAATATCTGCTTTCCATGCATCAATACCATGATGGTATATTTTATCTAATTGATCTCCTATCTCAGGATATGCTTGAAGACGTTTTTCTTTATAATCAACTCTAACAACAACCTCTGGTCCTTCTACAATACTAAGACCTTGATCCTTTACATCTTGAAGGAACTGTTGGTAATCAACATTTCTAATATCTTTTGGTATTTGAGCACCATCAGATAATCTTTTAATACTATGTTCTCCTGATATTTTATACATGATTATAACTCCGCAGATAAAGTTATTGCACCACCACTTATGAATAAAGTTGCTGATCTATCATCAACAGAAGTGAAACCGTCCTGAGAAAGACTAATCATGCAAGTTTCAGGTTGGAAATAAGTACTATTAGTGGTAGGTGTATTTGTAGAATCACTGACTCCAGCAGAGTCTCTATATCTTCTTATAGAAAAAGTTCCATGTGCTAAATCATCAGTCTTATCAACAGCAGGACTAGCTCTCAAAGGAACAGGAGTTGAATAAGAATACATGTAACTACTACTGCTGTTGCCCCTACCAGCAAAGACTGTACCTGCTGGTATATAAGTGAAATATCTCTGACATAGTGCAAGTTCTTCTTGATAAAAACGATTCTCGAAAGGTGTACAAAATGATCCTTCTTCAAGTTGAACTCCTGTCAAATGCAATTCGTTATTTGCCCTATCTGTAAAATCTCTCTGAGTTACATATCCAGTAGAACCAGTAGCTTGCCAAACACCAAGTTCACCTTCCTTTACACGATAACTAGTATTTTGTGAACTACCAAAACCAAAATTAAGAGTCATACCTTCACCTGTACCAGTAGACCAACTTTCATGTGTTGCTCCTGGTATATTTTCCATTTTAACATGCTGCCAGGTATCTGCTTGATTTATTGTATATGGATACACAATAGACCAATCAGATTGAGCATTTCTCATGGAAACTGCATAAGATCCTGTTCTATTTGCTCTTACCCAGAATTGTAAGGATACTGGTTTTGCGTCTTCATATCCCCAATGGAGATGTGCCATGTTTGTCCCTTCAATCTTCTGACGGAAATTCCAATAAGCACTACTAGTACCAAAACTTGCAGTTTTACATCTCATACTCATGCAATATCGAAATCCAGCTGGTGGATATATGTCAGCCTTATTCTGAAAAATCTCTACTTCATTATTGAATTCTGCAGCAACATTAGTTAACCAACGATCCATCCAATAAGTATTACCATTAGGAACATCAACAGCAGTATTATATGAGCCTCTTTGATAGATTTCCATCCCTCCATTAATGATCAAATTCCTTCTACCTGCCTGAACAAGATTAAAAGTTTCTGCAGGAGTTCTTGATCTCATCAATGCACCACCATGAGCACCAATGTCATGATCGAGTGAATTTACTTTCTCTCTTAAATTAATTGTTGGTCTTGTAACTCTTAATGACATATTAGTATTCCGCTATTAATCCATTAGCTGCCGATAACCCACGAGTAATCTCAGTAGTATTATTATTTATTCTAGATAACCTACGGAAATCAGAACGTCCACCTTTACCACCGACATATAAAGTTTCATTTCTACTATCATATGCCATTGCCTCTATATTATCATTTGCACCACTAATAAGAGTGCATTTTGCATTAGGTGCAAAGAATGCTCTTTCATCGTTCCAAGATTTCCAAATTTGTTCTGGTGATGGTGCATGTTTTATAATTCTAAACAATGCCAATTCAATAGAGGAATCTGGATTTCCAACATTCGGATCATGACCAATTCTCAATCTAGCATCTGTAGAACTGAAATTCTGATTATAAGTCCAAGTCATATTATGTACTTTATTAAAGGTTCGTTTTCCATCGACCCATAATTCCATATATTCTCCTCTTCTAACAACACATACATGCATCCATGAATCCCTATTGTGTCTATCAGGGGTTGTCTTAACCTTCTGGAAACTTTGATAATCATTCCATCCAGCACGACTCCAATCAAATCTAATATCACTAACACTACCACTGACATTAAAATAACACATAAGGAATGTAGAATCTTGAAGGTTCTTTACGTGGCGGTCACCCCAAGAGAAAATTGTCTTTCCAGCAGAGGTTTCATTCGGATTAATCCAGAACATATAACACCAATCATTCATAGCAAAATTACTGATATCAGTAAAATAAGGTTGCTCAAGATAATTACTACTACTCCATCCACTATAAGAAACCAATTCAGCACCAGGAGCAACTGCTTGTTTTGTTAATGTTCCATAAATTGCTGCTCCTTGACCCTCATGTACTGCATCATCATGACCTTCTCCACCAGGTGTTCTATCTTTATCCGCAAGTCTTACCGAAACAGCATCAGTACTATAATTAGCAACACCATTTGCTTGAAGAACAAGATGATAAGTACCAGAAGCAGGACACACAAAAGTAAAGTTATGATATCCAGTAGTAGTTGGATTGTTCCAATTATTTGGTTTACTTCCATTATTAAGAGATAATGATCCACCACCAGTAGCATCAGATGCAAAGAAACAATAATCAATATTTCCACTAGTAAAAGTAGTTTTCCACTGGGCAACATAATGTTCACCTTCTACCATTGTTATGGCATTTGAACATGCACCTGCCCAACTACTTGAATTGATAGCAGATGAAATAGTTCTACCAGATGTATTAAGAGTATCATATGCATTAACAGTTCCATTAGTCCATCCAGTAAGCAACTCAGTACCAGTTACATTATCCGTACTAGTATCTGCCATTAAACATACTTTTGGATCACAAGGTAACCAACCAGTAGCAAAGGATGTTGTAGCATATGCAACCATACCGTGACGAGCAGTTGCCGCATCTTGTGCATTTACATGATCCTCAACAAAGGTTAATCCACCTCTAGTACCAGCAGCATATTCATTGTCCCTCATCGGTTCAAGATGACTTACTTTTTGTTGATGAGTATATTGACCTTTCCATGCTCTAGATCCTTGACATAACCATCCTGACTCTACAGTTACTGAACCATTATAATATCCTCTTCTCATACTTCTTGCATCAACAGTATCACCAGTCAATGTTGTTACTGTCATACTATTATTTGATGGTGGTACATTATTAAACACATATACTTGATCATAATCACCATTACCATCACCCAATACACATAATAATGAATCATCTTCCATAAATCTAACTTTCCTACCAATAGTATATGATGCATTACTAACTGTTATATCTTGTGCCATCCAGAGACGGTTATTGCCAGCAGCTTCCCAACCAGGAGGAAGATCCACTCTTGGTCTTACTATCGTAATTCCACCATCACAACCAACAGCAATTGTTGGTGTAGGAAGTTTAGTTATAGGATCAATAGGTGCATTCTTAAGTGGTTTAATATCTACAGACCAAACATCATCAGATACCAATAGAGCAACATCACTATTATCATATCCTCTACCAGAAGCCATCCATAATGAATCACCTTCTCCTGGTTGTCCATTTCTACCATGTATTCCAGTTGGCCAGAATCCATGTGTACCATTATTAGAATGTGATCCCCTAATTCTAAATATTTCATCTTTTACAAAATCCACTACAGTCAGTCCACCATAGTTTGCCTGATCACCAACAACTAAAATGCCATTATATGCTGATGCACAACTTGGCCAATCACCATTAGGTCCCATTGTATATGGATTACCAACTCTAAACTGCATCCACATTGTTAAATCTTCACCATCAGCATCATATATTGTCACTTCCCCTTGATCCATAGTTACTACAGAAAGAGCAGGAAACTCCTTTCTAGATCCCCTGTAAGTCCCTGAACCCTCATTATACCAAGATGTATGACTTGTCCTCTTTCTCCATGCACCACCATCAGAATCCTTAGAAGTATCATATACAAATACTGATTCTCCAGTACCACCCTGATCATAAGGACTTTCTAATCCACTAGTTATACTGATTGCAGATAAATTATAATTACTAGATGTTGTAATACCAGTTACATTTATACCATCTGATGTAATGCGAAGTTTTTCACTACCTCCTGTTTCTGCTGTGATTGTATCAGCACTAGGAAATCTTATTGAAGTATTAGTATCTCCTTCATGTATTATCTTATCAGGAATGAATAAATCATCATATACATGTACATCTTTATCTCCATCTATAGTTAATCCAGTTACTGCATTTGCTGCACTACTAGACTTAGCATCACCATTAACATAAAAAACCAATGAACCTTGACTATTTCTTATACGAGTAGAACCACCAGTATCTGCCTGAATAATATCTGTATTAGTATCTCCACTTTCAAGAAATAATAGATTATTTTCAGTGGGTTCAAATGCATGTATTATTCTTTGTGGAGAGGCAGTTCCAATACCAATCCTTCCATTAGCATCAAGAATCATCTGGACTTTATCAAGTCCTACATCATTAGTACCTACATTATAACCAAATTTAATCGATCCACCAGCAGCACCACCACGACCTCTTCCTCTTGAAAGTAAAAGATCTCCTGAAGTTTTTCCTGATCCATATCCACCACCAGCACTAATGCTTAAACTATGTCCAACACCAGTAGTACTATTTCTATCTTCAATTCCTATTCTTTGATTTGCACCTGCAGGAAGTTGAACTATACCTGCTGATGTGATGCGAAGTCTTTCACCAAAAGTACTAGAATTTCTAGTTGAGAATATTAAATCAGCACTTCCACTGGCAGGAGCAATTGTTCTTATACTTGCATATCCAGCACTACCTGAACTTGGTTCTGCATCAAATCTTATACCTGCTACTCCACTTGCACCAGCATTGTTTATTCTGAGTTGATTCTGTCCAACAGCTACTCCATCTGCTGAATATGCTGTTGTATCAGTAACTTTTATATCTACTGTAGTAGTAGGAGAAGCACCTGCACCAAAAGAATATTTACCATCTGATGTGATGCGAAGTTTTTCTGATGCACTATTATTTCCAGTTGCAAATGCTAGGAATCCTTTACCAGCAGAATTATTCTCTACACCAAATCTTACTTCACTTCTATTATATTCATTGGTTCTATTATACTTACCACGGATTGTTGCATGTGATGTATCGTTTCCGCCAACATATAACTCAACAAGATTTTCAACAGCAGCAGACTCATCACCTTTACCAATATTGATAGCACCAGCTGATGTGATGCGAAGTCTTTCTGCATAAGAATTACCAGTTGATCTAGTATCAAAGGAAATAGCACCAGCATTTGCTGAATGATCTACATTGATAAAATTAATCGCTGATGCTGCAGCATTATAATCATCTGCACCACCAAATATAGTAACTGCATTATTGTCACTTTCTGTGGTATTTCTTAAAAATATACCTTCGGCATTTCCAGAACCAGGACCACCAGATGATGCTATATCAACTCTTAATTTATCAGCAACTACTGTTCCTGTTACATCTAAAG
>Ga0208277_1001913_pt1 | contig 11984 bp, 9 predicted proteins | sample ETNtaG_5_FD_185782 | JGI IMG/M metagenome (GOLD analysis project Ga0208277, IMG submission 185782) | Marine microbial and viral communities from oxygen minimum zone, Eastern Pacific Ocean - ETNP201406SV205 (SPAdes) (version 2) | ecosystem: Environmental > Aquatic > Marine > Oceanic ...
AAGGGTGTTGTTTGAGAATCTAAATTATGATCATTCCAGACTATTATTGCTAATAACAAACTAGAGTATATTAATGAAATTGAAACTGAACCCTCTCTGCAGTGCATTAGGGGCAGAGGTGCACGGAGTAGATCTTTCTGAAAATTATGAATCATCAACTATGAGTGCAATCAAGAAGGCATTTCATGAAAACATTGTACTACTCTTTCGCAAACAAAGTCTAACTCCTGCTAGGCAAGTTGAATTTACAAGGTTCTTTGGAGCGGTTGAAACACATCCCCTTGGCAGCCGAGTAGGAGCAGAGTCTCAGCCAGAAATACTAGTATTGGAGAACTGCGCGGATACTCCTGCGCCTCGTAATGATTTTTGGCATTCCGATATTTCATTCGCTGAATGCCCTCCGCTTGGTTCAGTACTCCATGCTCTCGAGGTTCCGGGTGAAGGTTTGGGTGATACGTTGTTTTGTAATATGTATAAAGTCTTTGAGGATCTGTCTCCGGGACTGCAAAAAACGCTGGACGGCTTGAGGGCTTTACATTCAGCAGAAGCTCTGGTTCTCCGTAATAATGCAAATGACAACAACGCGAAACACATTGCCTCAGTTCCAGATATGGTTAGTCATCCTGTGGTACGTAAACATCCGGAAACTGGTCGTAAGGCACTTTACGTAAATCCATACTTTACTGAAAGTTTTGAGGGATGGACATCTGAAGAAAGTAGATTATTAATTGATTGGCTCACCCAACTGGCCACAAGGCAGGAAAATATCTACCGTCATCGCTGGCGTCAGGGGGATTTGTTGATGTGGGATAACCGCTGCGCCATGCACTATGCAGTCTACGACTATGGTTCCAAATCTCGTTTATTTCACCGTTCAACTGCTGCTGGCGACAGACCTGTTTGAATGTTTGCATAGGTTCTCTTTTGTTTTACGAATCCTTTTATTGAAAAATACTTTTTTTTAAATCAATATTAAATTCTTAATGTAATCAACCAAACAGCAGGAAAATGTTCAAATTATCTGCAACTCAAAAACAACTGCAAGCTACCGCTAGTGAGTTTGCAAAAAAGGAACTAGCACCACACGCGGCTGAAATTGATCGTTCTGAGCAATATCCGTGGGATAATGTGGACTTACTGAAGAAGCAGGGTTATATGGGGATGACAGTTCCTGAAGAATACGGTGGTCCCGGAATGTCGTATTTTGATTCAGTATTAGTAATTGAGGAAATTGCAAAAGCTTGTGGCGTGTCTGCGAGAATAGTAGTTGAAGCCAACATGGGAGCTATAGGTGCAGTGATGAAATATGGTTCAGAAGTGCAAAAAAAATTAGCGGCGGAACATGTCTTAAGCGGTGACAAACCAGCAATTTGTATTACAGAACCAGGTGCTGGCAGCGCGGCAACTGAAATGTCTACCCGTGCCGACCGCATAGGTGATAGTTATATTATTAATGGTACAAAACATTGGATTACAGGAGGGGGTGTTTCCAAGTTTCATCTTATTTTTGCCCGTGTTTTTGAGAATAACGAATCGCAGGGAATTGCCGGATTTATTGCTTTGCGCGGTACAAAAGGTTTAATAATTGGTACACGTGAACCAGCAATGGGCTTACGTGGAATTCCGGAAACTCAGATTATTTTTGAGGATTTGGAAATTCCGCAGGAAATGGTACTGATACCTCCTGAAGGTTTACGGCAGGGTTTTGCTGGATTGATGAACGCTTATAACGGACAACGAGTTGGTGCCGGAACAGTGGCGCTTGGAATTGCAGCTGGAGCGTACGAACTGGCTCTAGAATATTCACAGCAACGTGAGCAGTTTGGCCGTCCGATTTGTGAATTTCAGGGTTTGCAATGGATACTGGTGGACATGCACACTCAACTTGAAGCTGCTCGGCTATTATTGCATAAAGCAGCTTCCGGAATTAGACAAGGTTTCCCGGATATGATGGAAGCAGCGCAGGCCAAAATATTTGCTTCAGAAACTGCGATCAAGGTCACGAATGATGCACTGCAAATTTTCGGTTCTGCAGGATATTCTCGGAATATGCCCTTGGAAAGGATGGTGCGTGATGCTCGAATGTTTACGATAGGCGGAGGAACAGCTCAAATTTTACGTACAGTTGTTGCCTCTGCATTGCTCGATCGTAAACTTCCGCAAACACGTGACGGTCATTTCAAGATGGTGCAAAAAGAGAAAAAATAATGGCAAATGCATCTGAAATTATTGGTAAACGTTTGTATCATGCGGGATGCCGTTGGGCATTTGGAATTCCTGGTGGTGAAGTGTTAGTCTTGATGGAAGGTCTGAAGAAATCTGGAGTTGAGTTTGTGCTCACGAAACATGAAAACACTGCCGGATTCATGGCTGAAGGGGGATTTCATGCAGACGGCGCTCCGGGAATTTTATTAGCGACGCTTGGTCCGGGGGTAGCCAATGCGGTGAATGTTGTGGCGAATGCTTTTCAGGATCGTGTACCTTTGATTTTTATAACAGGATGTGTTGATGCAGATGAAGCACTGAGCTACACCCATCAAGTTTTTGATCACAGTGAATTGCTTAAATCAGTAACTAAAGCCAGCATAAAAGTTGAAGACGGTGCTGTTGAAGTGGCGATTGATAAAGCTCTTGCCATTGCATTGGACGGCCAACCTGGCCCCGTACATGTCGATGTTCCTATTAGCATTGCTAAAAAAGAACAATCAGCACAGGTCTTTAGAGGGGAAAGAGCAATGATTGTCCGCAATACACCTTCTCCATCCGCACCTGCTGAAGGAGCAGATTTGGAAACCGCTAGAAGTTGGTTTCGGGAAGCAAAACAACCTTTGATGATTGCCGGTTTAGATGTGCTGAATCAACATGCGGAAAAAGCTGTCGCGGAATTTGCGAGTGATTTTCGAATTCCATTTATTACGACCTACAAAGCGAAAGGAGTTCTTCCAGAAGATGATCCACTGGCGCTTGGAGGAGCTGGACTTTCCCCACTGGCCGACATGCATTTGTTGCCGTTGTTAAAAGAAAGTGATTTGATTATCCTAGCAGGATATGATCCGATAGAGATGCGTGTTGGCTGGCGAAACCCATGGGATGAAGGAGCGAGAGTGATTGAGTTTTGCGCTGTACCGAACACTCACTACATGCACCGAGCAAACATAAGTTTTGTCGGAGATGTTGGTGAAGGTTTAAAAACTTTGCGTAAAGGAGTTTCTGCAAACTCAGTCTGGAAAAATGAAGAACCTCAAAAAGTGAGGCACGCTTTGAAGACAACTTTTTCAGGAGCCAAAAAGTCGGGCACGAACGAAGAATGGGGTCCAGCGGCGGTGATTGATGTTGTGCGAAAAGCTTTACCACGTAATGGAGTCACTACAGCGGACAGTGGTGCGCACAGAATTTTGCTGAGCCAGCAGTGGGAATGTTACGAAGCTCGCGGATTGTTGCAGTCCACAGCTCTCTGCACGATGGGCTGCGCAGTGCCGCTGGCAATTGGTTTTCGTCTGGTTGCTTCTAAATGTCAAGAAAAAGAAGTTCCTCCAGTTGCCGCCTTTGTTGGTGACGCGGGAATGGAAATGGTTTTAGGTGAATTAGCAACTCTCAGAGATTTAAAATTACCTGTTGTTGTTATTGTTTTTGTAGATGAATCTCTGGCACTGATTGAGCTAAAGCAGCGCAATTCAGGATTAACTAATCTAGGAGTTGATTTTGGTCCAACAGATTTTCCTGCTGTAGCGGAAGCTTTGGGTGGAATTGGAAGTTGGGTTTCCAACCGTCATGAAATGTATGCAGGTCTTGAAGGTGCTTTTGAACGTCAAACCTTTACGTTACTAGCTTGTAAAATTGGCGAAAAGGTTTACGATGAACGATTATAAATGGGACCAAAACTTGTCTGAACGTTCTTAAGATGTTCTACTGATTCTGGGAGAACTGTGTCACTTAAGTGGATTGTTTAAATCCATTACAAATCTCATTTTCTGTCCACTACTACCTGTCTTTTTAAAAATCCGTTGTAGATTGTAATCTGATGCCATCCTCACAAGCTAACAAAAAAGTCATTCATTTTTCTGGAATCTGTGGGACAGGTATGGCTTCTCTAGCTGTTTTGTTGAAAATGCGTGGCCATCGTGTTCATGGTTCGGACGAAAATATTTATCCACCGATGAGTGATTTTCTGGCACAAAACAAGATAGCCGTGCGAAGTGGTTTTTCCGCAAAAAATTTAGAGACAGTTCCGGATTTGGTAGTTATAGGGAATGCACTTTCACGGGGCAATCTGGAAGTAGAAGCTGTTCTGGAAAGCAAACTGCCTTATATCTCAATGGCGGAATTACTAAAAGAGTACTTCATCCGTGGAAAAACTTCACTCGTTGTAACGGGAACCCATGGAAAAACGACTACGTCCTCTTTACTATCATGGGTTTTTGAATCGGCACGGAAAAAGCCTGGATTTATGATCGGTGGAATTGCAGAAAATTTTGGATCGAGTTGCCATGATGGAGCCGGAGATATTTTTATCACTGAAGGAGATGAGTACGATACAGCATTTTTTGACAAACGTTCAAAATTTTTACATTACCTCCCTGACCAACTTATCCTGAATAATCTGGAATTTGATCACGCGGATATTTTTGATTCACTGGAAGATATTAAAAAATCTTTTAGACTGGTACTGCGTCTTATTCCGCAAAATGGGTTGATTGTAGCAAATGGCGACGACGATAATGTTAAGGATGTGCTTAAATCGGCATTTTCTCCAGTGATTAAATTCGGTCTGGGAGAAGCATGTGATGTTAGAGGGGTTGATATTAAAGCCTCTGAATTAGGAACAAAATTTGTGGTACGTAACAAAACTCAGCAAAATTATCCGGATTCACAAAAATTTGTAATAAAACTATCTGGAGCATTCAATGTAATGAATGCGTTGGGAGTGATTGTAATTGCAAGACACAACGGTATTTCTGACAAACAAATCCAGGCGGCTTTTGATTCTTTCAAAAGCGTCCGAAGGAGGCAGGAATTAAGGGGGGAGGTCAACGGAATTGCGGTTTATGATGACTTTGCCCACCATCCTACAGCAATTCGCGAAACTATCTCAGCTATCAGGCAAAAACACCCGGGACGACGGTTGATTGCGGTTTTTGAACCACGTAGCAACACCAGTGTACTTAAACTTCACCAGAAAGCTTTGATAGATTCATTCAGCGAAGCTGATGAGGTTATTTTAACGGAACTACATCGTGTAGAAAATATTTCTCCACAGGATCGACTTGATATCAAGATGGTTTTAAAGACGCTCATTAAGAAAAATATTTCTGCTTACGAGTTTCCAGAAGTAATTGAGATAATTGAACATCTGAAAGCTAATTGTTGTTCAGGTGATGTTGTTATAATAATGAGTAATGGAAAGTTCGACGATATTCATCAGCGGTTTCTTGAGGAACTTTAACTTTAAATTGAGGATAAAATGGCTATACGCGAACATTCTATTTTTGATTGTATTTTGAGCAATTCTCAAAATATAGGAGGTGAAACAGCATTAGTATCTGGTGAATTGCGGCTCACTTTTGCAGAGCTCCCGCTGCATGTAAATTGTCTGGCACGGGGACTTAGTAAAACAGGATTTGAAAAAGGAGACAGGATTGCTGTTCTGCTTAATAACTGCTCCGAATATGTTCTGCTTCTTGCAGCCTGTACGCGTATCGGTATAGTTGCTGTTTGCTTGAATACCCGAACAAGTGCTGATGAAATGCGTATGGTACTGGAAAGTACAAAACCGAAAGCACTGCTTTTTCAGACTATTTACGAACAACATGCTGAAGCACTGCGAGATTTATTACCACCACGTCAGTTATACAGTATTGATGAAGCGGCAGTTTTGTCCACTTCATTTGACCAGTTTATTGATGAAGATCCTTCACCCTTGACTGAACCTCAACCGGGTGTTGATGAAGGGTGGCTTATTATTCCAACTGCCGCTGTAGACGGGATACCTAAAGGTGCTCTACTGAGTCAGAGAAATGTGATGGCATCTGCAGCAGTTCATCTGCAACATTTTGGGCGAGATTCGATTAAGGGACACCTTGTGGCATTGCCGATTTTCCATGTAATGGGATTGACTTCTGCTTGGGCGACTTTCATCAGTGGTGGAAAGAACGTTTTGCTCAAACAGTTTGAGGAGAAAATTGCAGTGGAATTGATTGATTCCGAACAGTTAACATATTTCGGTTCATTTCCCCCTGTGCTGGAACGTGTACTTGATACTTCAAAAGAATTCGGTTCCGGATTGGAAAGTTTAAAGTTAGTCTACGGATTAGAAGGTCCGCAGAATATTCAACGTCTACATGAAGAAACATCTGCTGTTTTTTGGACAGGTTTTGGGCAAGCCGAAACCACAGCATTCGTAACTGCTTCTCCTGCGACGGAAAGGCCGGGATCTTCTGGAAAAGCGACTTTACTAAATTCAGTTGCTGTTGTTGATGATGTTGATAAGCAGCTAAACTGCGGTGAAGAAGGTGAAATTGTGGTAAGAGGGGAAAATATATTTTTGGAATACTGGGAGATGCCTGAAGCAACAGCCTACACATTTCGTAATAACTGGCATCATACAGGTGACATAGGACGTTTTGATGAAGACGGTTATTTGTGGTACGTCAAAAGAAAAGCAGAAAAAGAACTGATAAAGACTGGTGGTGAAAATGTATATCCGGGCGAAGTGGAAACCGTATTACTGAAACACCCTGAAATAAATGAATGTTGCGTGATTGGAGTTCCGGATAAAACCTGGGGTGAAGCAGTGATAGCAATATGTGTCTGCAGTGACGCAGCTAAACTATCTCTGGAAGAAGTACGTGATTTTGTAGGAGAGAAAATTGCGGGTTTCAAAAAACCGCGCGAGATTAATTTTGTTGAAGAATTGCCTCACGTCAACAATGAAATTGATCGTGAGGCAGTAAAAGCGAAGTGGGGAGCAAATTAAAAAATCACTCCGGAGTTACGTAAGCAGAAGTAATACCTCCATCCACCACAAATTCTGTTCCGGTTGTGTAGGATGACTCATCGGAAGCAAGAAACAATGCGGACTGCGCCATTTCTTTTGCTTCACCGAAACGGCCCATTGGTATATGTACAAGGCGCTTTTGTTTTTTGGCTTCAGTATCGAGAAATTTCATCAACAATTCGGTCCTCAAAGGTCCAGGACACAGTGCATTTACGCGGATATTTTCGCGGGCATGAATCACCGATAATTCGCGGGTCAAAGCTATTACTCCGCCTTTACTTGCAGTATATGCAACTTGAGGAGTAGCTGCACCCATTAGTCCGACGAATGACGCGGTGTTGATGATTGATCCACCACCTGCACGCTGCATTGCCGCTATCCCGAATTTACAGCCGAGAAAGACGCCTTTCAGATTAATTGACATGGTTAAATCCCAAACATCTTCTTCTGTAACCAGCGCATTATCGTCACGGCTGTCCATGATTCCAGCGTTATTGAACATTACGTTCAGCTTTCCGAATTGATTCTCTGCGGTTTCTACCATTGCTTTACAGTCAGCCGCTTTCGAGATATCGGCATGTGCGAAAACAGCTTCTCCGCCAGCGCTTTTGATTTCCGTAACTGTTTTTTCCCCTTCCTCGTCATTTAAGTCAACTGCCACAATTTTAGCACCTTCTTTTGCAAATAAAAGCGCAGATTCTTTTCCAATTCCACTTGATGCACCCGTAATAAGCGCGACTTTATTTTTTAATCTCATTTTTATTTTCCTGAAAATTATTTATATTCGTTCAAAGTATCTTTTTAATTCCCAATCCGTCACAGCCGCTTCATAGGCTTCCGCTTCAGTGAGGAAAAAATGAATGTAGTGCTTATGCACAGCATCTCCAAATGTTGTTTTTGCAAAATCACTTTGCTCAAACAAAGTTAACGCCTCCCGTAATGTCATAGGCACTTCAGGAAGTTCATCTGCCGAATAAACATCACCTTCAAACATCGGTGGTGGCTCGGTTTTGTTGCGAATACCGTCAAGTCCGGACGCCATGGCTGCAGTGTATGCCAGATAAGGATTACAGTCTGCTCCGGGGATACGGCATTCTATTCTTAAACTTGGGCCTTTTCCAACCACACGGAATCCCGCGGTACGGTTATCATGGCACCATGCCATACGGGTTGGTGCCCAGGATTTTGTTTCATAGCGTTTGTATGAATTTATTGTTGGCGCGTAAAACACCATCAATTCGGGCATGTGCTTAATCCATCCGCCTAGAAACCAGCGGAATGTATTTGAACATTCAATCGGACCTTCTTTCAGGTCTCCTGGAAAAGCATTTTCGTCACCGTTCCACAAACTAAGATGAATATGACAACTGGACCCTGGTTGGCCATCCTTATATTTGGACATGAAAGTGACACTAATGTTTTTTTGTTCCGCGACTTCTTTGAGACATTGTTTGTAGAGTGCATGACGGTCAGCCATGGTTAAAACTTCAGCATATCTTACATTCAGTTCGTGTTGACCAAGTGCCGCCTCTCCCTTAGAATTTTCCACTGGAATTCCGGAATCCCGCAAATGTCTCCGGACTTCGCCGTTAAAATGCTCGACACGTGTACCCTGTAGAGAATGATAGTCTTCAATATACCATCCTGCGGGTTTCAGGTCTTTGTAACCATTTTCGGCTGCTTCCTGAAAAGAATTTTGAAAGATAAAATATTCCAATTCAGAACCGGCTTTTGCTGTGAAACCAAGTTCGTTTGCTAAATTAACCTGTTTTCGGAGCATCGAGCGTGGAGCTACTTCTGTCAGTTCATGCGTTTTATTCTCTTTAACATCACAAAGAACCATCGCGCTTCGGTCGAGCCAACTGACTTTACGCAAAGTGCTAAAGTCCGGAACAATGTGAAAATCACCATAACCACGTTCCCAATTTGTGTATTCATATCCTGAAACGGGATCCATTTCCATGTCCACTGTCACTAGGTAATCACAACAGTGAGTTCCGTTTTCCACAGCATCTTCCAGAAAAAATTCTGCGTCAAAACGCTTCCCCATAAAACGTCCGTAGAGGTCTGTAAAAACTACCAGAACAGTATCAATTTCTCTACTATCAACTTGTTGCTGAAGTTCTTCAACCGTCAACATTCCGTAAACTTTCATTTCTTTGTTCCTTTTGATGTATTGATTTGTTAAATAAAAACGCCGGTGATTCTAAAAAGAATAACCGGCGGATCTTTTTTTGGAAAGTCAAACGTTGATCAGAAATTCATAAAATGAATTCTCACTAATATAATTGCAAAGATTAGTTTGTATCATAACGTAAGAAATCATCTGTATTTATACTCATGATCAATCGATCATGAGTATAAAAATTTTGTTCAACTGTAACGATAAGGAACACCAGCTTTTTCCATTACTTTAGTGTAATCCTTAAATATTTGACAAACCTTTGCGGCACGTGGACTGATACTGGCCATTTCATCCCAGAATTCAGCTGAGTCTGCTACTACCTGATCCCATTCATTAGCCGGAATAGTAGTCAATTCCATTTTCTTTCCTTCTACACGTAACTTTGCTTCTCCGCCCCAATACCAAATTTGGCGGTAATAGTGAGAGCTGTCCATGGAAATTTTAAACAATTCTTGAAGATGTGGAGGAACTTTTTTCCAGCTGTCACTATTAGCAAAATAAGATCCACACCATGCACCAGTTACGTTGTTTAGTAAGGCATAGTCACAAGCATCTGCCCAACCGACTTCATATGCTTCAGTGAATCCACACCATGCAACACCATCAAGTTCTCCTGTTTGCAAAGCAACCTCAATGTCATCCCAAGGCAGTGTTACAGGAATTAACCCATATCGAGCTAAGAATTTACCAGCAGTTGGTACACCAAATACTCTTTTACCTTTCATATCAGCGATGCTGCGAATTGGTTTTTTTGAGAAAATATGACATGGATCCCAAGCACCTGCACCAAGCCATTCAACCCCCTTAACTTCATCGTAAGCTTCTTGCCATATTTCATTCATGCCATAGTATTTGAATAAAACGGGCAGGTCCAAACTGTAGCGTGTTGAGAATGGGAAATAGCCACCGAATACACTAATATCTACCGGGGAAGCCATAGTCGCATCATCACTTTGTACTGCATCAATAACACCCCTTTGCATTGCTCTAAAAAGTTCATCCGTAGGCACTAATTGATCTGCATAATACAGTTCAATTTCCATTTCACCATTTGCGGCTCTATTGAAAGCTTCTATTTGTGGCTTGATCACGTGGGCGCCTAACGGAGCACCGGAATAGGTTTGTAACCGCCATTTGATTGGATTGCTTTTTGCGTAGGCCATTGGAGCAGTACCTGCTGCCAAAATGCCTGCTGTTCCAATACCAGCTTTTTTAATAAAATCTCTACGTCCTTCCGAATTACTTGCAGAAAGATTTACCATTTTTTTTTCTTCCATAAGATAACTCCTCATTGTGGTTTTTAAGTTAAACCCTGCAGCATCAACCACGTTTTAACTGCTTGGGATAGAGCCAATAGGCTCGTTAAAGTCAATTTTTTCTAATAAACATACTCTGGAAGCCAAAGGGCAATTTGTGGAAATACCATCACCAAGATCAGCGCGAGAGTCATAATCATCACAAAAGGAATGATAGATCGATAAATATCTACAAGAGATATTTCCTTTGGTGCCATTGCCCGCATTAAGAATAAATTATAACCAAAAGGCGGTGTCATATAAGCAATTTGGCAAGTGATGGTATATAAAACTCCATACCAAACTGGGTCAAAACCCAATGCCTTAACCAATGGGACATACAAAGGAGCAACAATAACCAGCATTGCTGTATCGTCCAGAAAAGTTCCCATTAACAAATAGGATAACTGCATCATGATCAGAACTTCCCATGGCGTTAAGTTCCAACTGGTAATAAACAACGACTCAATTGCTTTTACTGCACCAATACCGTCAAACACTGCTCCAAAACAAAGTGCGGCTAGAATAATCCACATAAACATACATGAAATACCAAGCGTTTTACGCATAGTGGCCTCTATAACATTCCAGTTCAATCTTCTTTTTGCAATGGCAGCGATTGTTGCCGCTGTTGCGCCAACAGCAGAGCTTTCTACCAAACTGGTAATACCCATTATGAATAAACCGGTCATAAAAAAGAAGATCAAAAATGGAGTAATACCTGCTCTTAATACATTAAGTTTTTCTTTAAAAGGCATGTTGCGTTCTTCGACGCTTAAAGCAGGAGCAAGGTTGGGCTGAAGTTTACAGCGAACAGCAATATAAATAATGAAAAGTGTAGCCATCATAAGACCCGGAATAGCCCCAGCAAGCCATAATTTACCTACTGGTTGTCGAGCAATCATTCCATAGAGTACTAAGACCACACTTGGCGGAATCAATATGCCCAAAGAGCTACCGGCCTGCACAACGCCGGTAATCATGATTTTGTCATAACCCCTACGTAGCATTTCCGGTAATGCGATAGTGGCACCTATTGCCATGCCCGCAACACTTAGACCATTCATCGCCGAAATAACTATCATGAGAGTAATAGTGCCAATAGCCAATCCACCTCTTAATCCACCGAACCAAACGTGAAACATGTGGTATAAGTCATCGGCGATTCCTGACTCAGAAAGGATATACCCCATGTATATAAAGAGAGGCAAGGTCAGTAAAGGATACCAGTTAAATAGTTTGAAGGCGGCACTAAAAGGCATTTCTACTCCACCGGTTCCCCAGAGTAGTAGTGCAGCAGTAGCTGAGACAAATCCAATGGCTGCAAAAATCCTTTGTCCAGTTAGCATCATTAAGAGCATACCACCAAACATGGTCATACCAATCAGTTCATAACTCATTTAATACTAAACCCCCTCGATTTTGCTAGGTCTTTAAAAAAAGTTGAGATAGTTTGTAAAATCATTAAGAAAATACCAAAAGTCATAATTAATTTGATGGGAATCATTGA
>Ga0208277_1001916_pt1 | contig 11971 bp, 9 predicted proteins | sample ETNtaG_5_FD_185782 | JGI IMG/M metagenome (GOLD analysis project Ga0208277, IMG submission 185782) | Marine microbial and viral communities from oxygen minimum zone, Eastern Pacific Ocean - ETNP201406SV205 (SPAdes) (version 2) | ecosystem: Environmental > Aquatic > Marine > Oceanic ...
GATTGCCTGGAAACTTTGGAAGAAATCCAGATTGGAGGAAAAGAGATTTTTCTTGAGGAAGGAGGAGAATCTCTGGAAATGGTTCCATCCCTCAATGCATCTCCCGACTGGATTGAAGGACTAGCGGAGATGGTAAGAGCAAAGCTCTAGTTTTTTTCTCGCCCCAGGCAATGTCTTAAAGCCTGTTCCAATTCCGGGTATTGAAATTCAAAACCTGCTTCCAGAAGCTTTTTGGGAATGACATGCTGGCTTGCAAGAATGGTCTGCATCGCCATCTCACCAAAAATCACACGAAGTGCTAACGTAGGAACGGGAAAGAGGGTAGGACGCTTCAATACCCAACCGAGGATGGTGGTGAATTCAACATTGCTAACTGCATTAGGCGAGACAAGATTGTAAATGCCCTGCAAAGTTTCATTTTCAATGAAAAACATGATTGCACGGATCAGGTCTTCCATGGCAATCCAGCTCATCATTTGATGCCCCGAGCCAAGGGTTCCTCCCAATCCGAATTTAAAAACCGGGAGCATTTTGGCCAAAGCGCCTCCATCCGGGCTCAAGACTACCCCCATTCGCATGTTCACCACACGGGTTCCCACTTTGTGTAATGGTTCCGGTGCAGATTCCCAATCTTCAACCACATCTGCCAAAAAACCACTGCCCTTCGTACTTTCCTCATCAAATTTTGTTTCATCCGCGACCCCATAAAAACCGATTCCTGACGCACTGATTAGAGTTTTCGGTGGTTTATCTTGGGCGGCAAGTGTTTCGAACAAAAACCTCCCCGCGTCACTTCGGCTGAAAATGATTTTCTTTTTGATTTCATGAGTCCAGCGCTTACCGACAGGTTCACCTGCAAGGTGAATCACCGTTTCTACTTCACGGAGTTTTTCAGTTTCCAGGATTCTCTCATGAGGATCCCAAAAAACCTGATTTTCAGAGGAATGTGAAGGATGACGGCTGAGCTTTAAGTGGGGAATATCAAGAGTTTGGAGTCTTTTACATAAGACAGAACCGACCATTCCAGTTGCTCCTGTCACCAGAATCGTCATGACTCACACCGTCGGGAGTGGTACCTCTTCACCAAAACTGGGCACATCATAGCCTTTTTGTACGGACGGCCTTGAAGCAATTTCCAGATACCAGCGATGTACATTAGGGTAATCGGAAAAATTCATCTGGTGCCAGCCGAATCGAGCCACCCAAGGCCAGACGGCTATGTCCGCAATCGAAAAATTGGATGCCAAAAAGTTATTATCTGAAAGATGGTCATCCAGGACTTTATAAAGTCTTAAGGTCTCTTTGTGATACCTTGCCGAAGCGTACTTGCTGGCATCCGGATGATGCTTCAGGAAATGATGGGTTTGCCCGAACATTGGGCCTACGTTGGCCATTTGCCACATCAACCACTGTATGATATCCCAATAGTCGTTTGCAGGAAGTAATTGTTTCGTCTTTTCCGCAAGATAGATCAGAATCGCACCTGATTCAAATAGAGACTTCCCATTATCCTGATCAACAATTGCAGGAATTTTCCCGTTCGGACAAATTTTCAGGAAATGCTTTTGGTGCTGCTCACCTTCATTGATATTGATTGGGTGAACCTCGTAATCAAGGCCCACTTCCTCGAGCATGATGGAGATTTTTCTCCCATTCGGTGTTTTCCAGGTATAGAGATCAATCATTCTGCTGAGACCATGTAAACTTTCGCTGACATTCCGGATCTCAGTTTAAGATTGGGGTTTGCTGCGTGTATGAACACAGGAAATTTCCCATCTTGAGTGTTTGCTGTCCAGGAAAGACGGTCTACTTTTCCGGCAAATCGCTGGTTTGGGTAAGCAGGTGTGGTGAAGACTACTTTTTGCCCAATTTGTATCCTGGAGAGGTCATCTTCTTTTACTCCGACTTCTATTTCAACACGATCAACATTGACAATGTCAAATAACCTGGCTCCATTCCCAACGACTTCTCCCTCCTCATAATATTTTTTGATGACAATGCCAGAAATTTTTGAACGAATCATAGTATCGTTCAGATTATCCTTCTTCAGAATCACATCCTGTTCGCTGAGTTTTAAAGATAGAGCCGCATTTTCTTTCCCTAGTTGAGCCCTGACCAGTTCTTGTTCAGCACGCATCTTCGCAAGTTTAGAGTTTTCAAGATTTAACATTGTTCCTTCAAGGTCTTGCTGGCTTTTCAGAAGATTCAACTCGGCATTCGATAAAGATAACATCCCCCTGTCTAATTCTAGTTGAACAGCATCCAATTGAGATTTGGTTGAAGAGCCTTGTTCAAAAAGAGTTTGCTCATCCTTCAATCTTCGTCTTATGTCTTTGAGATTCGTTTCCTGAACCATCAGAGAATTTTTACTCACCTCAATTTGAGTTTCTGCAAGTTTAACCTGCCTCTGACGATCTATAATGGTGTTACTTGCTGAATCAATCTGGACCTTTGCGAGAGAAATTTGTTGTTCCCTATCTCTCAGATTATTTTGATTTATTTTTTGTTGGAGTTGAGCTAGTTCCAATTGCTGTTTTTGAGTATCGTTTTTGAGCGAAAGAAGTAATTGATTTTTTTGAACCTCATCGTTTTCCTCGACAGTAATCGCTGTGATTCTTCCTCCCACACTGGTTTGCTCCCGTATGATCTCAATTGGACGGATTGTTCCCTCAAGTGAAATCGGGATGCGTGCCGACCAAAGGTTTTCGACATTTGCCAATGCTTTCAGATGAGCGGTTCCAAAAACAAAAAAGAGGACTCCCATGATCCAAATCTGGATTTTTGAAAATTTTTTAAACAAAGACATTTTTAACTCCGATTAAGAAATTCAGCTCACTGCTGGATTATCAGCAGTATTATTAATGAAGGATTTTAATCTGTTGAACAAACGAAGGATTCGGCCTCGACCACCTTCGATCAGTGAATAGAGTACGGGAACCATGAACAAGGTCAGGAAGGTCGCAACCCCCAATCCATACATGATGGCCAGAGCCATTGATTTCCAGAAACTACCACCCTCTGCTCCGAAAACAATGGGATTGTCCCTGGTAAAATCAACATCCATCCCTATGGCGAGGGGTGCCAAACCAAGAATGGTCGTCACCGCGGTAAGTAGAACCGGACGGAACCTCACTGCTGCAGCAGTGACCATTGCTTCTCTTGCTTCAAATCCTTGCTTCCTAAGTTGCTTAACAAAATCGAGCATGACAATGGCGTTATTAACGACAATCCCTGCCAAAGCTACTGTTCCTACTCCCGTCATGATGATGCCAAAGGGCCGGTCATGAACAATCAATCCAATCAACACCCCCATGATCGACATGAACACGGATGTGATCACAATCAGAGGAAGAGCGATTGAATTGAATTGGGCGATCATCACTAAAAGAATCAGAAATACGGCAATGATCATGGCCTGCCCAATAAACTTTTGGGTTTCCTTCCGATCCTCATTTTCCCCAGTGAAGCGCATACTGATTCCCTCAGGCAATTCAAACCCGGTCAATGCCTTCTGAACCAGCCTCACCAGCACCGGACCAGGCAGTCGAAAAGCATCCCCACTGATGGTGATGGCCCGGTTTGTGTCCACATGTCGGATTGAGCCATAAGACGGACCGCTTTCAACTGAAGCAATTTCACTAAGACGAACTAACTCACCAGTTGGAGTGAAGATAAAAAGTGAGGCCAGATCCGCCTGGTTTTGACGGAAACTCTGGTCGAGTTGAACCCATATGTCATATTCCTCGGTACCATCCCTGAACACCGAAACTTTCTTACCATTAAAAGCTGTCCTTACAGTACTGGCAATCTCCCGGGCTCTGAGTCCCAAACGAGAGGCTTTGTCACGGTCGATCATCACTTTAAGCTCCGGCCGGCTTCGGTCAAAATCATCCGTCAGGTCAACCAAACCAGGGACATTTTTGATCTTCTGTTTGATCTGCTCCACAACCTGTATCATTTCGGAAAAGTTTTCACCGCGGACCTCAATATTAAGTGGCATTCCTGTTGGTGGACCTGACTGAGCTTCCAAGAGTTTTACCTCAACACCAACCATCTGCTCGAGTTTATTCCTCAGATCTTTGATCATGACGGATGGTTTCTCGATCCATTCTTCCCAGTTGGGAAAAGCCAGAACAATATGACTCAAGTAAGTTGTTGTACTTCCGGATGATGATGCCCCAAATCCACGTCTTTGACCAACATTCGATACTACTGCTTCTAATTTATCTCTATCCTTGTCTAAAAATCCTTCTACCTCCTCAACATAACGGTTTGAAACTTTTAATGTAGTACCCATAGGAGCAGTAATGTTAACGACCGCCTCTTCAGGTTCATTTTTTGGAAAAAATTCGATGCCTTTACGAGGAAACGTTTTAGTTCCATAAAGATAAAAAGTGCCAAAAAACAGTACTAGAAATACCATTAGAAGAGAAAATCTCCATTTCAAAACACCACCAAGAAGCCTTCGATATCCGCGGAGGACCATTGACTTGTCAATCAGCTTCAATTCATCAAAATCGGAAGTGATCTCTTTTTTAGTCTTGACCCGCATCAGAGTGGAACACAGGACAGGATTGATCAACATCGCCACAAATAATGAGGAAGAAAGAGTGATTATCAGTGTCTTCGGTAAAAATTTAATGAACTCACCAGCTATTCCTGGCATGAAAATTAAGGGGAAAAAAGCAGCAATGGTAGTGATGGTCGAAGTGGTAACCGGTACAGCAATTTCTTTTACCCCGATCATTGCTGCTTCAACTCGTTTTTTTCCTGCCTGTCGATGACGATAAATGTTCTCCACCACCACAATGGCGTTATCCACCAGCAATCCCAGTGAAAGAATCAGACTGAATAGGACCACGATGTTTAGTGTGTAACCTAAAGAATTCATCAAAATCATGCTGGTCAGGAATGAGAGGGGAATGGCAACTGCGACCAACAGAGAATTGCTGATTCCCATCACCAGCAACAGAACAACAAAAACCAGAATGAAACCAGTAATAATATTGTTCTCAAGATCATTGACTATTTTCTGAACCCTTTTTCCTGCATCTGAAAGAATGCTGAACTTGACTTCTCCTTTATAATCTTCCTCAATCTCTTCAATAATTTTGATGACACTGTCCCTGATAGCTAGTAGGTTCTCACCGCTACGCTTATTGACACTTAGGGAAACCGATTCAAAACCGTTAAGTCGTGATTTACTTGTTATTTCCTTATAGCCGAATTCAACTCTTGCAACATCACGGACTCTGACCGGAACTTGTTCAGGAGCAGAGATCAAGGCTTCATTGATACCTTCCGGGGTGTCAAATTCACCAGGAACCCGGATCAGGTAATTTGTCGGTCCTATTTCAACACTCCCTCCTGGAAGATTGGTATTTTCACTACTGATTGCATTAGAAACTTGGTTCAAATCGAGACTGTAGTAGCTAAGTTTGTCCGGATTGACATAAACACGGATTTCTCTTTCAAGCCCTCCTGCTCTCCGAACTTCTAAAATACCGGGGATTCCTTCGATTTCTTCTTTCACCTCATCAGCCAAATTCGTAAGTGCCAACAGCCCCATTTCTCCTGCGAGGTTGAGGATCATTAAAGGTCTTTCAGAAAGATTGATTTCATTAATCGAGTAATCCTCAGCATCTTCTGGAAATTCTGGTTTGATCATATCCATTTTTTCACGGACCTTGATCCTTGCTTCTGTAATATCAAAATCGGAGGTGAATTCTAAAGTGAGGACAGAGACTCCTTCTGAGGATGTCGATTTAATTTCCTTCAGGTTTTTAATTGTCTGTAAATCTTGTTCCGCTTTATTGGTTATCAATGATTCTACATCTTCCGGAGATGCACCCGGAAAAGGCACAGTAACAATGAGAAGGGGGATCTGAATATCAGGTGCAGCCTCACGAGGGATTTGTCGATACGACATGTATCCCCAGAGCGAGATAACCACAACAATGATGAAAATGAAAATCGGATTACGGATTGCGATGTGACTAGGATGCATGCTTCAGCCCTTTACTTAACGATGCTTACCGTTTCGCCATCGGTCAATTTGGAGTGCCCTTCTACCACCAGCCTATCTCCAGAGTTTAATCCTTCCAAAACCTGCACCCTGTCCTGTACACTTTGACCGGTGACAATACTCTTTTTCACGGCCTTATCCTGTTCTACTAAGAACACGATACGTCCGGTATCTCTTTCCAAAATGGAATGCCTTGGGACAACAACCTGCTCGTCAGAGATTTTTTTGGTAAATGTAACCCTTGCCAACATCCCGGGTCTTAATTCTCGTTTTGGATTGTCAACCACAATTTCAATGGGGAAGGTTCTATTCCTTGAATCTGCCTCCAATCCGATGGTCTGAACCTTGCCTCGATATTGCTGATCAGAAAGGGCATACAATTCCACACCGACCTTTTCCCCTTCACTGATTTTCATAATATCCTGCTCTGGAATATTGACTTGGACCAAAACTTTATCCAGATCCAGAATCTCTACCAGAGGATCGCCTTTCCTGACAAATTCTCCAACCTTGACATGCCGAATTTTCACCGTTCCTTTGAGAGGAGAGTTAATCACGGATTTTCGCAAATTAATCAAAGCCAGATCTCGATCCAGTAAACTTCTGTCAGCCTGAGTTCTCGTTTGATCCAATTTGGATTGGGGAATCAATTTTTTCTGGGATAATTTTTCATCACGACTCAAATTCGTTTGCGCTAGCTTGAGATTTGCTTCTGCAATTTTAACCCGAAGGGTTAATTCTTTGGTTGAGATATTAATCAGTTTCTGTCCTTTTTTGACCTCATCAGCCTCTTCAAAATTAACTGCTTCAATCACCCCTTCCATCTCCGAAGTCATCCTGACCCGTTCATTGGGGAGCAGATAACCGACGAAAGTGGATTCAATTTTTAACGCTTCGGTTCCCACTGAACTGACTCTAACATTCGTTTTTTTAATCTTTTTAGGAGGGCCTTTTCTGGAGGATGACACGGCCTTGGGTTTCCCTTTTCCATACTCTTGTCCCGAAGTCTGATCATTTGCTGAGTTTCCTGTTTTCGGTGATTTTCCTTCTTCAGGTTTTTGACAGGATCCCATCAAAAGTAAAATTATCCCAAGGCAGGAAAAGATGATGTTTCGTTTAACCATGAATTATTTGGAGGATTTAGTTTTCTGGTATTTGGTAGTATTCATAAAATTCTCCGGATAGAACAAGCAATTCCAGGAATTTTTTTTCAAAATTCACTCTTCTCAAAATTTCCTGTTGTTGGCTTCTGGCAAGGTCCTGCTGAAACTGTGAAACCTGGTAACTTGTGCTTTTTCCTAATTTCAGTTTTTTAATCTCATTATTGAGCTGCTTTTCCGAAAGTTGACTCAGGGCTTTTGCGGCACTTAAATCTTCTTCCAGAACTTTGAAGTCTCGCATGATCGATTGAAGCCCGACTTGAAGCTCCGATTTACGATCTTCAATCTGAATTTGGATTTGCCGGGATTCGAGATTTTTCTGTCTCAAATTTTCTTGGGTTTTTCGATCACCAAGGGGAAGAGTCCAGGTCAGGGTTGCACTCATTCCATGAAGATTTGAGTTTCCAAAATCGGATGCTCCACCAAAACTACTGGTGCTGTAGCCTTTGACAGTATAGGCCAGGTCAAGGTTGAGGTTGGTGTTGAGGTTATTTTCGAGTTGCTGGATTTCAAAGGACTTTTGCTTGAGAGAAGCCCGATTTAAGGCAATCTGACTATCATTTTCATAAACCTCCTCAAGTAATTTTTCTGAATCTTTCAAGTCTTCAGAGTGCATGCTGGGGATATCAGAGGGATAAAGTCCTACAGGAAGAACCGGGAGATTCAGTGCTGCCCTTACCTGATCCTCGACCTTCAAGGCATCCTGCCTGAGGGAATAAAGCGTTTGCTCGTCGCGTAACAATTGGGTTTCTGAAGCAAGCACTTCCGTGGGACTCAGTTGACCTGCCCGTTGACGGGCCTGATTGTCACGGAGCAATTGCTGTGAGATGGTCACTGATTTTTTCTGTAGTTCAATGGACTGGTAGATGCTTACCAGATCCCAGTAAATGGATGCTATCCCCTGAAGCAGTCCGAGTTTGGAACTTCTCGAATTCCAATACGCACGTTCGACTCCGATTTCTGCCAGTTTGACTGGGAGGTTGTTGACTTCAAATCCCGCATCCTTGAAAAATGGAACTTTCAGATTAGCACTTAAACTCGACTGACTGTATGGATCGGATGAGGTCGTGCTTTCAACGGAACTCCAATCTTCAGCGACCAGAGTGGTGCTCTGACTATTCCTTTCTGACAAAGTGAACCCATATGACAATCCGTTATCGAGTTTTTTACTGAAAGTGGTTGATATGGTATTGACAGAACTTTCGCTTCCTCCGCTTGCTGAACTTAAGGATGCCGAATTTGAATAGCCGAAGCTCGTTTGGAGCGTGGGATGATTCCTCTCCCTTGTCCCAATCACTTGAGTCTGAGCGGCTTCTTCTGACAGAGCTAAAGATTTGAAAGCTAGGGTTCGCTCCAGAGCAACTTCAAGAATCAATTTTAAGGGGACCTGCGCCATATCCCGTCCATCAAACTGAAGCACCTCAACCCGTTTCAGCAACCTTTGTATTTCTTCCTGACTTAATGTTTCTGCTAGCAAGGTTGGAGACAATGCCAAAAACAGAATACAGGTTTTTATTATTTTGAGAGAAAATCTCATATTAGGTTTAAAATGCGTAATTCAATGGGGGCTTCCCAGGCACTGTTTGTAGTTTTGGCGGATTCTAGAGGAACTTAGATTTTTATGATCTCGGTTAGTTTAGAGCAACGTTCCTTTGGAGTCATTTCGGAAATGTATAGGAGTGTTGCAATTTGTAAACAGTCTACTGTCCAATGGTTCCCCAGGGATAATCAACAAAGAGAATCACCTCTCTCCCCTCCTGTCCGGTAGCCAGGTCAAAGCGGTAAACAAACCCTGAACTTGTCACCAGCCTCACTCCTGCTCCCTGGGAAGTTCTTTTTTCATCCCAGAGTTGCTCACTGGTGTCCGCTACACTTCCTTCTTCATAAAAAAAGGCAAGCTGGACTCCGGTGCGAACATCGCGAATGAACAACAAATCGAAGGGTTTGTTCTCATCCGTGAAATTCCAGCGAAATTCTGCACCCCTGAATTCAACCTGTGCTCCGCTGAACCGTCCCCCGGCATAGGAACGAAGTCTTGAGGCACCTCCAAGAGAACCAGCTGTACCGTATTGGTTATTGGTTTTAGCAACCTTTGCTTGGTCTAATAGTGCAGCTTCTTCCGCTGATGTACAGGTCTTTACCGTGCAATTTTCCGAAATCAATTTGTTGTACAAAGATGTTTGATCTGTATTTCCCTGCTTTCGCACAAAAGCCCCTGAACGAAACCAGTTTAGGGCGAAGGTACTACTGCTCAACAAGGGCAAGTAGGTCGAGACGTTATAATCCTGAACATAATAATCTGGAGCATCAGAGTCTGCTGGAGGACGGTCCGAAATAGTGGAAACCAAACGAATCCCCTTGCGTGGGTCGACACGATCGTCGGTCCAGTCGATCTGCGCCCCATCTGTTCTGCTTTTGACTTTGAATTTTTGAGGCGGATCAAATTCTACAAGCAAGTTTTCTTCATTATCCCGAATCGCGCTGGTAGAGGCATTAATGTCGTATTGAATGGTGAACAGTTCGAACATCCTGTCAAAAAGGGTCAGAATCAGTCTCCCCCCGCCAAGACTGGTATCGGCCAACTCGGTTATGAAAAAATTTTCAGGGTCAGAATCCATCTTTCGATCCCGATATACTTTCTGAGACCCCTTATTGAACCGCACTGTAGTCAGATCCAGCAGGAGGGTTTCAGGCCAAAGTGGTAGATCCGTGACTCCCGCAATGGTCCCCCGGACATTCCCGCTGATACCCACCACAAAAAGGTCAATGGTTGTTTCAGTACTTCCAAAGGGGATGTTGTTAAACCCTCCCAATAAGCCAAAACCTGCTCCCGCTCCGGGAAGAATGTATGGAATCGGTGCCACCAGGTACCCAAAATCGGTGGTAAATTGATCACGCCTTCGTTCCAATCCCGAAACGGAGGCAGCGGTAACAAAAAATACTACTATGAATATTAAAGTCTTTTTGAGCATGGCTTGTGGTACGCTTTGTCGTTCAGTCCGGATTTTTTAGAGAAAGATTGCCGAGTGTATCCTGGCTTTACAAGTTGAAGGTTTAAAAATATTTGCTGAAATCACGATTGGCTTTTCTGGTAGGTGTTATTTTGCTGACAACTGTTCCAAATTTTTGGAATCTTAACGTTTCTTAAATTTAAAACATAGCTTCAACTATGAGTGACCAACAGATTGAAAACGGAGAACCAAGAGTCATAACTGATTCTGAAGGATTAATGGCCCAATTTGTCGAAGTTCCGGTTGAACGAGACATCATCCCTGTTTATTGTGCCTTTCCTCAGGGACAGGAGATGATGCCTTTGGTTTTGGTTGTTCAGGAAATTTTCGGGATTCATGAGCATATCCAGGATGTATGCCGAAGGTTTGCTAAAATGGGATGTATCGCACTTGCTCCTGATCTTTATTTCCGACAAGGATCCGTCAATGGACTTTCCAACCCTGATCAGATCTATCCGATTGTCTCACAAGTTCCGGATCAACAAGTGATGCAGGATCTTGATGCCACTGTAGCCTGGGCCCTTGAAAACGGACTGGCGGATCCTCAAAGAATGGGAATCACCGGTTTTTGCTGGGGAGGAAGAATCGTCTGGCTCTATGCATCAATAAACAGCGAGCTCAAAGCCGGTGTTGCTTGGTATGGAAGGCTGGATAATCAGGTTACCCAGAATCAGCCTAGACATCCCATCAATGTGACTGATGATCTCAAATGTTCAGTATTAGGATTGTATGGCGGCCAGGATCATCTTATCCCGAACCAACTTGTTGAAAAAATGAATTTAAAACTAGGTAAGAATGAAAAGGGTTCAATGATAATGACCTATCCACAGTCCGGACATGGTTTTTTTGCCGATTACCGAAGTAGTTACAACAAAAAGGATGCCCAGTCCGGGTGGAAAGAATTATTGGCCTGGTTCAGAAAGCATGGGATTTTGGAATGATCGCCAATCATCTTCAAATTCCGTGAATTGGTTGTAAAACACGGTTAAGAAATCCCTGATAAACAGTTGGTCCTTCTGTTGCAATCAAACAAATACATTCCTGACCCGTATCCGCAATGGGTTGGTGAGTGTCATCATGATCAACATCAGCAACGTCACCCCGCTGAAATCTTCCAATTTCATCACTGTAGGAGCCACGAAGAATTAAAGCTAGTTCAGTCCCCGAGTGTGAATGGGTTGGGAGCGTAGTGCCCGGAGTGATTTTGAACAAACGAACTGTTCCTGATTTCCCGGCATCAGCATCAATGGATACATGACGTAAACCCGGAGCAAGAAATTTCCAGTTCAAGTCGTCAAGAGGCGAATTGATATAATTCCAAAGAGGCTGGGGAATTTCATCATCACCTGAAGGTGAACTAACAGTGGGAGGATCCTGTGAGATATCGTCAAGTTTAGAAAGAATTTGATCCAAGCTGCTCATATTGACATTGCATGGTTCAAGATCGTCGATCAATGCTCCCCCGATCATTTCGGCATCATTTACTTTTTGATGACACTCCTGACAAAAACTTAAGTGTGAAGCCACGACGAGGCTAAATGCTTCAGTTAAACTTCCCGAAGCATAAGCCATCAGCAAGGCGGAATTAGGACAGTGGTTTGGATTCATACTGTATCTCCTACATGATTTCGTATTCTTTCGAAGGCCAGTCTCATTCTTGATTTCACAGTGCCGAGTGGAATGTTCAATTCTTCAGATATTTCCCCATGGGACTTATCTTCAAAAAATGACATTTGTACTACTCTGCATTGTTCAGGCGGCAACATGGCGAGTGC
>Ga0208277_1001918_pt1 | contig 11970 bp, 4 predicted proteins | sample ETNtaG_5_FD_185782 | JGI IMG/M metagenome (GOLD analysis project Ga0208277, IMG submission 185782) | Marine microbial and viral communities from oxygen minimum zone, Eastern Pacific Ocean - ETNP201406SV205 (SPAdes) (version 2) | ecosystem: Environmental > Aquatic > Marine > Oceanic ...
TGACCTTGTTAACTTTAATCAATTATCCAATATTGATGCTGGAATCCAACTAGATGACAATACTGGACCGGCTTGGGGTATGGGGTTGGTTGATGATGTGATAATGACTGGTGTGGCTTCAAATGGTGGCTTCCCAGACTATTATGATGGTCGTGGCGGTATCGCTCAGTGGAACATTAGTGATGATGACTGGGGCGAAAACATTGAACCAAGTGGTCAAGTTGACCGAGTAACTGCCTACGAAACCACCACGGGAGAGATGTGGGTTTCTTGGGGAGAATTGAAACTTGATTTGTATGATAATTTAGGAGCCTTTGTCGGCTCTTGGAACGATGACGATGGCCTTGATTTCCCGATTAGAGAAATTATCGAATATGATGGTGAAACTTTGTTCGCCACTGAATCAGGAGTAGCTCGATATGACGGTAACAATGGCGGCTGGCTGCCTACCTGGGAAGAAAATAATGGCTTGCCAAACAACGCTGGAGAAGAAATCTACGAATTGTGGACTAACGGCGTTGATCTTGTAATCGGTGGCGGCGATGGTTCAAATTTTGGCGGATTCCAGGGTGGTGCGATTTCTCACTGGAATGGTGCTAATTGGAATGTATTTACTTCAAACGGCCAAAATGGAATTCAAAGGGGCTACCCAATTACTATGGCAGAATGCGGTGGCCTGCTTAATGTTGGAATTTATGACAACAATGGAGGAATAGAACAAATTGATTTGGTAAATTCAACCATTGTCAATACCTTCACTCAAGCATCTCTTGGAGAAGGTAGAGTCTCTGGAGTTGCTTGTGATTCATCAACTGACACACTGTATGTTACTTTTTATGAAGATGAACAACCTATCAAAAAATACAATATGAATACTGCTCTATGGCTAGCAGACATTACTACTCAAACTCATAACCTTCCAAGTGACAGAATTTGGTGGGACGCAATTGGTTACGCCTCAGGTAAACTAATTGTTGGACACGGCCTTGGACAAGATGGTTCAAATATTATCGGCGGAGGTTATTCAGTAATTTCTACTACTGGAGCGATTACCAGCCAAGTGAATTCTAACGCCCAAGGCTCATCTGTGACATCATTCCAATGGACTGGGGCGGGATGGTTGCTTGGCCAAGCCGGAGGTTCATCTGGCTACAGCCGTGTTGATTATTTGGATGCCAGTGGACAAAGTACGGTCTACAATCTACCTGGATTAGTTAGTGGACAAGTAACCACAATGACTGGTAATGGGACTCACCTTTGGGTTACTACCATCGGAGAAAACGTTGGATTTGGGCAATCCACCGGGGCTGGGATCTTGCAAGGTGAAAGGCAGAATGATGGCTCAGTAGAGTGGCAACAAGGATGGACTTTGCCGGCAAACTCTCAAGCCAAAGATACTCAATTGGTTGGTAGTGACCTATACATTTCAACCTCTCCTGCTGGACTGATGAAATTAGATACTATTTCTGCCTCATTGACCTCGATAAACGGGGCGCTTCACAATAACATGGACGGGTTGAAGTTAGTTGGAACCGATTTGATTATCGGCCTGCAGGGCAACTTTGGATCTTCTGCCGGAGTCCAAGTCTTCGATACCTTGACTGATACTTTTGGTAATGGGCGACTTATTGCTGGGCTTCCATCTAATGTAGTAAACGGGTTTGAAACTGATGGTGACATCATGTACATTGCTACTGATGGAGGAATTGGTAGATGGTCTTTCCAAACCAGTGATTGGCTAAACCCAATTACCAGTACTGATGGGTTGCCATCAAATATAATTCAAGACCTTGTGTATGAAGACCCGAACCTCTGGGCTGCAACACCATCTGGATTAGTTAAAATAGATACTAATAGCAATTCAATCAATACTCTTACTAGTGCAAATGGAATGATAGGAACATCTAGTTGGGGCTTGATAAGAACTACTGATAATGCAGGGAATGTTCAAATCCATGTTAGCCACAATGGGGCTGGAAGTGAGAGGCCTGGAGTGTCTAGCATTGATGAGACTTCGGGGTTGGTTATTGCGACCCATCGATTTGACCAACTCCCATCCAATACAATAACGGCAATTGCCAGTGATTTCTGGGGGCTACATATCGCTACTGATGTAGGTCCTATGACTCATTGGAATGGTTTGAACAGTCAATTTGAGGATGGAGCCCCTGCATTCCAAATATCTAGTTGGCCAATCGAACAATTAGTCAGTAATGGCGACCAGTTGATGGCTATTGGCAATAACATCATCACTATACTAGAAGCGAGAACCCCTGCACATTCTGTATCCAAGGTGTTCATAATACCAGACGTTACTATAACCGGAGGAGATATTTCTGCGGATTATTTGTGGGCTTCTACAGACGATGACGGCTTATTCGGCTGGATGAATAATCCTCAATGGACACCACTGGAGAGATTTGAATTCCGTCGTGCTGACCCACTCACTATGGGCTTTAATTTAGTAAATTTAGACATTACTAGCATGACTCATCCTGGTGTTCAGATTCAACTAGCTAATACCTCAAATCCAATCACTTTAGACCAAGACAGCGGTACACCCGGCGCCCATAACCTGTTATTCCAAGGCGTACCGTTAGCATTTTCCTCACCAGTTAGCGGTGCTGCAACTTGGGCTCAATCTAACAGTTTGAAATATTCTGTAACTCTCAATCTCTCGGATGACCCGCAATTATCCAATACATTACAAGCTGCAGTTGATAATGCGGTTCAGATTAACGGCACTAAATTTGTTCAATTGAATCTCCGTTCGCCAAGTAATGGTTCACTAGAAGCAAGAATTACTTATGATTACATAAAATTAGAAACACCAATCGACCTTACAAATCTTGTAGACCGTCCTGATGATGGTGGGGGCGCATTAACTGCATCTTGGACCTTAGTCCATGATGATGACTTTGCCAGATACCTGATTTATGTCAATGAAGGCCCTTTCACTAGCGCATCAGGTACATCTGATATTACGGCTGATGACTTAACGGGTAGAGTTGTTGACAAAGCCATCTCATTACACAGCAGGCTGCAAAGTGAGGTTACTACTGCTAACGGGGTTCCACTAACTGATGGAATTGCATATCATGCTGTAATTGTGGTTGAATACGATGATGGAAGATTAGGCAAGCCTTCCATGCAACTTGGCCCAGCAAGCCCTACCGATGAAGTTCCCGCATCTCCACTTTGGGCGGTGGCAGGCCCACATGACGGAGGCGAAGATGGCGACCTAGACTTAGAATGGTCAAGATGTACTTCTTTAGATCTAGCTAGTACCCGAATCTACTCTTCTACCATCGATATCAATGATGTATTGGGGTTAACCCCTACTGCAGATTTACCTCCTACAGAGGGCAATACTACCGTGCTTCAACTTAACCCTGGCAGGCCATATTGGGTTGCGCTTACTTGTGTAGATGATGCTGGGCAAGAAGATATATTCAATCCAACTGTAATCGGCCCAGTAGTACCAACTGGTGGACTAAACGATCTAACACCGCCACCTAAATTAGAGAATGTTGAAGCAATAGATACTCCTAATGATGATGGAGGTAGAATTACCATTTCTTGGGACCAGAGTACTGCCGAAGATTGTACCTTCTATGAGGTATGGATTATGCCAGACGATGGGCAAGCCAATATCGAAATCTTACAACCACTAGACGATTGGGGTTTTAGTCAAGCAGAAATAATCGACGATTGTGGTACAACAAGCGCGATAATTGACAATTATGATGGGGTTCAACTTGAAGATGGGCAGCCATACCTACTTGCTGTTGTTGCATATGATGACTGGTTAAATGTTGATTTGGTTGATGTCGAAAGAGTATCTGCAACACCGTTTAAGAATACCGTAGGAAGTGGTGGAACTCCTGACCGCGTTGACTCTGTCAACGCTTATGATCATGCAGAAGATGATGGAACTGCTATCGATATCGTTTGGACTGTTTCTAATGTTGATGACTTCGCATACTACATTGTTTGGGTCGCTGACCAACCTGTCTCAGACCTAAGTGGAGCTTGGGCTGCATTTGGTGATGACCCTGATAAATGTGGATGCTTGAAGATTGACAAACAATGGATTGATGAAGATAAGAATCCAATTGAATTAACTGTTTCAACAGCATTATACAGTCCACCAACTAATATGATGGATTTGACTATGGCAACTCCGCAATTAATCAAACCAGATATTGAGCTATTTGTCACTGTCACGGTCCATGATATCAAAGGCAATGTACATCTGACAAATTTACCAGAAGCAGTAGTCACTCCTATCAATAACATAGTCGACACACAACCTCCTGCCCGATTAGTTGAGATGGAGTTAATAGACAGACCTAATGATGATGGAACTGGACTATTGTTTACTTTTGATTTGAGTGATGCGAGTGATGTTGGAACATATGAGATATATGCTGCATCAAATCCATTCACTAGCGTCATTGCTGGAGGTGGCGGACCAACAACACCGATTGCCATATTGGACAGAAATCCAGACCTTCCTCATTTAATTGAGATTGTTGCGGGTGATATGCCTGTTGTCACGGGACTAGAAGTATGGGCTACTGTTGTGGCAAGAGATACCGCCGGTAATGCGTATCTAGAGGAACTAACTGTAGTTTCAAGTCAATCTATTGATGATGGAGTTGATGACTCTGGCGATTACATCACCCCTGTTGAAGACCTTAGAGCAGAATGGTTCGATGATGATGAAATATTGGTTTCGTGGAGTGGAACCAATAACGGTGAAATTAGAGGATACAAGATTTATATTTCAGATGAAAATTTCGAGAATATAGATGCTGCAATCGAAATCGGAGAGGTTTTGGCATCGACCAACTATTTGATTGACGATGATGTGTTTTCAGGTCTCGATAATCAAACTACTTGGTATGTTGCAGTGTCCCCATTTGATGATTACACAACCAGATCTTCGGTAATTGCTCTTGAAGTCTTACCTGCAGATGTAGCCACTGTAGATACACCTGAAGATTCCAATGAGGAAAGTGACTTTAGTTCATTGTTAACTACGACAAATCTAATAGCAGCAGGATTGTTGATTGTTGTACTATTCTTGCTGCTTGCTATTGTTAGGTCGAGAGGCAACCAACGTATGAGAGATAAATCATGGGAACTTCAAGAAGCTACTTGGGGTATTCAAGATGATTTGGGCTGGGATGATGCAGCGCCTGTCAGTGTTGTTCCGCAAGCAGCTCCACCGCCACAAATTACTCCACAAGTTCAAAATGATATTTATTCTGCAGCTCAAAGAATTGATAATTCAAACCCCTATCAAAGAAATCCATATCAACAGCAGCAACCAGTCTTACAACCACAAAATAATGCATTGCTTGATGAATTAAATAATGAACAAACACCAAAACCAAAAATAGATATTTCATTTTTGGATGACCTATTGTGAGATGATTAATTGGCTGCTAGGCCTAGAGATTCGGTATTTACCACAGTTATGTGGGATGGCAAATCTAGTATTGCTGATTTTGCAGCCCACATAGGAAGGTTAGAGAAACATGCAGAACGACTTCGCATTGAACTACCGGATGGCTTTGCTGCTGCAATAGCCAAGGAGATTTGTAGTTTCAATGATAGTAATAATGAAAATCAGAGGATGCTCCTTACAATTCGTTATTCAACATTAGATGATATCTCATTGGCCTCAAGACCTTTACCAAAACTAAGATCTACCAAAATTCATGGTAAAACTAGACCACTAAACAAATGGCTTGGAGATGTCACAGGAACAAAGCATGGAGATTGGAAGCCATATCTTGATGCTCGCGAGGATGCTGAACAAAGTGGTGCTGATATTTCGATACTAGTTGATGATTTTAGTATTGTAGATGCCGATAGAGCAAGTTTAGTTGTTATAGACGAGGATGGAACTGCTTACCAGAGTGATAGTAATTTAGGAGTTTATGGGATTACAAATCAGATAATTACTCGTGCATTAAACTCAATTGGAATCCCGGTAATGAAAGCACGACTAAATGAAAGAATGGTTGCAAGATGTGAAGAAATATTAGTTACCGGCACCGGCATTGGATGTTGTAAATTAGTAACTATTGATGGAGAAATTATTGGTCGAGAGGAATCCTTAATTTTTGAGAAATGTCGTGATGTTCTCTCTCAACATTATTCTAACCCGGACACTTGGACAAACATGTGCGAGTATCTACAATAGATGGTATCAATGCGTTGGCATCTATCTTGGTAGATGGCCGATTACTTGGTAATGGAGCGATAGAATTCGGTTCTCCTGACATGATAATTATGAATTCTGGCGGCCCAGCAACCCATTTGGCCAAAAATTCTATATTATGTGGGCCAAGTAAAACCAGAGTAGTAATCAAACAACCTCCATCACTCAAAACTGACCTAGGATGCGATGCTCTATCCGGTGAGATAGTTATTGATTATGATAAATTAAATTTCACCGCTGAAGTTGAAGAATGGAAACATGGATGTTGGTATCATGCAAACATAATTTCAGCAAATAATATGGCTGATTTGTTTAACAAATTAGCCGAACTAACTCCGAATGTCGACTTTTTGTTGGAAGGGAATGAATTACTACCGAATGGCCCGTTTTGGTCTGGTGCAATGTCTTATGATTTGGTCCAGTGGACTCAACCATTAAATCTAACAAATGTGCCTGCTGAAGGAGACATACTTGCTGTTATGTGGCTTGTAGAAGATTATGTTATTCACTCAAACCTATCAAATGAGTTCCAAGTATTGGGAACTAATTCTAAATGGGTTGACCGCGTTTTGAAAACCATTGATAGTGAAGAAATAATTTATCAAATAGCAGAACAGTTACCAAATGATGCTGTTGAGATGTCTACGCTTTCTGATTTAGAACACATCGCCAGTATTGAAAGAATAAAACAATCTATTGCTGAAGGAGTTTTGTATCAAGTGAACTTTGGTAGATTTTGGTCTGGTGACTTAGTTGAATCGCCTTTGACTATTTTTCAAAGATTATGTTTAATTAATCCTGCTCCATTTTCCATTTTTATTGAAGCGCATGATCTAGGTTTGGCAATTGTTTCATCCTCGCCAGAAACTATGTTAAGAGCAGATAGCGGTAAAATTTCTACTGCCCCAATAAAGGGAACTGTGACTAGGGGAGTTGATCAATTAGAAGACAGCGTCATGATTGAATCAATGATTGCCGACATCAAAGAGAGATCTGAACATCGTATGTTAGTTGATTTGATGCGCAATGAATTATCCTCTGTATGTGATATTGGAACCGTTAATCTCTCTCGTTTTGATGTAGAGTCTTATGCTAATGTCCACCATTTAGTATCCCATATTGACGGTCGACTTGCCCAAAATAAAACTAGTGCTGATGCATTTGACAGTTTATTTCCAGGAGGGAGTATTACTGGATGTCCAAAAACAATGGTTTGTGCTGTGATTGATCAGATTGAACAACAAAATCGCTCATTTTGGACTGGATCAGCTGGCTGGATTCAGCCTCATTCGGGAGATTGTTCTTGGAACATTTTGATTAGAACTCTTGAGGCGCACCGAAACGGCAAACACTGGCACGGCAAGGTTGGTGCTGGAGGTGGTATTACAATTAGATCAAAACCTGAGAATGAAGTTGAGGAGGCGGTTTGGAAGTCACAAGCCATTCGGAAGGTTTGTGGCTGGCTGCCAGTCGAATTTGATAAGACAAATGTTGGTGATTTGACGCGAACTTCGCTGGAAATTGAGAACGTATTTGACTATCAACAATCGGGAGATATTTCTACTATAACCGACATTTCCACTGAACTAAATTTACTCAAAGGGCGCGTATTAATTATTGATAATCTCGATTCTTTCACCCTTAACATCGCACATGCGATTGCGGGGCTAGGTCGCGACATATGTATCATTAACGGTAGAGATGCTGGTGCTAACCAACTTAGTAATCACGATTACTTGTTAAACATATTAACCCAATATCGACCATCCCATATCATAATTGGCCCTGGACCTGGAAAGCCTCAAGATTCGAAATTAACCATGGCAATGGCTAATTTATTCTTGAATGAACAATTAAACATCCCCATTCTAGGGATTTGTTTGGGCCACCAAGCATTAGGATTAGCCGACGGTTATCAACTCATTAAAGATCCAAATGGAGCGGTTCATGGCACCCCAGTAACTTGTCAGAATGATAATTCTGGACTATTTGTTAACCTTAGTAAGTCTGGAACTTATGTTAGATATAATTCATTATTGATAGCCCCTACGAAAGAAAATGAGTTGTTGGCAAACATATTTGACGAAAGCGGCTCAATAATGGGTTTGCGGCATAAAACAAAAAACATTCATAGTGTTCAATTTCATCCAGAATCAATTGGTTCCTCAAATGGATTGCAGATTTTCAGTTCATTCTTGGAACTTCAATCGGATGCTTGAAGAATCAAGACCATTTGGGATTACATGAGGGAGTTACATGCCGACATGCAGGTTCTGTTTGGGAACTTTTTCTAGAGACCAATTCATTCATGGAAATGGTCCCCGTGCACAAGTTTGTATTCGATGCGGAGTAGACCGTAAAATGGCTTCAGAAGAGGAAATAGAGAACCTCTACAATGAAAAATTGCGTAATGCAAGATTATCTCTGGTTGCTAGAAGATACAGTATGTTCCTATACATCCCAGTTCTTTGGACGCTTTGGGGCATGTTTATCAGTTCAGTAGAACCTTGGGGGATTTACTTCTTGATTGTGTTAATTGGCTTAACACTATTTGCTCCTGTTTGGTTTTTCATTCGAAGTGCTCACTTTGCTGGAAACCTTGCAAGGCTCACACCAAATTATGAAACACCAAAGGGTCACTGATTATTTGGAATGAATCTTAAGCACATCTCCGTTGCTTAACTCATAATCTGCACCGACTGCTCTACGAGAACGCCCATCTACCCCTTTGATGAAGCCATCGCCTAAGTCACTATGAACCATGTATGCTAATTCTTTTGCAGCCAGTCCAACTGGCACTACAAAAGCATCGGGAAGCACTTTACCGTCACCGTCAGTCCATTGCCCTTCATCTTGTACTGGATAGACTACGATGTGGTCCAATTGATCGAATAATACCTTATCGATTATGTCAGAAACCCCAGTATTCCCACTAGACATTAATTTCTGGCTCATTTTTTCTAGAGCTTCAATCTGCTTAGCATTCAAATTATCTTGCTGAAGAATTTCGAAGGAAGAGTTACCAGATTGATAGTCAATTATACCTGCTGAAGAAGCTCTCATCAATGCCAACTCCATATCGGCCATACAAGGAATTATTATTCCGTTAGCCTGAAGATTAGCAATAACTCCTTCGGGTGACATATCAAACTTATTTGCTGCAATATGGATAGGGAACAGTTCACTTCTAAGACAGGTTGCGAGTAAACTAAGAGTTTCGCGGCTCCAATCCCACGGTGGGTTAGAATCGACATTTTGTTGTTTGAATAATTCAAAACCTCTTGTTACTAGAGTTATTGAAGAGCCAAGTCCTGTTAATTTCTCATGTAAAAAACTCAAAATGCCTTTTTCTCCTTCAGATTGTACCCTTCTTACGCCTCGGGCCCAACTATCTTCAAGTAGACCTAAAATCCAATTATCTAATTCTTTTGACAGGAAGTCAATTTCTTGTTGTACCGATTTTGCGGCAGCGATTGAATCCAATTCTGCACCCTTTGGATTGCCTTCGATATCTGTAGTCCCAGCAGCATCAACCACTTGGATGAGAGCATCACAATTAGACAAATCTGCAAGGAAAGCATTTCCTCGGCCCCTGCCTTCACTAGCGCCTGGAACTAACCCTGCTACATCAACCAAATAGCAGGGCACTAAGCGCTTGAAACCAATACAATCACCAGTTCGAGGCTGGCAAATACTGCCTTTGCGGGGGTCATCGGGAGAAATAGGCGCTAAACGTCCATCATCCTCGTAACGTTGCCGTAGCTCTTTACATGGGCAATCAAGTCTTGCAGAAATGAATGCAACTCCAACATTAGGCTCAATAGTACAAAATGGATAATTTGCAATATCAACTTTAGCAAGTGTCGCGGATGAGAAAAATGTTGATTTGCCTACATTAGGCTTGCCAACTAAGCCAATTTTCATAGGAAGTCTCCAATCATTCGCCTAAAATTGCTGCAATTAAATCGGCCTTTGTTCCTGTTTCGGCAACACCTTTCTCTTTGGCAATAGAGACTAGTTCTGCTTTCTTTAACTTACCAAGGTCAGACTTTGACATTTCGTCACTTGGCTCGGCCTCTACCGCTTCAGCCTCGGGTGAAGAATACGCCGCAGCGATCTTTGCCAATGCAATATCTAGTTCGGGAAGATTGATGTTTCCATCGCTGTCAAGGTCAATCGCGGCAACAAGTTTGTCTACTTCCCAAGGAGGGAATTCTCCCACATCACTGTTTACCAAGGCTTGTTGGAATTCAAAACCGTCTATGCTGCCTGAATCATCTAAATCAATAGATTTGAAAAATTCGAATACGGTTTGACCACTATTCTTTAGGTAATCGCCCAGCATCATCAATTCCTTTGCTGGACCTTTATGTTCCTCGGTTGCTTCCTCCACAGTTTCTTCTTCGGGGAATTCGGTAACTTCGTCGTTGTGCAAGGTTGCAGACACGGCTATGACTGTGGAACCGCCATCATCTTCAGTTGAATCACCAACCACTAATGTGGTATTTACGCCGACTCCTCGGCCTAATAGTTGCTGAATCGTGGTATTTGTTCCTTCGACAAGTGTGTAAGTTTTAACATCTGAAATTTTAGATCCAACCTCGGAGATTGTCTTTGAGGAGGTGCTGGTTCTAATCAAAACCAAAGTTGCTAGAATTACAGAAATTGGAACTAAGTAAAACATAGCTGCGGCGACTAAATAGAAGCCTGATGTTGATGCAACAACCTCTTCGACTCCAGAATCTAGCACTGCTTTTTCGGTAAAATCACCAATCAACATAGTAATTGTCGCAGTTAATCCTCCAAACATCATGAACCACACAGACATGTTCGCTCTTGATGGTTCGGCTAATTTGTTGCCTGCTGCCAATGGATAAGATGAGAATATTGCAGACAGCATCATCAGTCCACCAACTGTGTACATGAAGCCATCGTCAATTGTGGAAGACATTGTTAGCATTTGATTAGTTCCTGTGAGGGTGTCCATTGCTGTAAAGTAACTACCTACTGCAAATATTGGCAACAAGAACATTGCTAGTGTTGCCGATAATGCCCCAGGGTTTTTTAGAATTCCACTAGAATTAGATGAGGCAGTCGCTAGTAGATTGACTGAACCGGCAAACAATGGTAACAGAGAGAACGTTAGCAATAATGCTCCAACATTCTGTAGTAGTTCTCCAGCATCTGCAGAAGTCATGAAAAATGGTGGCACTGTTACAAACAGCAGCACCATATTTGCATTTAGCAAAGAGCCAGACCAAATTGGAGCTTTAGCTGCATGCGGGATTACGTGGTATGCTAAAGCAAACATAAGGATAAGTGGAACCCAGCCCTCAATTACTCGCTCCGACATCCATACAATTTGGGTATTATCTGTTGCTTCCCCGATTACATAGTACATTGAAGCAACTAATTTTGCAACTATTGCCATAATGAGGAACCATGCTGATACTGAAGTAGTACCTTCATCTCGTTGCGAGTAGGTTGCTAATACATTTATCAGCAATGCAGTGAAAAATAGGCTCGAAGCCACATAATTTACCATTAGTGAAATTAAATCTCTAATGGTTTGCTCATCAGCAATGTCAGCAAATTTGAAGATGATTGGGATTAAAATTAGATTAAATGAAAGTGCGGCCGTATATAGTAAAGCAATCATCGAAGCACTTGCTTCACTAGCTAGACGATTGTTGCCAGTACGAGCCACAGCAACCAAACATCCACCTATTAGGAGA
>Ga0208277_1001920_pt1 | contig 11969 bp, 10 predicted proteins | sample ETNtaG_5_FD_185782 | JGI IMG/M metagenome (GOLD analysis project Ga0208277, IMG submission 185782) | Marine microbial and viral communities from oxygen minimum zone, Eastern Pacific Ocean - ETNP201406SV205 (SPAdes) (version 2) | ecosystem: Environmental > Aquatic > Marine > Oceanic ...
TGGTGAAATAAATATTGATGGAAATTCAGTTGACCCAAAGGATGAGCGGGCTCTGCAGAAATTGAGAGGAAGTCAGGTTAGCTTTATATTTCAGGAACCTATGACATCGCTCAATCCATTACACACCATCGAGCGGCAACTATCAGAAACAATATCGTTACATCAAAGCTTGAATAAAGAAAAATTACGTGAAAATTGCATAAATCTTTTGGAAAAGGTGGGAATAAGAGACATTGAGTTTAGGCTAAACGCTTATCCGCATCAACTGTCTGGAGGTCAACGGCAGCGTGTTATGATAGCGATGGCCATAGCAAACCGTCCTAAAATTTTGATAGCAGACGAACCTACGACGGCATTAGATGTGACCATTCAAGCCCAAATTCTGGATCTTTTAGCAAATTTAAAAAAAGAATTTGGAATGTCGATGCTTTTTATCACTCATGATCTTAACATTGTTAGGCAAATAGCTGACCGAGTTTGTGTAATGAATGCTGGAAAGATAGTTGAGCAAGGGGGTACTGAAAGTGTTTTTGAAAAGCCAAAGAATGAGTATACAAAAAAACTTTTGAAGGCAGTATCTGCTTCAGGCCCAAAATCAGTCCCCGCAAACTCCAAGATAATTTTGAGCGCTCAAGATACCAAGGTTTGGTTTCCTGTTTATAAAGGTTTCTTGAAGCGGACAATAGGCCACATTAAAGCGCTAAACTCAGCTACTTTTAATGTAAGAATGGGTGAAACATTAGGAATAGTAGGTGAAAGTGGTTCGGGGAAATCAACTATTGCTCTAGCCCTTATGAGATTAATTGATTTCGAGGGTGAAATTAATTTTGATGGTAAAGATATTGGTTCATTAAAAACAAGAGAATTAAGAAGAGTACGATCTGATATGCAAATCGTATTTCAAGACCCTTTTGGTTCATTGTCGCCACGTATGACTTGTGCACAAATAATATCTGAGGGTTTGGAGGTCCATCAGTCAGAAAGTTTTGATGATACCCAAATCTTAGTAAATGACGTTATGCAAGAAGTAGGTTTAGATCCAGCATTTAAACATCGTTACCCGCATGAGTTCTCTGGAGGTCAAAGACAAAGGATCGCCATTGCCCGCGCTATGGTGCTTAAGCCAAAATTAGTTATTTTGGATGAACCTACTTCTGCTCTCGACAGAACCGTACAATTTCAGATCGTGCAGTTATTGAAGCAACTTCAAGAAAAGTATGGATTAGCTTATGTATTTATCAGTCATGATCTTACAGTTATTCGAGCCATGTCACATCGGGTTCTTGTAATGAAACAAGGTGATATAGTTGAGAGTGGCCATGCAGATCAAATTTTTCAGGATCCTAAAGAACTCTACACGCGTGATCTTTTAATGGCGACAAAGAGTTAGCCTGGCGAAATTATATCACAACTAATGTTTCTATTCCTAAGGCGTTCACAAGCTTGGCCTGCTTTACTTTCCGAAAGACCAAGAAACGTTGCTCTAAACCCATATTTGTTTTTAACTACTTTTCTTAATGAACCCTCCAACGAGATCATTTCTGACAAAGCTGTTTTTATGAGTATTTTGTCAGCAGTAAATCGGTTTGGGTAAGTGCCAATATCAATACCCCAATCTTTTTGCCCAGAAGAGGTAAGACGACTAATTGTCCTTGGGTAATCAACTGTTTCGATTTTATATGCAGGCTTAGGCTCGGGATTATATGATATATTTGTATATACCTCCGATGTTTGCCCCACCAATTTATCTTCTATCTGGGCTTGCTTTAAAGCAGATAAAATATCAGATCTGTATTCATTAGTTGCAATCAAGATGACATTTTCATTATTTTCCGGACGGATTTTAGGGCGCAAGCTTTTAGATATGCTTTTTACTTGGGACGCTCTTGCAATCGCAGTATAGGAAGGAGGTTTTGGTTTTTGAATTTTCACGTTTCTTGGAGCTTTCTTGAATCCAAGGTTCATAAGTTTCGCTACTTGCGCATTTCTAGTAGTTGTACTTCGTCCTCCGAAGACGGTGGTGATTATTCTCTCGCCGTTTCGATTAGCGGACGCGACCAGATTGTAACCAGCCGCTCTGGTGTACCCAGTTTTTATTCCATCTGCTCCACGGTAGTTGCTTAAAAATCTTCTATTAGTATTGCGAACCTTAGTGGATCCAGCAGATGTAGTTTTGCGCGCAAACAAATTATAATATTCCGGAAAATCATAAAATAAGTGGCGACCTAAGATTGTCATATCGCGCGCTGTAGACAGGTGCCCAGGCTCTGTTAGGCCGTGGGCATTCTTAAATGTAGTGCGGTTCATTCCCATTGCCTTGGCGGTTCTATTCATCCTTCGTGCAAATGCCGCTTCTGAACCTTCAATAGCTTCACCTAACGCTGTTGCAGCATCATTTGCGGATTTAACAGCAGCGGCTCTTATTAAATAACGCAGTTTTACTTTTTGCCCTGATCTCAAATAAAGTTTAGACGGAGGTTCAGAAGCTGCATGGCGCGATATCTTCACTTTTTTATCTAGCGATATTTCACCATTTTCTACGGCTTGGAATACTACATATAAGGTCATCATTTTTGTTAAAGAAGCCGGGTGCAACCGTTTATTAGCATTTTCCGAGTGTAAAATTTCGCCGCTACGCGCATCCATTACCATGGCGGCATACTTTTGGTTTGCCATCAAGACCATTGGTGCAGTTACGCAGAACAAAAAAGAGAGTAATATAGCACCGACACGCGCCGGCGAAACTTGCCTTCGTCTCAAATGATTTTCCTTTACTGCCTCGGTTAGCCTCTGCGGGCTTTTAAGTAGTATGTAACAATATTAGGATAAGTTCGTCAAATAAACCATTAAATTTTAACGATTTTTTTCTTATCAATACTACATATTGTATGTTTATAAATTTTCGGCACAAGATATAACAAAATATAAAGTCGATCTAAGTAAAATTTTACTCCCTTTTCTATGGAGAATTTGTGTTTATATATAGACTTAAGAAAAAAAAGCCTAAATTTGAGTAATGAATATTTTATCGCAACAAATAATGTCTGAAAACGAAGAGGGTGATGAAGACCAAGAGTTATTGGTTAAAACTAAGCCAAAAACAAAAAAGCCACCTCTCTATAAAGTTTTATTGATAAATGATGATTACACTCCCATGGAATTTGTGGTCATGATTTTGGAAAGATTTTTTGGTCTTACTCACGCACAAGCATTCGATATTATGATTACAGTTCACAAAAAGGGCTTAGCAGTCGTTGGTGTCTTCAGCTATGAAGTGGCCGAAACGAAAGTAGCTCAGGTAATGGATTGTGCTAGACAGCATCAGCACCCTTTGCAATGTACCATGGAAAAAGAATAACATCTCTCCAATCATATTTGTTAAAAATTTTTAATTATGTTTTCTGAACGCATAGAATTTGTACAGCGTAAATTTGGCCCCGTATTCTCCCAGGATAACGAGGCGATTTTTTTTAACCCTGAGACACCATCTCACTGTTTGTCTTTTTCTTTGGATAAATTGGTGGCATATCAAACACTTTTCCCTGTCGTTGATCAACTCGAAACAGCAGGAATAAAATGTGTTCAAAGTATATCTCAGTGGAAATTTAATTTGGCCATAATCTCAATTCCAAAATCAAAAAAGCTGGCTAGGCACTTAATCTATTTGGCAACGAAAGCAGTTCCTGAAGGTTTGATTATTGTGGATGGTAATAAAAGTAATGGAATTGAATCAATAATACGCGATCTGGAAAAAAAGATAAAAATTACAAACGTTGTCTCCAAGGCACATGGAAAAACAGCATGGTTTGAAACACCTGCTGATTTGGAAATATATAAAGACATTCCACTAAAGATTGAGGATGGTTTTGAAACACAAGCTGGCGTTTTTTCTTCCGACGGCGTCGACCCAGCATCTAAATTATTGATTCAACTTCTACCAAGAGATTTAACGGGCGTTGGTGCTGATTTAGGAGGAGGATGGGGCTATTTAAGCGCCAAAGTTCTTAAAACAAATAGTATTCGTGAATTACATTTTATAGAGGCTGATTTTACTGCTATAAACCTAGCTAAAAATAATTTGAACGATAAAAGAGTGAAGTTTTATTGGTGTGATGCTTTAAAATGGAAGGCTCCTAAGCTTTTAGATTTTATAATTATGAATCCTCCATTCCATCATTTAGGTCGAGCAATACCGACACTGGGTGTAGATTTTATAAAAGTCGCCTCGCGTAATTTAAAAAAATCTGGTACTCTTTGGATGGTTGCTAACAGACACCTACCATATGAGGATGCAATTCACCGTCATTTTTCTTCATTTTCGGAACTTTCGGGATCAAAAAAATTTAAAGTGATACGAGCAGAAAACCCAATAAATTTTTAGCTTTTAGGAAACCACAACATGTCTTTTTCAATTGATGGAAAAACCGTTATCGTAACAGGGGCGGCAAATGGGATTGGAGCGGCGTTAGCCCGTCATTTTGCTGAAAATGGTGCTAACGTCATGTGTGCTGATATTGATGAAAAAGCTTTAAAAAAAGACTTAGGTGAAAGTGCTGACGATAGTAATGTTAGATATTTTGCTGGTGATTTGCGTGAAAAATTAACTTTAGCAAACCTTCTTTCTGCAACCGTAGATGCATTTGACCGAGTGGATGTCCTAGTTAACGCTTCTCGCCAGGTGGCCACTACAGATCCATTGGATATGGATGATGAAACAGTAGAAAAATTACTACAGCAAAACCTAATGACCTCACTAAGATTGTCACAAATGGTCGCAAAGCGAATGATAAAACAAGATGAGGAGCAGGACCATGAGTTTGCGGGTACGATTATAAATTTGTCTTCTATTGCAGCTCGATTGACGCAGCCCGAACTTCTGGCTTATTCAGTTTCAACTGCGGCATTAGAGCAAATGACAAGGTCAATGGCTGTGGCACTTGCTAAGCATCGTATAAGAGTGAATGCAGTATCGTTTGGATCTGTTATGTCAGCGAGTTTACAGGACAATTTAAGGGAAAACCCTGATTTTAGGAAAGAAATCGAAGCCCATACTCCCGCCGGAAGAATTGCTCCTGCTTCCGATGTGGTTGAGGCGGTTCATTTTCTAGCCTCTAACGCAGCAGGATTTGTTACTGGTCAGGTTATTAATGCTGATGGCGGGCGGAGCTTAATTGACCCCGTTTCTATTGCTGCTCATTAACTTTTAAGTGGTTTATATTTTTTGCTGTTCCATTGACACTTTATAACTTCATAGCCAATGTTCAGGAAGAATTTGGGAAATTTTCTATCAATGTTTGAAACTCAAAAGTCACTTGCCAGTAGTTGGTTTAAATCTCTTAGAGATGAAATTGTCAGTGCATTTAAACAAATCGAAATAGACCATTTATCTGGCCCATTTTCGGATGAAGCACCGGGTATCTTTGAAGTCAAAGAAACTGAGCGTACTGCTGAAGATGGTAGTGATGCTGGCGGTGGAATAATGAGCGTGATGCGAAATGGTCGTGTTTTTGAAAAGGTGGGCGTAAACGTATCCACAGTTTATGGAAATTTAGGACCTGAGGCTCAAAGAGCGATGGTTGCAAGAAAAGACATACCCGGAATAAAAGAAGATCCGAGGTTTTGGGCTAGTGGTATAAGCTTAGTAGCCCACATGCAAAACCCTCAGTGTCCAGCTGTTCATATGAATACAAGAATGTTTTGGACCCCTTACGCCTGGTGGTTTGGTGGAGGATCTGATCTCAATCCTTGTTTAGAGTTTGAAGAGGATACGGAACATTTTCATAAAACGCTGGAGAAATTTGTAGAACCTCATGGGCCTGGTTTGTATTCCGAATTGAAATCTTGGGCTGATGAATATTTCTTCATTCCTCACAGGCACCGGGCCAGAGGCGTAGGAGGGATCTTCATGGATGACCGCTGTACCGGAGATTGGGAAGCCGACTTTGATTTGACGAAGGACATTGGAAAAGCATTCCTGCCGGCATATCTCCCTCTGATAGAGAAGCGCAAAAATGAAAGTTTCTCAAACGTTGATAAAGAAAAGCAGTTGGTGCATCGCGGTTTGTATGCAGAGTATAATCTAGTTTATGATCGAGGAACAAAATTTGGATTAACAACTGGTCATGACGCAGATGCCGTCTTGATGAGCTTACCCCCAGTGGCTAAATGGCATTGAGCTTTAAAATGCTCATTTTGTTTATTTGATTTAAAATTGATACAAGTTTAGTGAGTAATTTATACTTTATCTTTGGTGGTTTCGATGTCCTTAATTGAAGAACTTAAAAAAGTCTTGGGTGATCAAAATGTACTAACGGGAACTGACAAAGAGCGTTATTCGTCAGACTGGCTAGGCCAATATAGATTTGAACCTTTATGCGTTGTTCGCCCAGCTTCTACCAAAGAAGTATCTAAAGTTGTGAGATTAGCTCGTTCTTTTCACGTAAATATAGTCCCTGTAGGTGGTAATACTGGTCTCAACGGAGGTACACATTCAGATAATGCGATTTCTATCTCTATGGAGCGGATGAATAAAATTTGTGAAATCCGATTAAATTCGAAAATAGCCATCGTTGAAGCTGGGGTAATTCTTGCGAATTTACATCAGATCGTAAACGAAAATGATTTAATGTTTCCGCTTACATTTGGAGCCCGTGGTTCGGCGACAATAGGTGGTGTTTTATCCACAAACGCTGGGGGTTCGAACGTACTTAAGTATGGCAACACTCGTGATCTAGTGTTGGGAGTAGAAATTGTCTTACCAAACGGTGAAATAATGAATTTGATGTCTGAGTTGCATAAAGATAATTCAGGTTATTGTTTGCGAGATTTGGTTATTGGAGCTGAGGGAACATTAGGAATAATAACCAAGGCTGTCGTAAAACTTTTTCCAAAACCTAAAGCTTACGCTACTGCCATGATTGCAGTAAAAAGTCTTGATAGTGCCCTCGCCTTGCTGAATGAATTACAGGATCAAACCGGAGGAGCAGTTGCGGCATATGAGTATATGCCTAAAAGATATATTGAAGGTCATATGGAGCTATCTTCTTCTTCCAAGAAGCCATTTAAAAAAGACTACGAACATTTAGTTATGGTTGAATTAGAAACAACCGTAGAATTATTTTCTCGATACGGCGATGATGGAAAAGCTTTGCTTAGTGGTGAATTAGAAAGAATATTAAATAAAAACTTAAATGAAGGTTTCATCTTAGATGCTCACATTGCGCAAAATGAAGAGCAGCGCTTGATTATGTGGGAGCGTCGTGAAGCTGCAGCAGAAATCTCGCTATTAAAAACCCCTTTAATAAATAATGACATAGCGGTTCCATTAGATCAGGTATCAAAATTCTTAACTGTCATGGAGAAAAAGCTCCCAGAGTTGGACCCTGATGCGGATGTTTTAATTGTTTCTCATCTTGGTGATGGAAATGTTCATTACACCGTTTGGCCAAGTAAAGATGATAAAAAACATAAAGATAAAATAATGGAGGCGATAGAAACTGTCGTTCTAACCTTAGGTGGAAGTTTTTCTGCAGAACACGGTATTGGGTTATCTAAGTTATCTTCTATGGAAAGACGCAAAGATCGAGTATCTTTAGACGTAATGCGTCAAATTAAGAATGCAATTGACCCGGAAGACATCATGAACCCAGGCAAAGTTTTGCCAAAAGTACATTAGGTCTAATCTCTCCAATCAAAGAATTTTGGGCCCGCTTGCGCTAAAATTTTCTGTGCCATTTCCCGACCTAATTCTGGTCCGTCTTCAATGTCACAAGAGGCAGTTTCAGAGATGGATTCTGATCCATCAGTACGCAAAACTTGGCCAGTAAATTTTAGTGAAGAGCCTTCAATAACAGCTAAGCCTGCAATAGGTGTTTGGCAAGAACCGTCCAGTTCTGCCAGAAAAGCCCTCTCTGCATTTAAGCGCTGCTCTGTTTCTGTATGGTGTATTTTTTTAAGTATGTCAGTTATTTGTTTATCTTCTTTCCGCCACTCAATACCAATAGCTCCCTGTGCTATTGCAGGTAACATTTCACTTGGGTTTATTGCGCTTTGGGCCACTTCCTCCAATCCTAACCGATTTAAACCTGCCATAGCTAAAAAAGTACATGAAGCGACACCGTCTTCTAGTTTCTTTAAACGTGTTTGAACATTGCCCCTAAATTCGACAACTTCGAGATCTGGTCGAGAAAACTTAAGTTGAGCTTTGCGTCTTAATGATGAAGTGCCAACTTTAGAGCCACTTGGTAAATCGCTGACATTTTTGAAATTTGATGAAACAAAAGCATCTCTGACATCTTCACGCGGTAAGTAGCATCCGAGCGTTAATCCATCTGGTTGCTTTACAGGCATATCTTTCATTGAGTGTACAGCTATATCAATCTTTCTATCGAGCATGTCTTGCTCGATTTCCTTAGTAAACAAACCTTTTCCACCTACTTCTTTTAAAGGCCTATCTAAAATTCTATCACCACTTGTTGAAATAACTACTATTTCAAAAGAATCTTCACTGGCATTTAAAGCCTCTGTCAGACGCTTTCTTGTCTCGTATGCTTGAGCCAAAGCCAATGGAGAGCCGCGGGTGCCAATACGCAATGGAGTTGACGGAGAGGGGAAGTTATTTTTCATTTAATTTACTTTAAGCTATTTTATGCTGGTTGATACTAACTGAGTGAAACGAATGTGACAATTATAATTGACAATTGTTCTGACAAATAACACTAACAGGTTATACAAAATAAAAGGCAGACGATGACAAAAAAAATTTTAAAGGCTCTCGCAGGTGAAAAGCAGAAAGTGCCTCCAATATGGATGATGCGACAAGCCGGTCGTTATTTGCCTGAATATCGTGAAACAAGAGCACAAGCAGGTGATTTTTTATCGCTTTGCTATAATAGCGAGTTAGCTGCAGAAGTTACGCTTCAACCAATCAGGCGCTATGGGTTCGATGCTGCAATATTATTTGCTGATATATTGCTCTTGCCTCAAGCATTGGGGGCTGATCTATGGTTTGTAACAGGAGAAGGTCCACGCTTATCTACTGTGCAAACAAAACTGGATTTTGCAAATTTACGAAAGCCAGAAGAAATAAACGAAACATTAGCCCCCGTTTATGAGACAGTTAAAATTTTATCGAAGGAATTGCCTAGCGAAACTACCCTTATAGGATTTGCTGGTGCGCCTTGGACAGTAGCGACTTATATGGTTGCTGGGCGTGGTACTTCTGATCAGGCGCCAGCACATATTTTAAAAAATGAAAATCCAGAACTGTTTGATAATTTAATTAATCTTCTTGTTGAGGGAACAGTAGAATATTTATCTCACCAGATAAATGCAGGAGCTGAAGTTATAAAAATATTTGACAGTTGGGCCGGATCTCTAAAAGGAAATGATTTTGACAAATACGCACTTGAGCCATGTAAAAAAATCATTTCAGCACTTAAAGTTAAGCATCCTAACATCCCGATTATAGCATTTCCCAGACAAGCTGGAGACCGCTATGTAGGATTTGCAAAACAAGCTAGAGCTGATTGTGTGGCGTTGGATGAAACTGTTTCCGCAGAATGGATCAGTCAAAATATTCAAGTGGACGGGTGTGTTCAAGGTAACTTGGCATCGTCCCATATGGTTTCTGGAGGTAGTGACCTTATTGAAGAGACGAAAAGAATAGTGAAAGCTCTTTCCAATGGTCCGCATATTTTTAATCTTGGCCATGGAATTACGCCTGACGCTGATCCTCAAAATGTTCAGATCATGATCGATACAATTCGCAACGCTGAGTAATTTTGATTTACCCGAAAACTATTGATTTATAATTGATTTATTCTAACCAAAAGGTGAATGGTTTTATGCTACTTGAAGTGAATGAGCTTAGAAAAACTTATGCGACAGGTTTTGAGGCTCTAAAAGGGATTTCGCTGAAAGTGAATAAAGGTGAAATTTTAGCTTTACTGGGCCCAAACGGTGCTGGCAAGACCTCACTTATCTCAACTATTTGTGGCATTACAAACCCATCTAGCGGTTCCGTGTTTATTGACGGATATGATATATCAAAAAACTTTCGAGACGCTCGAAAACTAGTTGGATTAGTGCCGCAAGATATAACTCTAGAGCCTTTTGAAAAGGTACTGAATACAATAAACTTTTCACGCGGTTTGTTTGGGAAGAAAAAAGATGATGCTCTAACAGAAAAAATTCTGACTAAGTTGTCACTCTGGGACAAACGAGACTCTCGTATTATGGAATTATCTGGCGGTATGAAACGCCGGGTGCTGATTGCCAAAGCCCTTATTCACGAGCCTAGACTGTTGTTTTTGGATGAGCCTACAGCAAGTGTCGACGTAGAGCTCCGTCAGAGCATGTGGGATGTCGTGGCTGATTTAAAGAAAGATGGCGTTACTATTATTTTAACAACTCATTACATTGAAGAGGCTGAGGCGATAGCAGATAAGGTTGGAATTATAAACAAAGGTGAGCTTCTTCTCATAGAGGGAAAGACCTCATTAATGCAAAAATTTGGTCAAAAAATATTGAAGATCGAATTGCAGAAAAGATTAAATCAGCTTCCCAAAGAGTTCAGTGAAGAAAATGTTAAATTGTCTGATGACGGTCTGAGTTTAACTTATATTTATGATACTAAGCAAAAAAAGACAGGAATAACTAAACTATTATCTAATCTTTCCAATTCAGGAATAAATTTACGTGATATCCAAACAGATCAATCCTCTTTAGAGGAAATTTTTGTAAATCTGGTTAAGGAGAAAGCAGAATGAATTTCCAAGCAGTTAAAGCAATTTATTTCTTTGAAATGGCCAGGTTTTTTAGAACTCTACTACAAAGTTTTGTTTCGCCAGTAATATCTACCTCCCTCTATTTTGTAGTTTTTGGTACAGCTATAGGCAGTCGAATCCAAGAGGTTGAAGGAATAAGTTATGGGGCCTTTATTGTTCCTGGATTGATTATGTTATCCGTCATGACGCAAGCGACTTCAAATGGAAGCTTTGGTATTTATTTCCCAAAATTTATAGGAACAATTTATGAGCTTTTGTCGGCTCCCGTAAGTTATTTCGAGATACTTCTGGGATATGTTGGTGCTGCTGCTACTAAAGCCCTCTTTATCGGTCTTGTTATTTTAGCTACTGCAGCGGTTTTTGTAGATTTAAAAATAATGCATCCTGTCGCCATGATTTTATTTTTGGTTTTGACCTGTATTTCGTTTGCCTTATTGGGATTCATTTTAGGGATTTGGGCAAGAAATTTTGAACAATTACAATTGGTACCTTTATTGGTTGTAACGCCGTTAGTATTTCTTGGGGGCTCATTTTATTCAGTTTCTATGCTGCCACCAATTTGGCAAACAATTACGCTATTCAATCCCGTGGTTTATTTGGTTTCAGGTTTTAGGTGGTCATTTTTTGGAAATGCCGATGTGCCTATTTTTGTAAGTCTTTTGGCAATAAGTTCTTTTACTGTTGTCTGCGTTATAATTGTTGCTTGGATTTTCAATACTGGATGGCGAATAAAGCAATAATCATAAAAAAGTTGATGGATCCCTTGTTTGATTGATAACCAAAGATTATGTGTTCCGTATGAAATTAAAAATACCCTTTTTACCGTCCAAGCCCAGTGTTGCAGTTGTTAAGATGTCTGGCGTAATTTCTGCGGGAGCTCGTGCCGGCTTGTGCGACCAGACTTTAAGTCCAATTTTGGAAAAAGCTTTCAAGAAAGGGCAGCATCAAGCAGTGGCACTATTAATTAATTCGCCAGGCGGATCCCCAGTCCAATCCTCTTTAATAAGTTCTCGAATAAAGCGCTTAGCAGAAGAAAACGAAATGCCAGTATTTGCATTCGTTGAGGATGTGGCCGCTTCGGGAGGGTATTGGCTTGCTTGCGCTGCGGATGAAATTTATGCAGATACTGGCTCAATAATAGGCTCTATCGGAGTTATTTCCGCCGGATTTGGTTTCCAAGAA
>Ga0208277_1001922_pt1 | contig 11963 bp, 7 predicted proteins | sample ETNtaG_5_FD_185782 | JGI IMG/M metagenome (GOLD analysis project Ga0208277, IMG submission 185782) | Marine microbial and viral communities from oxygen minimum zone, Eastern Pacific Ocean - ETNP201406SV205 (SPAdes) (version 2) | ecosystem: Environmental > Aquatic > Marine > Oceanic ...
TCACAACTTCTCCATTTTCCAGGAACTTTGTCTGATTTGCCTTGAATTTTCGAACTACCAGAACGCTCAGTATTGAAAAAATACGTACCAATAACTTTTATTCCGCTTTTGACATGAATCCTATATGATTCTTGACTACCCATCTTTTCTGTAAACTCCAAGCGACTTATTATTCTTAATGTTTTTGGCCCAGAGGCTTCTATTTGAAGTGGGATACCATTATTACACTCAAAGTATTTTAATTTTTTCCCATTGAGATCGATATTTACACTTTCTTTATGCACCATCGGGGCAATTGTCTTTTGATTTTTATTTGGAGACTCAAATTCCCGTGATAATAGCCTAAGAAGAACAGGGTATTTTAAATCTTCTCCTTCCAATACTTCGATTGTATGACTTCCTTTAGGAAGATTTATAAAATAATTTCCTGAATAAGTATATCTATGCTTTGGATGCTGAATAGAACGAACAGAAGACTGAACTTTATAACGATGATTTACATTTATAGTATCTTTTTTATTAAGAACAATTATATAATTAAAGCTATGACTATTCTTCTTTTTTCGTAGAACAGGGTACCTACTAATAAATTCTATTCTGGTAGGTCCATTTATTTGATAGGTAATACCTTTTTGTTTTATTGGGTAATAAACTCGTCTTTTTGAGTTAATTACAAGAATTTCTTTTTGATCTCTATCTTTTGAAGGACGCAATAATTTCGCATATAAAAATGCATCAAATGTAAATAAAAATACGAAGGCAACTAATTTATAATAGACTATCCGGCTCATGATTTACTAGGTGCTCCTTAATTTCTTTTTTACTTTGATAACCAACAATAAATACCGATCCACATATTAAAATCAAACAAATTAAAGCGATTATTGTATTATACTTTTCAATTGCATACAATGGTCCTAATCCTATATCAGGTATAGGTATAGGAGCAAAAGGCATTCCAAGCTGCTCAGTTAATGATTTAATATTTAAAACATGTAAAATGGGCGTATTATTTTTTGAAAACTTTGATAAAACACCTTCTATCCCGCCATCTTGAATTGAGATATTTTGAATATTTGATCTCAGAACAATACCAGCAGGCAGAAGTTTTGAATTAAAGCTAGTACCTAGGCTTGCTACTCCGCCACCAACATTTATCATAGCTTTATAATTTTTGAGTCTTGCAGCATTCTGAAATAAATTCATACGTAATGCTATATTCTCAGCTAATTTTGTTTTTTTAATCAAAGGAAGTTGGTGCTTCGCAATATTATTCATAATGATATTTCTACCTGCAGGACTTAATAGTCTCCCCATATCATTACGACCTCCAATTGATGCTGCGATACTTCTATTTGGTATTAGATTATTATCATATAATATTTTTTCCATATCTAGCCATGTGAAATCAATCTGATTTGCTCCCCATTGAGAAGCACCAACAGAAGTAATCGTTACAGGAATCACACCCAAAGATTTTAAGGCGGTTAAAACCGCTATGTTGGCACCAGGCATTGACCCAGTTACAAGTACCGCAACAGTGTCATCTTTTTGTAAACTTAATTGAGTCATTAGTTCAACCATACCTGCCGCAAAATTTGGATCAAGCGTGGTAAGTTTAGCATCAAGGTCACCTTCATCAGTAGTTATTAAACTAAATGGACTACCAACTAAACCTGTCTCATTAGGGTCATTTTCATCATCAATAAATACTCCAGATACCATTCTACTAGATTTAAGAATATTCATCGATTCCTGCATGTTCATTGCAGCTTTAACTTTAATATCATATGAGGATGAAACTTCAACTTTTGTACTGTTTAATGAAATAATGAAACCTACCATTGCTATTATGGAAAGAGCTAATAACGTAGAGGTTTTTTGAATAGCTGGAATAAAAGGCTGTTTTTTATAATTATTCAAAAATCATACCCCCAAAGAGAATCATCACAAGCAATTTGACTATTACTGCAGTCAGGATAACAACAGAAATAGTACGAACCACCCCTTGCCTGTCCATCCAGTTTGCGATTAAGCCTGGAATGATATTCCCAATAACAGCAACGTTTTTAATACTTTCTGAATCGATATATATAGTCCTCGATAAATAGCCAAAAAAGAACCCAAGTATTAATGCTAGTACAATTCTTCTTTTTCCATATAGGAACATTACTTTACTCAAAATTTTTATAATAGAAAGTACCAGAATTGCCACAGCAAATGTCGAAAGGACTTGAACAGGTTGATGTAAAAACAATGCAATATATCCAGGTACAATAATACCTCCTGCAGTAACACCCAGAGCTTCAGATAAGACCAAGCTAAGTATAATTCCCAGACCTATACTAATTTCAACCATTGCTTCGTTTTCTTGATAGTAATTCTAAAATTTCTTGACCTACTCCAACCTGATTACCTATTGCATATATTAGTGTATCATCAGGAAGATCTAAAATAGACTTACTAACTATTTCCGCTTTCTCATCAATAGAAAATACATGAACGGTAGTTTCAGGAGAATAATGTTTCAACCTGCTAATTCTTGACTCTACCTTGTCACCTCTAACAATTAAATACTCAGGCTTAATTTCTTCAAAGGTCAATTCAAGCATCTGTTTTGTTCGTAAAGGACGATCATCTCTTGAGTTAAAAAATACAGCTGTACCAGTATTTGTTGGATAACGATCTATAACAAATTTCCAAATTTGAAGCGTTGAGACAGGGTCATTTGCCGCCATTCCATTTACAAATTGCAGTGCACCTTTAGATCCAATCAATTTCCAAACTATTAAAGCACCTAAGTCTGGCTGTACTTTATGCATTCCCGCTATAGCTGTCTCTCTTTTTATACCTAACTGTTCACAAACATCAAGAGCAATTGATATATTCTGCGGATGTTCGATGTAGTTGAAATTATCAACGTATTCGGAAGAAAGTGAATTTTCATTTGAAGCAATAAACTTAGATCCATTGCTAGTAGCTACTTCTTCAATAATATTTTTATGTTTCTTTTCAGCTGTAATTAGAGTACCATTTACTGGTATCGAATTACATAGAGATCGGACAACATCTTCTTCTCTGGGACCCATTTCATCGAGATGGTCAGGTCTAGCGTTTGTAATAACACCAATATCTGCTTTTACCATTTGGTGTTCTGAAATCCACTGATATTGTGGCTGAACTGCCATACACTCCATAACAACAACATCTGGTTTTTCATCAGAAAAATATTTAAGTAATCTTACTTGCTCTCCGATTGATGGCTTTCTTAGCCTGTGAATTATTCTATCAATACCTTCAGCATCTATCACTCTAGGTGCGGTACCTGTAGTTTTTGCAAAAGTTCGTTTACCACCAGCACGTAATCCAGCAGCAATTAAACGCGTCACACTTGACTTTCCTCGAGTTCCATTGACATGTATTCTGATTGGAATCTTCGACAGATTTAATTGATGATATTTAAACTCAAGAAGACCAGAAATAATTAAAACAGTAGCAAGGGCCCCAAGAATTAATAAGGGCGATATTAGCATTACCGATCTACTCTTTTAATTTTATTGGTCGTAGCCCATAACAATTTGGATCAGTCTTACCATATCCAAAATATTGACCATTCCATCAGAGTTTATATCTGCGAGATAAGGGTTGAAGTTTGTTTGATCAGCGACAATATGATCTATTAATATCAGCAAGTCATTAACATCAATCATACCATCAGTGTTTAAGTCTCCATCTAAGCGCATTTCACTTCCTCTGGTGGTAATTAGAATTGCAGTTCCATCAGATAATGGCATAGCTGCATCTGCGTATGTATTGTTAAATGTATATTCCAAGCCTCTGGTCATTGTGTGATCTTCAATACCAACAGTACAATAAAGTCCATGAATCTGACTCCAACTATAACTTCCAGTAGTATTGTTGTTGAAGTCCAAGTATTGTATCATAATCTCACCATCACCAGTTGGCGTGGTATAGTACATTGGATCTCTAAGAATTACTTGAAAAGTTTCCGAAGTATTATTTTGGAAGGTCCTTACTCTTGACCATTGAACAATATAAAGTTTATTTATCTCATCATACCAGGTGTATACACGACCTGAATTTGTTGTTTTTAGATCATCCCAAAAGACAGCTACCATTTTACCGGGCCCACCCGCACCTGGAAGAGGATAATTTCTAAAAGAGCTAAGCGTAGTCTCTCCAAATGCAATCCAACCATTAGAACAGATACTTAGCCTATCATATTCTTGACCATAAAATCTAAAATTGAAAGGAAGATCTACTGTCTGAACGTCGTCACCATTATCGCCATTATCGCTTAATGAACTTAAATGAGATCCGTTTCCATCATACCTGCTGTCTATTTCAATCCAATCATACGTGGGTGCAATTAAATAATCAATATCACCACTATCATATATATAATAACCATAATCATCTGGGCCTAAAGGATCAGTCTCTGTAGGGACTCCAATTTGAATAGGAATAACTGAAGAACTTGTATAACCATCATCAGATACTAAAGATACAATCAAATTCGCCATTGTACCGGGAATAACATCTTCCATTGCTTGAATGACAAATGAGTCACCACTATTAGAGCTGGAACTAAAACCACCTGGAAAAATTGATGACCAGGTAGCAGAATTATCAATAATCTCAATTGCAGAGGATGCGGTAGTAATAGTCCCGGTAATACTTTGAGCAGATGTAGAGCCGATATTATGCAATTCGATATGAACATTTGAGGTTTCACCGCTTGAAAGCACATCTTGACTACTTCCGACCACATCTATGCCATATGCATATACATTCTTACCAGAAATCTGTAGCTCCAAGTAACCTATTGAGACATAACCACTGTCATTTGACAATGTAAGTAGTAACCTAACACTAGATTCATCATTGACATTATTATTTACGCTAATAGTAAATGGAGATGAATCATTGCTAACAATACCACCAGAAGATAGATCTCCATAAAAATATGTATCATTTACAACTGTTACATTAGAGTTTTCTGAGGTCAATGTTCCATTTATTTGCACAGCATTAGCATTGCCATAATTAGAAACAGGGATTATTAAATCAACTACTTCACCAGAATTAATTTGACCATCACCATTTCCATCAGAAGAACCTGAACCATTTTCAATGATTGAAATATTTTCTGTAAAAACATTAACACTAGCACCAGGGTTATAAATTTGAAAAGAACTTTGATAAGGATAATGATTCTTTTTAGTTACAGTAACTAACACTTCACCCTCTTCAATGACCGGTATCATTAATCTGATTGAGCCATTTGAATCACTATAGCCAGATTCTAGTATTGAACCTTCTTTGTAGATTGTTACCCATGCGTCGTTTATTGGATTTCCACCACTGTTTGTCAAAGTAAAATCAATAAAATTTGTACCTTTTGTCAATGAATATGGATGTGAAACATTTAACATTTCTGGATAATCTGTCCACATTTGGAGAGAAGCATCGCCCATTAAACTGTTCCAGTGAGTAAATGTCGAAACATATTGATTTGGATTTGTCGGATAAGCCCTAGATAGCCAGAGTTTTCCTGCCATCAGAGCACCACCAACTGAATTAATATTCTGAACCAATGCTCCGTGATAGAAACCCATATCTACCATATTATTGAACATCGTGTGAGTTCCCAAAGTAGCAGTGCCTATAGACGCAACTGCAGCCTTTGGATTCGAAGCTGTTCCAGCTCTCAAAAAGGCTTCAGATATTGATTCTTCAGATCCAAATGATCCTGTACCACATGTAATTACAGTAGCTATGGGTAGCATAAACCCATTATTTGCATTACCAACATCCGCACTAGTGTAACCACTAACACCATAAAAGCCCCTATAATTAAAGAAACCTAAGCCATCGCTCAAATTACTTGTCATCTGACTAGGAAAATCTCCTCCATATACAGTGCGAATATCTTCATAGCCATGAAGTTGAAGGACCTCTTTAATATTATCATTTGTTATTATGCAGGAAACACCAGAGGTTGAAGGATCTCCAACTAGAGCAGCTCTCTTAAACCAATTCTCGCCCATATAAGGATTTGATTCGTAGTTAAGAGTTTTGCTTATAATTGTCTGCAAGTGGCTCTGACTATCAAACGATAGCCTTCCAATAAATAATTCAGGAAAAAGGTCATTCCCAACTAGAGTTGAATAAGGATGATCACCTTCCCCGTTGTAACCACTCCAATTTTCAAAATGAGTAGGTATATCATAACTACCCTCAGCATCCCCAACGATCGTAACATATTCAGGAGGGTTATCCCAACCTTCATAAGCTGTTTCAATATAATTTTTTAGGTTATTTGCGTTGTTTACAATATTTGAACTGGATATGTAATTAACTTCATAACCTTGTCTCCTTTTCCAGTCCATCAAAACCTCAACAGTACCAAGAAGATTTCCAATATTGTTGGGTAACACATATAAAATTGAAGGTCTTTGATATGGAATATTCTCCCTGTTAAGCGAAGAGTAATTTTCGATAAGAGATTCATACAATGGTTCAAATGCACGTGATCTTTTAGACGGGTAGAACATACTAGCTTCACGATTACCACTTTCTATGAGTTCTATTTCTATATCCAAAAATTCCTCTAGCCTTTTCTCTTCCGGAAAATATCTAAATGGCGAGACAGTTAACGTTAACAGAGATAACTCTCTCATGGCCATTGGCTCAGATATACTAGCTATTTTTTCTGGGTAAAAATTTTCAACATTTTCATAGTTTATGTTTGTTGATACGAATTCATTATTATCATTATCCCAAGAACCTTTAGGAGCGATATCAATATTTTCCACACTCCGAGAAGAACCATATGTCACCTCTAGAGTATAGTTTTTCGAGGGGTCAACAGCGATAAAAGTAGTTCGGGAAGGTAAGTCAGGGAGACCAGATTCTGATATAAAGCTTGGATTACTAAAGACTGGCTTTTTAAAAATTTTCCCATTATCACCTTCAAAAGAATCAAAGCTGTATTCAGGGCTACTAAATTTGACTAGGCCATTTCCATTACTTTTTACAGAATATTGAAACCCTGTATCATTGGTAACCTCAGTTGGGCTTTCAGCACTAAAAAGCAAGCCAAGTGCGATATGTGATATTATGAACTTTAGTTTCATCTATAATTCTCTTTAACTAAATATTAAATAATGAAATATATTCGGAAAATAAACACTTCCGATAAAGGTTACAAGACCTGCAATTGCTAAATAAGGAGCAAAGGGCAATGCTCTATTTCTATCAAAACCTTTAATAGCTGCAATTATTATCCAAACAACTAAACTTAATAATGATGCGCCAAATAATGTAAGTGCCATTCTCATTGGGCCTAACCAAATACCTAGAACAAAGCCAAGTTGAATATCTCCATAGCCCATTCCCTGCCTTTTTGTGATCAGAAAAATAAGCCATATTAAAGCAAGAGGGATGACTGAGCCTACAATAACACCATAGGTAGCCGTTTTATAATTAATAACACCAACCAGAACTCCGTATAATACAATTATGGACCCTACGATAATAAAAATTAACGGAATTTGAAACGTATGAAAATCAACCCAGCTAATAGCAAATAAGATACCTGCCAGTAGTCCAAAAATAATACCTTCCATTGGCTGCAAAGAGTATGCGCTCCATAACCATGAAATCAAACAAAACGCTTCTAATCTAAAATCATTCTTATTAACAATAAATCCATCAACTTTTAACCAATTAATAGTCGATTTTAATAATCTACCATAAAAAACACTAACCAGAGATAATAAACCTATACTAACGATATCCATTATAATCCTGACTGCAATGCTGAACCAAGGTGAAAGACAGGTAGATAGGTTAAAACAACCATAAGCGCAATAACAGCACCAACCATTAAAATTAAAAGAGGCTCAATTAGAGTAGTCATTCTTTCGACTAATGCATTAACCTGCTTGTGATAATAATCTGCGGCTCTATCCAGTAAATCATCTATCTCACCAGTCTCTTCTCCGGTGGAAACTAGCTGAAGTAAAATAGATGGGAAAATCTCTGTTCTCCTTAATGCCGTAGAAATGTTGTAACCATCTCTTATATAATTAGAAGCATCCTCTACTGCTTTTTCATAAACCTTATTACCCACAACTTTTTTCAAAAGAGCCATAGCTTCAAGAACAGGAACTCCAGCACCAATCAAAATCCCAAATGTTTTACAAAACTTATTTAATATTGACTGGTCGAGTAAGCTACCAAAAACTGGAATTTTTAATTTAATTGTATCAAGAACGAATCCCCCACGTTGAGTTTTTGAGATTAGAAATACAACTAGGAAAACTAAAATAAAATTAAAAAACATAAATCCTAAATTGGCAGTAACCCAAGCACTAGCGTCCATCATTTTTTTTGTCGCTCCCGGTAGAGAGGCACCTAACTGAGAATATACTTCTGAAAATTTTGGGATTATCCAAACAAACATAGCCAGAACCATACAACCTAAAAAGATTACCATAAAAATTGGGTAGGTCATTGCGCCTTTAACTTTCCTTCGAGTATCGTCAAGATTCTCAAGATATGAAGCAAGTTGATCTAATATCTCATTTAGATTACCACTTACCTCACCGGCCTTGGTCATTGCAACAAAAAGGTTGTTAAAAACCCCAGGGTGACGAGATAATGATTCAGATAGATTCAATCCTTTGCGGATACTTGAACCTACTTCTGTTAATATTTTCTTGAATTTATTATGTTTTTCTTCCATTGAAAGAGCACTTATAGCTCTTTCAAGGGTAAGGCCAGCACTAAACATTGTAGCTAATTGCCTCGTGAAAAATACAATATTTGCCAGAGGGACACGATTTTTGAGTCTTTCAAAAGTTAGGTTTATCTCATCTAAAAAGGGACCCAAGAAATCAAAAGTAGTGTCTACTTCCTTAAGCGTGATAACTATCTGACCATTAGAAGTAAGTTTCTGTAGTGCAAGATCCATTGTATCAGCACGGATATCACCCTCAGATCTTGCGCCTTCGTCATTTTTTACTAAATAATGAAATACTGCCACTATAAATCCTCTACTGTAGACCTTAATATTTCTTCTATACTTGTTGTACCATCTAATACTCTTTCATTTCCAGCATCTCTTAGAGTTACCATACCATTTTTAATCGCAGCTTGTCTAATTTCATCTTCATTTGCATTTTCGAAAACAAGCTTCCTAAGCTCTTTTGCCATAGGAATCATTTCAAAAATAGCAGTTCTTCCTCGATAACCTGTATTTCTACAGTCTGCGCATCCCTTTGCCTTGCATAGATCATTTTTTACGTCTTTAGGAGATAGGCCTATCAATGCTAATTCGTCTGATGTCGGTTTGTATTGCTCTTTACATTTCTCACAAAGTTTACGTACAAGCCTTTGAGCCATTACAAGATTTAAACATGAACCAACTAGGAATGGTGCGATGCCAATATCCAATAATCTTGTCAAAGTTCCAGGAGCATCGTTTGCATGAACTGTGGAAAACACCAAGTGACCAGTAAGAGAAAACTTTACAGCTATATCTGCAGTTTCTTCATCTCTTATTTCTCCAATTAGTAGAACATCTGGATCTTGTCTTAAGATCGATCTTAACGATGAACCAAAAGTGAGACCAATATCCTCAAAAACTTGAACTTGACTGATACCCTCTAATTGATATTCAACTGGGTCTTCAACGGTTATGATATTCGTCTTCTCATCTTTAATCTCTTTAAGTGCAGCATACAATGAAGTTGATTTACCTGACCCAGTTGGACCTGAAACAACTACCATACCATAAGGCTGACTGATAACTTTTTTAAAAACACCGAGATTCTTTTTCGGAAATCCAAGGGTAGTCAAATTAAAGTCAAACCCACTCTTATCTAACAGTCTCATTACAATCTTCTCACCATGAACGGTGGGCAAAATTGAGACACGAACATCAATGTCTTTTGCTGCGGTTTTAATTGAAAACCTACCATCTTGTGGCAATCTTTTCTCAGCAATATTCAACTTAGATAAAATCTTAATTCTTGTAACCAAACCACTTAAAGAAGTTGCTGGTGGAGTCATAATTATTTGTAAAACCCCATCAATACGGATCCTAACATTTACCTTGTCTTCCTGGGGCTCAACGTGGATATCTGTTGCTCTTTCTTTTATAGCTTCCTGAAGTATCAAGTTAACTAGTTTGACAATTGGTGCATCTTCATCACTAGCATTTTCAGGAGAAAGGTCAACTTCTTCAGAAGAATCTTCATCTCCAGATATAACTGTAATACCTTGAATTGCTTCCTCTACTTTTCCAGCTTGAGTCAGTTCACCATAAAGCTGATCCATCGCTTTATTAATTAACTCTGAACCAGCAACAACAATATCCGGATCTAAACCAGTTAAACGCTTAACAGAATCTACAGTTGCAATATCCTCAGGATCTTCCATTACAATTGTGATTGCATTTTCAGACTTTTTAACTGCTAATACAGAATTTGATCTAGCAAAATCTTCAGGTATTAAACCAACTGCATCTTGATCTGCCTCTAATAGCAAAAAGTTGTCGGCCTTGCGATATCCCATTTGCATAGAATATGCTGTAATAAAGTCATCTTCATCTATAAAGCCAGCTGATATTAAAGCTTGGCCAATCTTTTCATTAGTCTTCTTTTGATCAGCCAACGCGCTATTTAATTTACTTTCGTCAATTTTACCAGCATGTATTAAAATTTCACCTATTTTTTGAAACTGTGGATTGAAATCACTTGCCATTATGGGCACCCCACTGTGGTTTGTGTTCTAACTAATTGTATGTCTAAAGGATCACTTGTTGTAATCTGCGGAATCAATAAAGTAGAAGACATAGAAGCACTAAAATCTTCAAAAGTACAAATACCAGTTTCCTCATCTGTAGCTTGCCAGATACAAAGCTCTCTAGGGAAAACGGCTATAATTCGAGCATAACCATCTTGGTCAGTTCTAACTATTGGTTCACAATTAATCATGCTATAGCCATCCCATTTACCATTTTTTTCACCAAGATCATTAGTACCTTCTATTTGATCAACTCCAAAATCTTCAAAAGGCTCAGACACCTCAGCTATATCATGAACGCCATCACCATTTAAATCAAATGAGTCATGCATTTCATTAAATGTTCCCATATCAGCTGTTTGAGAGCTGTCATCAGCTCCATAATCACGCCAACTAAAACAGCCATTACCCTCACCAAAATCTCCTGTACCATTATTACCATCAACACCAAAATCATCATAAGCTTCATATCCAACCTCTCTCCAGGCCTCAACACCAGTACCTACAAAAGAAATCGGTGCGTCAACGACAGGATTACCATAAAAATCTATCAAAATTGCGGTAATTGTTATCTCTACTTCTTCAGTAGGCGCAGGTAATGAAAAATCATGGTAAGTAGCATTAGCGGTTAATGATAGCTGACCTGGAAGAAAAAATAACGCGGCATCTCCAGCATCCTCATTAATTAAAGCGGTAACTGAATCAGCAATAGTATCCTCGTCCGGACCATCAGAACCAAAAGTAGTAGCTTTCACTCTCCCAAAATCTCCAATAGCATCTGTTGAATAAACTAGAGTACTGTAGGCAACACCTGTGTTAGAGTCTCCATCTAAATTTTCATTCCCAGTAAAACTTATACCCTCAACAAACGCATCAATTAATGTGTCCGGAGCAATTGGGTCAATTGACCAATATACATATGTAGAATCCTCTACAGGATTGTACCACTTGTCATATACAATAGCAGCACATTGTGTTTTATAAAACCCACCACCAATTGGTGTAGTTGAATTTGGGTCATATTCTGGTTCAATGTAATACGGTGCACCTGAAGCTATTATAACTGGTACAGCATTTGCATTTATTTCATATTCACCATCTTCATCACAATCAACGCTTACCTCTAC
>Ga0208277_1001923_pt1 | contig 11956 bp, 9 predicted proteins | sample ETNtaG_5_FD_185782 | JGI IMG/M metagenome (GOLD analysis project Ga0208277, IMG submission 185782) | Marine microbial and viral communities from oxygen minimum zone, Eastern Pacific Ocean - ETNP201406SV205 (SPAdes) (version 2) | ecosystem: Environmental > Aquatic > Marine > Oceanic ...
GTCATGCTCGAAAGACTGCTAGGAAGAAACGAAGGACGCACGGACGATAACGTGGAATCGATCAAGAAAAGGTTCGTGACGTTTAGAGAGAGTTCGATGCCGGTGGTTGAATTCTACGAAAAGTTAGGCAAAGTGAGAAAAGTAAACGCGGTCGATACGCCGGACAAGGTATACGAGAAGACCAGGGAAAGTTTCGAGCGGTTCGCTTGAAAAGAGAGAAAGAGAGATAGAGATAGAGATAGAGAGAGAGATGCCCCCCTTATGTGTGTAGGTATAGAAACAAATCATACGTATGCTCACACGTGCACGCGTTTCGTCCACTCTGGTGGCACTCTGTTGCTGCCGATGTTTTCGCACTCCGACTTCGTCGACGTTTCGTTTCCTTTGTCTTCTTCTTCCCCTTTTGAGACGAAGATAAAGAAGAAGTAAATCTTCATTTTTCCCCACACACGTGTTGTTGTGAGCTTTTCTCCGGCAGAGATGACGGACATCGAGAAAGGCGGCATGAAGAAGAGCGCGTCTTTACAAGACGCGCTCGGATCGAAGAATTCCCTCAAAGCGGACGCGGTTTTTCGGTGCGCACCTCGCGTTTTGTCGCTTCTTTCGTCGCGCGTTCGATGGATAAACTTTTTCGTGTTACGACCGGATTCGCGCTTTGCGGTTTTGTTGTTATGGTGTGGCCTCGACGCAACGCGACTCGAGCGCAATTTCAAAACATCGTCGCCGTCGTCGGAGACGTTCGGAGACGTTCGGGTACCAAAACGCCGTGGGTTTTGGACGTGGCATTCGCGCCGCGGAAGAGAGAAGAAAATCATCGCGTCGTGTTGAGAAGATGCGGGAAGATGAGAGTGCCTTGCGCGCGGACGACGACTGACATTTTTTTCTCCTACATCGATCGCACACCACAGATTCGAAGACATCCGGTACCGAGTGAAAACAAAAGACAAAGGTGAAGTGGAAATATTACACGGTATCAATGGCTGCGTTCGTTCTGGCGAAGTGCTCGCTATCTTGGGTCCGTCCGGCGCCGGGAAAACGTGTTTGATAGACGCATTGACGATGGAGATGAAAGGCGGGGAGAACTATGGCAAGGTAACTTTGAACGGAGAAGATTTGACGAGAGAAGTGTTCACGAGAAACTGCACGTTAATGACGCAGCAGGATAACCACTGGGCGTTTTTGACGTGTAGGGAGACACTCGATTACGCCGCAGATTTGTGCGTGAACGATACCGTGGAAAAGAAGAGAGAGAGGATTGATGCTATTTTGACCACGGTTGGTTTGATGGATTGCGCGGACACGAAAGTTGGGAACCAGTTTTTGAAGGGCTTGTCTGGCGGGCAAAAAAGACGTTTGTCCTTGGCGGTGAGTTTGTTAACCGATCCCAAGGTTTTGTTCTTGGACGAACCAACTTCCGGGTTGGACGCCGCGGCGGCGGCGGCGATTATGGTGTTTTTGAAAGAACTCGCGCAATATACGAACATTGCAATTGTATGTACCATTCACCAACCTTCGACGGCGGTTTTCAATGGTTTCGATCGCGTCATGTTGTTATCGAGCGGGAGAGTCGCGTATTTGGGTACCTCCAAAGATGTCTTGCCGTACTTCGACAAAATTGGACACAAGATGCCGGCGAATACGAACCCAGCGGAATTTATGCTCGATTTAGTCAACCGAGAGTTTACCGATCCGAAACAAGTCGATTACATTCTGGATAAGTACGAAAAAGCGTACACTGGGTTACCGTGTGGAAACTACGAGGACGATTTGAAGGAAACCGGTGGGGTAGGCAAGAATGAACATTTGGGCAACTCGTTGTTCACGGAGACGATGGCTTTGTTTCGCAGACACGGTTTGTTGGTCTTCAGAGATCCGACTTTGTATGTCGCGAGAGCTTTCATGTTCTTGATTTCGTGCGTATTCTTTGGCATCATTTACATCAGGTCTAGAGAGAGAGACCAAGACCAAATCTTTTCGAGAATGTGGCTCCTAGTTTGGCACATCGGTGTCCCAGCTCAGTTGGGCGTCGTCGCCGTGTATAGTTACAACGAAGAGTTTGCCGCTATAAAACGAGAGATTAAGAATGGCATGTTAAGGCCATTTTCCTATCTCTTCTCGAACGCGTTGATTCAACTTCCGTTGATGCTCTTCTTGGGCATGTGCGCGGTTTCAGTTTCCGGTTACGGCATGGCCGATTGGTACGCGCCGCATTACGTTCAAACCTTGTTGGTGTACGCGTTGATGTTGTGGGCGTACGAAGCTGCCGCGCAAGTCTTTTCCATTTGCTTTACGAATCCATTGATTGGTATGCTCGTCTACATAGGCTTGTGGTTTGGCGGTTTCCTTTTCAGCGGTATCCTCATCGACGAGAAGGACGTCGTTTGGCCGTTCAGAGCGTTTACGTTCGTGAACATCATGAAGTGGTCGTTGCGCGCGATCGTATACTTGGAATACGCCGACGCGACTTTCAAACCATGCACCGAGTCCGATTTGTTGTGCTTTTCCAACTCTGCCGAAACGGCGTTGGGCACGGGGGCGAAAGTTCCCGGGTCAGAAGTCTTGGATTCCATGGGCAAAACGTACCGATTGTACTCGAACGATGACACGGTTGCGTTTGACGCCGCGGTGACTTTAGCTCTCGGCGTGGGCTTTAAGTTGTGGTACTTCTACTTATTCTACACGAAAACGAGAAAAGTAAAGGAGATTAAGGCCCAAATTGGAAATGTTGCCGCGGGATTGGCGAGGTAATTCTTTACTATTCACGTTCTGATTCGCAATGTGACAAGGACAAAACAATTTTTATACATTCTTTCGATTGGATATGTGCTAAATGCAATGTAAATAGTTTGAAATGACATTTCCTATCCCCCCCCCTCTCTCTCGCATGTACTACGCTTTCTTCTTTATACCACCTATAGATAAGAGAGGTGGGGCGCGTCAGTAAATATTTATCATTGTACACATTGCTCACGTGCGCGCGCGAATAACTGCTTTTGTTACTGCATTATTACTATTTCTCCATTATTGCGCATTATGCGTCATAACACTCGTCGCACTATTCGCCAAAACGTTCAAAGCGGTGTAACCGATCGTAAAATAGAAAGCCGGTCGAATTAACATGGACATGGCGTTTTGTGCATTCCCCGCTATACTATTCCCATCGATTACCTTGGCTTCTTTCTTATCGCACGCTCCTTCCACGTATTTCACGGACACTGAATTCACGCAGTGCCTTTCAGCGGTCGGGGTGAACCCTTCGTTTTCAAACACGTGGCCTAAATGTCCGTCGCATTTCGCGCAGACGATTTCGACTCTTCTCATTCCGAACGTGTTGTCTATATTTGTATCAACAGCTCCTTCGTAGCACTTATCGAACGCCGGCCATCCGCATCCGCTGTTGAATTTGGATTCCGCCGAGTACAAAGGATTTCCGCACCCGGCGCACACGAAGTGGCCTTCCGATGGGTAGAATTTATCGTATTCTCCGGTTCGTGCCGGTTCGGTTCCTTTCAGTCTCAAGACTTGATATTGTTGAGAGGTCAGTTCGTTTTTCCATTCGGCATCGGATTTCGTTATCTTTTCGGCACTCATGGCGGTGACTTTCACGGACGCCGATTTTGTTCTTTTGATAGATCTGAGCGCCCTTTGTGCTTTGCGGGTGATGAGAGAGACTTCAGAGGTCGATGCGGTACGCGCGCGCATCTTTTTCTGACCAAAAGCGGTCGAGGATTGTATTAGAAGTGACGATGTTATTGATGACGTTTTCGCGTATCTATTTTTTAAAGCGAAAAAATCTGTTCGACGTCTGCGTGCTTTTGCGGTACTACTACTTTCGTTTACATCTACGTTCTGCTAATTTCCTTTGTGCTCGCACCCGGGTACTCTGCACGCCCACTTACAATTATTGGTCATAAAACCTGGATTCTTCTCGCACTCTCCCGCGTTAGCCCAACCTTTACACCTCGAGTCTTTGTTTTCGCATCCCTCTCTCGGAGGTTTCGGACCGGGGATTTTATGATGAAAGGGTCTCGCGTGAATCCATTTGGTCATGGTCCATTTCTCGCCTTTGACAACTGGACACCCGGAGTGCATGCTCCTTTGATCGATGTCTCCTTCCGGAGTAATAGAAAAGAAGAGTAATCCATCGCCGCGTTTCGGCTTAAAGGCGACCCCGTTTTCGGCGCACTTTGAGAATTTTTGCCGCGCGTATTCGCTCTCTGGTTCAATCCAATCGGAATCCGGAAATGCGGTTTCTCCTCCTTCCTCCGTATCTTCTAAATACAGCAAAACAGTCGCGACCCGATGTCCACCTTCCGCACTCAACTGCGCCCCGGATTTAGTATTCTTCTCTCCCACATCGTGGTGCGCCGAATACTTCTCGCCGACGCCGTAGGAGAGAATCTGCATGTCTTCGCCGTTATACCAAGGTAAAAGGGTAAATCTCTCTAATCTTTCCTCCACTTTCGTCACCACGGGATATTTCCCTCGTTGTAAAAAAGTCTGTCTCGACGTTCGAATTGGATCCACTTTGATTTCCCCGGTGACCGAATCGACCACCGTACTTCGTTTCATCAATGGCTTCGCGATGCGCAACACCTCATCGCATTCTTCCTCGGACATGATGTCGTGCAGAACGAACGCTCTCGGTTCCCAGCTGATCGGTTCCACCCACGTGCCGAGTTTTGACTCTTTGTTTATCGACGGTCGGTGTTTTTCGCCCAGCCAGCCCGGGAACCGGTTCGAATCTAACGCCTCGTGTTCGAATTCCAATTCGTTTGTGTTTGGAATCATCCCCGTCTTCGGCACGCCTCGCGCGTGCGCGCAAAACCACCCTCGTTTCGACAAAAGGTAACTCGCAACGACGCAGTACCTCATCCACGCAAAGAGGACAAAAAAATAACGCGTCGCGACCCCGCGCCGCTGTTGGTGTGCCCGACGACGCCCTTTTCGTTCAACGAGTGTACTCATTATTATTATTGGTTTTGTGGAGATACTTTTTTGGATGTGTCTCTCTTTTGAGAGAAGGTCGAAGGTGCCTCTCTTTTCCTCCAAAAATAAACCCTAAATGAATGTTTGGAAAAAAAGAGGGGGCATTTTTTATATCAAAATGCCACGTCACTTTTGATTGTGCGCGTAAACATACGTCGTCGTCGGTGGTGTTATCGGTGTTGGTGTCGTCGACGCATGGCCTTTATCCGGCACGCGGGAAAGGCGCTCTTCTCAAACGTGTTCTTCGAAAAAACGTCTTCCGTTCCTTTCTCTGGACGTCGCCGCTCTTTGTCGTCGTCTCGAACGACTTTGACGACTTTACTACTATCGCATCATCATCGGGTTCGACGAGGAACACAAAGCGCATTCGAAAGAGCTTCTTCGTCCAATACCACAACCATGTCGTCGTCCGAAAAATCGAACGACAACGACACCAATAATCGAAAAAACGTCGTGCTCGTCACCGGCTCGACCGGCCGCGTCGGGAAAGAAGTGCTTTCGTTACTTTCGACGCTCCCCTCGGAAAAGTGGACGGTCAGAGCCGCCACGAGAGATAAAAGTGACTACGCGAAAAGGTTAGGGGCGAGCGAGACGGTGGCGTTCGATTTAACGGAGAAAGAGACGTGGCCAAAAGCCATGGAAAACGTGACGCACTTATTCTCCTCGACGCAAGACAAATACATCAAAGAACACATGGAATTTGCCAAGTTTTGCGCGCGAGACGAATCGATAAAAAAGAAGTTGCGACATATTGTTCGGATCTCGTGTTTCGGCGCGGATACGAACACGAACAAGTACGATAAGGATACGCACGCGTCTCGAGAGAACGCGCAGATTCCGCTGATGTTGCAACACTACTGGTGGAGCGAGGAATGTTTCATTGAAAATGGTTTTAAGGATATACTGACATCGATACGCGGGAACTTTTACATGAACCATTTGCTAAAGAACGAGTTAGATTCAATTCGAGAGAACGGCACGTTTACGAGTCCGTTAGGCGAGTGTAAAAATTCGTTTGTTTCCTGCAACGATATGGGAGAAGCCGCCTTCACGGTGTTGAAAGAAGGACCGGAAAGACACGGAAATAAATTTTACGACATCTGTGGAGCGGAATCGACGAGCATGCGCGACGTGGCTCGAATTTTAACCGAAGCGTTAAACTCGGACGTTGCGAAAGACTTGGACGTCGCCAAAGACGTTTTTGGTAAAACCATTTCGTACGTTCCTCAAGATCTAAAAAAGTTCGAGGAAGATTTCGGATCGACTCGAGCAGAATTCTTTGAGTATTTACAAAATGGATTCTATACTCGGTGTTCGCCAGATTTTTACAACTTGACTGGCAAACGGCCGTTAACGTATTACGAATACCTTACCACGAAAGGCGCGGCGGGCGATACGGGCATCGAGGAATTATTCAGCGCACAAGGTGCCTTATTTACCAAAGGTGTTGACGAGTTTAAAGATTTGTCGAGCGTTCAAAAGTAAAAAAGCGGACGCGTAGGAATAATAATATATAATAATAATACGGTACCGTGGTACCATACCACTGGTACACTTGGTACCAGTGGAACAGTAATAATACGTGTTGTTGTAATATTCAAGTCGTTACTTCCACTGCAGATACAAGCGTAAAAAAAAGAATTACACCAAAGAGAGAAAACAACGGCATTCATTTGTGCACGTCTTTGTCCGTTGCGTGCACGCGTAACACGCCTCGCGTTGAAAGCAGATACGGATGACGTCCACTACTTCATCCACGACGTGGCTCAACCATCCAATCTTGCGCCCATCGAAATCCGAGCGCGAGAAGTCTTCTTCGTTAGCGAAATCCCCTAGCAGTAATTCCCGATTGAAAACCGGATTGAAAACTATCCTATTAATCGTACACGGACAGAAGATTAAGGCGAAAAAAGGGCGAAGAGAGCTACAAATCGTAAGAGATGAAGCGAAGAAGTACTCTATTGATTGTTTAATCGAGAAAGAAACATCGTGTGAAGGGGATTGTATCAACATAGTGCGCGATTATGTATCCGGTGGTACCCCGACCAAACCAGATGCGATTTTCGTTCTCGGCGGCGACGGGACGTTGCGAGAAGCCGTGCAAGGATACGTTGAAGGGAGGAAAATAAAGCCGCTAATGGAAAACGAGAAACATGTACCGATAATGGCGTTACCGTGTGGAACTGGGAACAATTTCGCGAGAGATTTGAAATGTTTTAGTATTCAAGATTGCTTTCGATTGGCGTGCGAGAAAGGCGAGGCGAGAGATATGGACGCAGTGGAGATTGAGAGTCTAGGTGAAGATAAAAAGAAGACGAAAACGACGATGAGTATAAACGTCGTCACGTGGGGCCTGATACGAGACGCGGCCGAAACGGCAGAAAAAATGCGCTTTTTAGGCCCAATTCGGTACGATTTGGCTGGGTTTTATCAGATATTGAAAAACAAATCCAACGTCGCTTCGCTCACCGTCGAAACGCCTTCATCACAAATGAAAGGCTCGTGCACCAACGAAGAGTTCCTCATGCTCTGCGCCCAAAACACTCGCTGTTGTGGTCGAGGGTTCCACTTCACCCCACTCGCGAAACTCGACGATGGTCTCATCGATATCGTCGTCGCCAAAAAATGTGGTTTGATGAAAACCGTTGCGCTTTTTGACGACTTAAAAGCGCCGAAAAATGGCGCACACGTAGAGAAAGATGACGTGCTTTACATCCAATGTAAAAGTTTAAAAATTGACACCGGGGACAGAGAAGGGTTGGTCGGAGTGGACGGAGAAGTGACGTTGAAAACACCGGTTAAGTTGAACTGTTTACGAGGTGCATTTTGTACTTTCGTCTAGTCTAAAATACCTCATTTTTCAAGTTTTAAAAATCATGCGTTCGAAAGTTGTAGTAAATGGCATTGAAAAGGGGGTCGTGCCACTCAATCGCCCAAAAGTTATGAAACGCATCCTTCCAAGACGTTCAAATCGTATCCCTAATTCTTCTAGCCTAGATTCAATCTACTTATTCGACGGAGATGAACACTTGTGTCCTTTAATCCAAACGAGAATTTCTTTAGATGATGATGATGATGATAAAAACGAGTCGAGTTATGCCCTCGATGTCGTCAAACCTCCATCAGTGGACGAGTTATACGACTGGTACCGGAAATACGATGGAAGAGATACCGAGGCGGATCCCTCTTGGGCAGACATTTGGCCAACGGAGATGGAATTGATTTTGAAATTAGTTGAAATCAAAAATTTGTCTCGTTCTTTCATCGAAGTCGGTGCCGGTTTATCTTTCGCGGGATTAATCCTAGCGAAACATTTTAGGAAGAAAGTGATGCTCTTAGACCGAGAACCGTTGAGTTTACACTGCGCGTTATCGACGGCGAAAGTGAATGGGGTGGAGGTTGTTTCGTGCGATATGTTTGAAGACGCGCAAGATGGGTCGGTTGCGGCCGCTGTCTTCGATTGGAGTAAAGAAGTAACGAGAGAGAATTTATATTTAAGGAACAGAGTTCAGATAATTATTGGAGCCGACGTTCTATACGATCCAGACACGTGTCGAGATTTGGCGTTCGCGTGTTCGATTTTAGGCGAGAAAGTGATTCTGTGCGAATTGAGAAGAGAACGCGCAATTGGTTTGCAATCGAAATTTTTCGACGAGTGCAAGAAGTTGGGCGCGACAAAGTGCAAGATTGACGAGGAGATGAGTAACGAGGAGCACGTATTTTTAGTTGTAGAGTTTTAGAGTAGCGCGTAGCGTTGTGTCATATATTACACTCATATTTATTGCTTCTTGCAGCAAAAGAGCCATTTCTCATCTTCGTCTTCTTCATTTCCTTCCTCCTCCTCCTCCTCATCTTCGACGAATGGAATCATCCAGTACCCATCCTTCTCGTCTTCTTGTATGCACGTGGTAAACACCGCCGGTTCGTAAAGCTCCACCTCGCCTTTCGTGACGCTAAACCTCACTTGGTGTCTCTCTTTCCATCGTCTCAACAAGTTTGGATCCGGAAGCATTTGAAACACGTGGTCGCGCATCTCGTCGTTGGAGATCAAAACGGCGTTCTCTCCGGCAACTAATGCGGCATAGAGCCAATACCAATCGTCGTTTGAACCGTGCGGAGTGACGAATATTTCTTTATTTTGTCGAAGTTTGGTTAATATTTTTTCTCCGAATTGGTGTTTCGCCGCTTGGTCTTGCGTGCGGCGTTGGTGGAGGAAGACGACTGGTCGTTGTTTCGATGCCTCGCTTGTACCATTTTCTTTATTCGACGTTGTCATACAGTATCTTCGTCGACACTCGTCCACGACGTTATCCAATTGACCGAAATGAAACTTTGCTCCGGCAAAATTCTGGTTCGCCATCCCCACGTTCGCCCCGTCGATGATGCATTGCACCTTTGCTTCTCTCTTCTTCAACCAATTGCAAAACTCGTCAAAGTTTGCTCCGGCTTCGCGTTCACGGGCGAGTTTCCCCACCGACGCGATCAACTCCTTTGATTCTACCTCGTCTAATCCTATTGGTTTTAATTGAAACTCTTTTTTGTTATGTTCACCAGCACTAGTAGTTTCAAATCGTCCAGAGTTACTTTCCACATTTTCTATAGTTTCGCACCGCCACGCGTTCGGTTCCGCTTCGAAAAATCTCTTGATACTTTCAATCAACTCCTTCCCACATGTCCGCACTTTCGTCTTCATTTTCCGCAACATCTTCAATCCTTTCTCTTCGCACGTTTCCTTTTCTCTCCCGTATAAATCCATCATCGCCGTAAACTCAATCTCCGTGCACTCTAATCCTTCTTTCTCAATAGCCTCAAAGATATCTTCGGCTCGCGCAACATTACCGCTCTTAGCAAATCCGTGTAAAGAAGGCGTAAATGTCCTCAATTTCGGCGTCAACTTCTGCCCAGACTTTTTCCCATCCCCATTCTTACACAAATGAACCATTTCGAAACTTTTCTCGTTCTCATTCAATCTGGCGTATAATCTCGCCATCGCCGTAAAACTCATCTCTGTTTTTTTCACGTCCGTTCGTTGTTCCAGCACTTCGTAAAAAATCTCTTCCGCTCTCTGCTTGTCGTTTTGATCCTCTAAACGTTCATTTACGTCATCGCCATCTTCATTCTGACCATTATCTTTTGTCTTGGACGACGAGCAGAGGTGCAACAAAACATTTAAAGTGTGTATTGGTAACACAATCGATCGATCGTTTTTGGCGGCGTCGTAGGCGGTAAATGCTTCCAAACGGTCGTTTTTTTGCGCGGCGTCGTCGATTTTTTTTCTCGTTTGGAAAGTGAGAGCTCGATTAAAAGATGGCTGATCGTCGTCGTTATCGGATTTGTGGCGCTTGGACGGAGGAGACATTTTGATTTGCTTTGAGGTTTATGATGTTTAACGCGATCGGTAATGCGCCTTTTTTATGAGCTCGTAAAAGGAACTATTTTAGAGACGATTTAGCTCAGAAGACCTCCAGATGATGATGATGATGATGAATACTTTCTTTGGTAATATTACAATCAGAATGATGTTCAATACTAAAATCGTTAGACTGTTTTTGTTGAATCTTCTCTCTCTCTCTCTCTTTCTTTTACTTCCTTTCTCTTGCTATGTGTTCATTTAAAACGAATCGGCGTCTCGAGCGACTCGATTTTCTTCGCTCGGGACAAACCCGGGCGGCGGTTCGACAAAATTTTCCGGCAAGTGACTCTCGCCTTTCACAAATGGGTTCTTTTGCGTCGTACCCATGCTAGAAAATGTATGATTGACGTGTGCGTGACTGGCTTCGTCCGCTCGGACGGCGAGCAACACGTCTCTTACGGTCGCGTCTTCGTCCATTTTCCAATACTCGATGGCCAATTTCGGTGCTCTTTCTTTCGCCCATTGCCTGGCATCCGTCCCTCCAGTGTCGATATCGCTCAGCGCGTGCGTGTACGTTCTCACTGCTTCTTCCTCTAAATATCCAACAAATCTGTGGCACGTTCTTGGCGAGAATAAATAACTAAAGAAAAATGCGTTAAAAAAAACCCCTTGCGCGGCCAACACGCCCGCTCTGAATAGAATCGACGGTTGTTTCATATTCAAAAACGTCATCAAGTGCATTCGCTCATTCTCCGCTTCTTCTAATAACGTGTGAATCCATCCGTTATCGTGTCTCAACAGCCTCAACGAGTGCATGTGTCTCAACATCCCCGCGACCATCCCGGGAATCCCCGCTACCGTCTCTAAAAATATAAACCGAAACAACCACTCGTCTTTCGTCATGCTCTTCTCGTGCGAGTAATTGGTGACGGCGTCGAATCCTTTCCTCGCCGACCACACGGCAAACATGCTCACGTAATCTCGCGCGCCTTGCGGCTGCCTGTGCCTCGGTCGAATCGATTCGATGTATTCAAAATCGTACACCGGGTGCGCTAACATGTACGTCTGCGCGACGGCGTCTTTTTTCTCCCTTTTTGTGTGCACCCCGTCACTCGTCTTCGGCACCTTTTCTTCTTGGGAGTCCGTAATAATCGTTTTTGATGCATCCGTTCCGTCCTTCTCCTCCTTCTCCTCGGTGCTTGCACTCCTCATCGCGTCGCTCGCGAACGAGCGGTGTTGTTGTTTTCCTCGTCGTTTTGGGGGGATCGTTTTCGTCGACGCGTTCTGCGTCCACCTCGGCTCGACCTCCTTTTTGCGCGCATCGATTGGAAACGTCGCGGAGCGATACACGTCGTTGTGCGTCGTCGACGACACAAAGCGCTCTGCCGTCGCGAAACGTCGCGCCGAAAAGGCGCACAAGCGGCGCGCGAGCGATCTGGTGGTACCATTGCGACACGCCATGAGTGCTGCGAGGTGTTGTTTTTCGCGAGCTCTTCTGCGGACGACGCGAGGACTCTCTCGCGCACGCTTTTATAGTGGCGTTTCCCGAGTGGTCTAAAAGTGCCTTCTTTTGACAAAACCCTAAACGAATGTGAAGACGCGATAAAAGGCGGA
>Ga0208277_1001924_pt1 | contig 11954 bp, 10 predicted proteins | sample ETNtaG_5_FD_185782 | JGI IMG/M metagenome (GOLD analysis project Ga0208277, IMG submission 185782) | Marine microbial and viral communities from oxygen minimum zone, Eastern Pacific Ocean - ETNP201406SV205 (SPAdes) (version 2) | ecosystem: Environmental > Aquatic > Marine > Oceanic ...
GGAACTGCTATGAACAAATCATACGCACCGCTGAATAATGAAGCTTAGACTCCATCAATTTCTTTCCAAATGTGGAGAGTTTTCATCCAAAGGTGATGTCAAAAAAGCAATTTGGGATGGTGACGTGACAATTAATGATTCAATTGTCAAGAATATTGCTTACGAATTCAATCCTGCGAAACGTTCAGTGAAATACAGAGGAAAAGAATTATTCCTCCCATCCAATGATGTGTATTTCCTTCTTAACAAACCTGCAGGTTACATCTGCTCCAGATTAAATTCACAAGAACTTGAATTGAATAAGACTTCGATCTACGAGCTTTTTCGAAACGCAGTAGAACCCTCTGTCTATGAGACATTGGTTACTGTTGGAAGACTTGATGAAGAGACAACAGGCTTTCTTTTAGTTACAACCGATGGGAAGTTAGTTCACTCGATTACGGATCCTGAAAAGAAGATTAGGAAGACATACCGTGTTGAAACAGAATCCAAAATTACTGAGCATCAACTCCAATCAATACGTAATGGAGTATCGGTTTCAGTTGTTGAATATGGTTCACGAGAACACTTTAGGACTCGTCCAGCAACAATTGAATTAGAACATAAATCATGTGCAATACTCACCATTGATGAAGGTAAGAAACGACAGATTCGTAGGATGTTCACTTCACTTGATAATCACGTTACACAACTGCATCGACTCGGTACTGAAGGAATGCAATTAGACGATTTCAATCTGGATGAAGGTGAGTTTTGTTCCGTTACTCTTAATCAGATCAATCAAGCTATCTTTTCCTGATCAGATCAATCGATTGGTCAGATCTAAGACATATCGAATTCCGATAATGAATAAAAGAGCAACGAACACTTGCATGGTACGCTGTTCTGAAACCTTGGCAATACCTACTCTTGCTCCAATATTAGCTGCTATAATCACAACACAAGGCAACAGTAGAATAAGGATGATATTGGATTCCAAAACCTCCCACTGACCTTCGTTCAATGCGAATAGATGGGCGATAATTGACAATGGAATCACGAACATCATGATGTGGAGGCTCGTCCCAATTGCTTTTCGAGATTGAAGTGATCCGTATGTTCTGAGTACGGGGACATAGATTGCACCAGCTCCTATTGCCAGAACCGATGATAACATGCCTCCAATACCAACGCCAATTCGCAATGGTATTGTCGAAACGCTTTCTTCTACAGTATCCTTTGTGCTACGGGAACGTATTGTTTTGATGATAGCCCATGTGATAAATCCAAGACTCAGTGTTTTGAATAATACATCAAATGATCCACTTAAGGAGGCGACAAGAACAACCCCTACTATCGCTCCAGGTAACGCTCCAACGAGGGATTCTTTGAGGCGTATATCAGAAAAAAACCCTTCTTTCCTGTGACGTAATCCTGATCCATATGCGACAGTGCCAGACAATCCGAGAGAAACGATCAGTAATGCTCCATCGATTTCCCATCCTGCCCCATAATGAAGAAGTGGTGCGAAGAGCAATCCTCCACCTAATCCGAGTGGTGCGAACAAGAAGCCAATGAACGCGCTGCCGAGGAGAACCAAGGCAATTGTCAAAGCGTCCATGAGTGTTGGAAATTGTTGTTGCATATCATATCAGCGGAGTTTTACAATACTTTCATATGGTTTGGTGTTAGGGTTGAAAACATGTCTGCAATGATAATTGGTTTAGCCGTCGGAGGATTCCTCTTCCTTGTCTTTTTGATTTGGTTCTTCTCAACATGGAATCGATTGGTTCGACTTGAAGAGAATGTGAATAAATCATGGGCTGATATCGATGTACTGCTCAAGCAGCGTTACGACATGATTCCAAATCTTGTTGAGACAGTTAAGGGATACGCATCCCATGAAAAAGAAATCTTTGATGCGTTTGCAGTAGCACGCCAAGCAGCGGCTGGTGCATTGGCTCAAGGAGATGTAAAGGGTGTTGGAGCAGCAGAAAGCACACTTGCTGGACTTATTCCACGAATCAACATGGTTGCAGAACAATATCCTGATCTGAAGGCAAATGCCTCCTTTGTAGAACTCCAGAAGCAACTTGTAGCTCTAGAAAACCAAGTCGCTGACCGAAGAGAGTTCTACAATGCATCCGCTACAAACTTCAATGCAGCAATTCAAATGATTCCTACAAATATTGTTGCAGGAATGAAAGGCTGTGTACGTCGAGACCTTTTCGAAGTCCAAGGAATCGAGCGAGAGAACGTCAAAATATCCTTCTGAGTGCATGGAATCAACAAATCAACTCAAGTTGATTTTATGGAGAGTCATGGATGTTCCTCGTAATCGGTCACAGTTCTCTCGCCATCGAGTTGGCCCGTTGGTGCTCGAAGAGACGACTAACAAGAATCGTTGGACTTGCTTCTGAGATGGGTATTGTTGAAGATGTGGGTGAATGTGAATTACTCCCGCTTCCTTCTCAGATGCCCGCTGTAGAATTACCTGACACCGGGCACCATCCAACAGCTGTGATCCTCGTTGATGCCGAAGTCCTAAGCGATTCAGTTCCATTGCTGGCGCTTCGCAGTCGATGGCCAGACGTCCCTCTACTCACAACTGAAGCAGAAGGTATCGATGATTCAGTCGATGGCATTGATACGGATGAAATCATTGCTGCTGCTTATCGAGAGAAAATCCGTTCCTGGGAACGGCATGCCGGTGCTAAGGTTCTCGAAACTTATCTCAAAGGATTGGATAAGGGTTCCAAAGTAGCAATCTTTTGTCATGATAATCCAGATCCTGATGCTTTAGCCTCCGCTTTAGCAATGGAAGCCGTCTGTACCTCACTTGGACATTTGCCCACAATTTACCATGGCGGTCAGATTGAGCATCAGCAAAACCAAGCGATGGTTCGACTCCTTGAGATTCCTCTGCGTCGACTTATTCTCGATTGGGAACTTGAAGATGTCCTCAATGAAGCCGATTGCATCGTTACGGTTGACTTCCATCAACCTGGTGCAAATAACATATTGCCAGAGGAATGCGTCCCTCATGTTATCATCGATCACCATACTTCCGATAAGCCTGTTACAGCCGATATCGCCTTCCTACGTCCAGAATACTCTGCAACATCATCCCTTATTGCGAATCTTTTGATGAACATGAGTGTCGATATGACTCCACGTCTTGCAACTGCTCTTTCATTTGGAATCCGTACAGATACGCTTTCGTTTACTCGCTCATTCAATCCAGTTGACTTACGAGCATTAATGTGGCTAAATACATGGGTCGATTCTGAATTACTTACTTCTATAGAAGCGCCTCTAAAGAATCATGAAACACTCGATACGTTCACCCAAGCCTTAGCAAATAAGATCCATGAAGATTCTCTTATCCTTGCGCCGATTCCACAATTAAAGAGTCGAGACGATCTGTCACAAGTCGCTGATTTCTTATTTGCTACAAAAGGAACTGATGTCGTTGTTGTTTACGGGATACAGAGAAACAAAGTATTGCTCTCTGCACGAAGCCGACGAGAAAATCTGCATCTTGGATTATTACTATCCAAGCAGTTCCCCGAGGGTCAGGCAGGAGGTCATAAAGGGCTAGCAGGAGGGCAGATTCTGTTTGAAACGCTTGGTTTTGAAGAATTTGCAGATGTCGATGTAAAAGGAACTGAAATTCTTGATATGATGACTGAACAGCTTCACAATATTTTCACGCTGGAGGATTTGTCTTGACATCCTCTACTCCGTTCATTGATGTGAGTCCAACGCTGAGATTGCTTGGAACAGCCCACGTTGCAACTGCATCTGTAGAGGCCGTAAAGACACAAATTGCTGAATATCAACCTGATCTTGTTGGAGTTGAACTGTGTAAATCCCGACATGATGCATTGGTTGAAGGACGCCGACTCGACAAGGAAGGGTTGCTTAGAGTCATCAAAGAAGGCAAAGCACCAATGGTACTCATGCAAGCCATGCTCAGTGCGGAACAAAGACGCATGGGCTTGAATGAAGGCCAAGAGCCAGGGGCAGAACTTCTGGCTGCAGTTGAAACGGCCAAAGCTGCAGACATTGAAGTTGCACTTGTTGATAGGGATATTCAAATTACTATGAAACGTGCTTGGAAAAAAATGCGTTGGAGAGAACGTTTTCGACTTCTCTTTTCTCTCTTTGGAGATGAAGAAGAACTTGATGAGGAAGTCGATATTGAACAAATGCTTTCCGATTCAGATCTCCTTTCTTCGATGATGGACGAATTGAAACAGTTTTCTCCTGGTGCAGGAGAGGTGCTCATCGATGAACGAGATCGATACATCGCTGAGCGAATTATGAAATCCAAAACAGAAGGAAAGATGTTGGTCGTCGTTGGGGCTGGGCATCTGAAAGGGATTGCTCGTACTTTGGAAGAATATACTCCGCTTCATGATGATGAGATGAATGAACTTTCAACGGTTCCAAAAAGAGGGCTTGTTGGCAAAATTCTTCCCTTTGCAATTCCTCTTATCGTTATGGGTCTTGTAGGTTTTTCATTATGGAATAACGACTCAATCGATATCGTCAAAATGTTAACGATTTGGACATTATTCAATGCTGTTTTTGCAGCAATTGGTTGTATAATTGCTCGAGGTCATCCTCTCGCAATACTTACTGCAGCCCTTGCCAGCCCAATTACATCGTTAAATCCAGCCCTCGCCGCAGGTTGGTTTGCGGGATATGTTCAACTCAAAATCGCTGAACCAACAGCAGAAGATCTGCAACAATTTCTCAAAGGAACATCCATTGGTGGATTTTGGAGCAATCCTGCAGGGCGTGTCCTTTTGGTCACTGCTCTGACAAATTTAGGCAGTATGCTCGGAGCTTGGTTTGCCGCTGCAGGGTTTATTGGAGGAGGCGTAAACTAACGAAGTTTACGCATCACTGAAAGTAAGTCAGTATGTGCTTGCACATCATGGACACGGATCCAATCGATGTTTTCTTGTTGTGCATATGCTGCAACTCCTAAGGTTCCAAAGAGTCTGTCTTCCGTTCGTTCTTGGCCAGTGATTTGTCCGATCATTGATTTTCTAGAAACTCCCCAAAGTAGGGCAAGGTTATGTTCTCCACGTAGAAGTTCATGGGCCTTTAGTAAGTCGATATTGTGCTGAAGTGTTTTCCCAAATCCTATCCCTGGGTCAAGACAAATCAATTCAGGAGGGTGTCCTGCATCGATGAGTTCTGTGGCTTTCTTTTGGAGTTCCGAGCATACCTCGTTTACAACATTTGAATAAATTGGATTTGATTGCATCGTGTTGGGTTCACCAAGCATGTGCATTATGCATACAGGTACGCCAGTGTCAAGAACAAGATTCTTCATGGAATGATCTCTTAATCCCGATACATCATTAATCATCGATGCACCTGCTTCAATTGCTCTTCTGGCAACCTCTACATTTCTTGTATCAATGGATATACATGGTTTGTCAAGTCGTTCGCATAGGCCTTCAATAATTGGAATAACTCGTTCAGTTTCTTCCTTTAATGTGACAGGTTTTGAACCAGGTCGTGTGCTTTCTCCTCCGATATCCAATATCTCACATCCTTGTTCAATCATCAATATGCCATTGGAAATTGCCTCATCGACGGATGCTTGTCTTGAAGGGCCATGGAATGAATCAGGAGTCGCGTTCAGGATTCCCATTATTCCTGGACTTTCTGTTTCTCGGCGGAGAGAAAAGGGTCGCGAGGTTTTGGCCATTAGGCATCCGACGACGGATGGATTCATAAGGGCTCATGCTCAAGGGATTTGCATGTCCGAGATGGAAAGCAACCATTCTATGAGTGGACATGATGTTGCCGAGACTGATACAAACATCAGCGAGGCTCACATCGAGTTGGCCGAGCGACTTGCACTTCGAATGAATATCTTTGACAAGCCTGCAATCTTCAATATGCTTTCTAGTCGAGCAAAATGGGGAGCTGGGATAATTACAGTTTCACTCCTGTTCTGGTGGTTACTCATCAGTTCTGGTTCAGATAACATGGATGATGGTGTGTCGAAATTCCTTGGACTTGATTTCAATCAAGTAGCATTAGTCGTGATGGTTTTAGCATTCTTATATTCCGTATTTGGAGATTTCAGTCGTGAATTAGGCTCTCTTGTACCATCAATCATCTCGGGCGTGATGATCATTTTCGTCGCCTTGTACGTTGGAGAACCGATTGTAACCGCTTTGCTCTCAGATTCATTAACCATCGAAACAGGGCTATGGAGAAGCGGGCGTTTGTCCTTGGTCTCACTTGGTGTAATCTATGGGGGGCATCTTATCGTTGATGCATCTCTTCTTCTATGGTTGAGGCGATTCCTTGAATCACATGAGGAAATTGAATTAACGCCTCCTAATCGTTCATCTGAAACAACCCAAGATCCTGTCTTGGATGATTAACCTCATCATTCATCAATGAGGTCTACGAGGCGACTGTATGTCCGAGCATGGTGTAACCATCTTACGTCTCGGTTATCGACGTGGAAGAGATCCACGAATTACAACTCACCTGGCTTTAGTTGCCCGTGCGCTTGGTGCTCAGAAATTCCTCTTTTCAGGAGATGAAGATGAAAAGATGGAGGATAATATTTCATCCGTTAATCAGCGATTTGGTGGTGACATGGAGATTGAGCATATTAAAAGCCCAATGGCTTGGCTTCGTCGATTTGTAGAACAAGGATTGGATGGAAACCCGCCCGGTGTAGCAGTTCATCTAACAATGTACGGAGCGTCCTTTAGAGAAGTGACCCCTACTATTCGTAGAGATCGACCTCTTGTTGTCATTGTTGGAGGTGCAAAGGTTCCGTCAGATGTCTTTCACATATCTCAATATAATCTTGCTGTTGGAAACCAGCCTCATTCAGAAGTTGCTGCATTAGCTCTCTTCCTTGATGGTTGGTACGGTAGTGGCGCAATTGAAAGAAGGCTTGATGGTGGCGAATTAGTCATCAATCCAAGTCTCACTGGCAAGGATGTTCACGATACTCGTCCAGAGTAAATATGGTTCGTAATTTCCTTGGAATTCAAAGCCAAGCATTATGGATGGTCTTTTTCGACAAATGTTGATGTCGAGGGGCGGACGCGTAGGTTCTGGCTTTGCTCCAGGCTCGTTTAATCGTGGTGTGGAGGAACCGCCACGCTTTACGGATGCAGCCGATGCTCTTCTCGACAAAGACTCTCTTCCAAAAAGAGCCTCCGGAGAAGGAATTTTACTCCTCGCAGATGGAGGTCGATTTGAAGGGACTCTTTTCGGAGCAGAAGGTTTTGGAGAAGGTGAACTCGTCTTTACTACAGGAATGATGGGGTATCAAGAATCCTTGACAGATCCTTCATGGGCAGGTCAAGTCCTTACATTCACATACCCGTTGATTGGAAACTATGGAATTCATCTTTCTAAATCAGAATCTCGTGCAGTATGGCCGAAAGGGGTTGTTGTCCGCCATGCAATGAACGATCCAGACCATAGAGACTCTGCTGGGACAGTTTCAGAGCTTTTGCAAGCCCATGGTGTACCTGGAATCGAGAATGTAGACACTCGAGCAATAACACGCCGAGTCCGCGAATTGGGGACTGTTCTATGCATCTTTGGACCCAAAGAACAAGAATCTGAAATGAGGGAGAGACTCAAGGTCATGACTTCTCCTGAACTAGACGACCTTGTCGATATGGTTTCAATCGATGAACCTGTATTACTCAATCCTGGTGCCTGTGATGATTTAGGCCAACCGTTGCCTCGAATAGGTGCACTTGATTGTGGTGTAAAGTACAATATTCTCAGAAACTTATGCCAAAGGTTCGAAGTGGTTTGGTGCCCTCCAGATACTTCATTTAAGGCACTTCAAGGATTTGGAATCACAGCATTGTTTTGTTCAAACGGGCCTGGAGATCCTGCCCATCCAGGGAAAGCGACGAGTGCACGATACACACTTGCAAAGGCGGTATCCTCTGGAATCCCAGTAATGGGCATTTGTTTAGGTCATCAGTTAATGGGCTTAGCATCTGGATTGAAAACGTACAAAATGCGATATGGTCATCGTGGAGCAAACCAACCCGTTGTGGATTTAAAGACACAACGCGTCTGGATTACATCACAAAATCATGGATTTGCAGTAGCCGATCCGACAAACGGAATGTTGGCCGCACATCCCAGCGGAGCCACATCTCCTGATGCTGAGAATCTTCATGGATACGATGTGGAAGTTCGATACATCAATGCGAATGACAAAACGGTCGAAGGACTTGATGTTCCCGGACGTCCTTGTTTTACGGTTCAATTCCACCCAGAAGCTTGTCCTGGTCCTCATGACGCAGAACCACTTTTTGACCGATTTAGACAACTTGTGGACACACATCTTGGAGGTGAATCTTGATGCCTCGTCGGGATGATTTGAACACGATTCTTGTTCTGGGTTCTGGACCGATCAAGATTGGTCAAGCAGCTGAATTTGACTTCTCTGGTTCTCAAGCAGTACGAGCTTTGCGTGAAGATGGATACGAAGTGATTCTTGTCAATTCAAATCCTGCAACAATTCAAAACGACCCAGAAATGGCTGACCGAGTATACATCGAACCATTACTCCCTGATACAGTACGTAAAATCTTGGAAATAGAGCGGCCCGATGCATTACTTGCTGGTATGGGCGGTCAAACTGCACTAAATATTGCGAGTGAACTTGCTCATGATGGAACTCTTGAGAAATTAGGTGTCGAACTTATTGGTTCTGATTTGGATGCAATCGATAAGGCAGAGGACAGAGATCTCTTCAACAAAGTGTGTGAATCAATCGACCTTCCTATCTCTGAAGCAATCGCTTGTAATACGATGGATGAAGTCATCAAAGCGGCTGAAGAGATTGGCTCTTGGCCTATCTTGATCCGTCCAGCATTCACTCTTGGTGGTCTTGGTGGAGGTACTGCTTTTGACCTTGGTCAACTTGTTGAAATCGCTACGCTTGGTCTTCGAAATTCACGTATCAATCAAGTTCTTATCGAAGAGTCAATTTTAGGTTGGCAGGAACTTGAGTATGAAGTAATGCGGGATGGTTCAGATAATGCAACCATTGTTTGTACAATGGAAAACATCGACCCGATGGGTGTCCACACTGGAGAGTCTGTAGTTGTGGCTCCACTTCAGTCGTTTTCGGATGCTGATCATCAAGAACTCCGAGATAAGGCACTTGCTCTAATCAGGGAACTTAACATCAAAGGTGGATGCAATGTTCAATTTGCTTTCAATCAATTTACTGGGGAAATCCGTGTTATCGAAGTTAATCCTCGTGTATCTCGTTCCTCTGCTCTTGCATCCAAAGCAACAGGATATCCCATCGCTCGAATGGCAGCAAAGATTGCAGTGGGATACACTCTCGATGAATTGCCAAACCCAATCACAGGGGAAGGAACCACAGCAGCATTTGAACCTACACTGGATTACGTTGTGGTCAAGATTCCACGTTGGCCTTTTGATAAGTTCAGAACTGCCGATAGAACACTTGGTACCTCGATGAAGTCTACAGGAGAAGTCATGGCAATAGGCCGAAATTTCGAAGAAGCTTTCCTAAAAGCATGGGCTTCTCTCGAGCAAGGCTGTCCGTATCCAAGACCACTCACAAAGGCCGATGAATCCGAAGGAGAAGGAATGGCAGAAAGAGCGTATGAAACACTCCCAGATTCGGTGCTCGTTGATTGGCTAAAAATAGCTACAGATCGCCGTATGGGTGCGTTATTGGAAGCCTTCCGTCGGGGCTGGACTGTGAATGAGGTCCATGAGATTACACGAATTACCCGCTGGTTCTTGCAACGATTCGAGAACATCGCTCAAATGGAAAAAGACTTGGTTAATTTCGAAGGTTTACCTTCAAGCATGGATTCTAACATGCTCATCAAATACAAGAGTCATGGATTTAGTGATGCCCATATTGCAGACGCGATTGATGGATTCAAACCGAATGCCTGGAAATCATTACCAGAACAATGCAATGAAGACAGCGTAATGCTACGTCGGCATGAACTTGGAATTCATCCAAGATATCGGATGGTCGATTCTTGTGCAGCAGAATTCGCTGCAAAGACGCCTTACTATTATTCGACATACGAGCCATATCAGGAAACAGGTATCGATCATATCCCAAATATTGAACAAAGGACCAAGCAACGTATGGTTGCTATTGGTTCTGGACCGATCAGAATCGGTCAAGGAATTGAATTCGATTATGGATGTGTTCATGCAGTAATGGCCATTCGTTCAGCTGGAATGGATGCAATCCTAATCAATAACAATCCAGAAACAGTCTCTACTGATTTTGACACATCTGACCGATTGTATTTCGACCCGTTAACCAATGAATGTGTCTCTGAAATCCTTCTTCGAGAAAAGGCTCATGGCATCTTACTACAATTCGGTGGCCAAACAGCGATTAATCTTGCAATACCTCTCGAGAAGAGGTTACCTCACCTTTCAACAAAGGATACCAATGTTTCAATTCTCGGGACAACAGTCGATGGAATCGATGAGGCAAGTGATCGAGAGCGGTTTGAAGAATTCGCAAAGAAGCATGGTCTCCGAATGCCAAATGGTGCGACTGGATCAAGTTCTGATGATATCCGTAAAGCAGTTGAGCAAATTGGATTCCCAGTATTAATTCGTCCATCTTATGTTTTAGGTGGGCGAGGAATGGAAATTCTCTCGAATGAATCCCAATTGGATGCTTATCTGAAAGAAGCCTATCTTGCTCCAGACAAGCCATTGTTGGTTGATGAATATCTTGGACATGCTACTGAACTGGACGTCGATGCCGCAGCAGACGGTAAAGAAGTCCTTGTAGGAGCGATTATGGAACATCTCGAGCAAGCGGGGATCCATTCAGGGGATTCAACCTGTTTCATTCCAACTCAGAACATTAGCGAAGACATGCTTAAGCGAGTTGAGGAACAAACTCGAACAATTGGATTAGGCCTGAACATTAGAGGATGTTTCAATATTCAATTTGCAATTCAAGGCGATGATTTGTATGTCTTAGAAGTCAACCCACGTTCATCGAGAACAGTTCCTTTTGTCGCTAAATCATCAGGATTACCTCTTGCAAAGATTGCTGCAAATGTAACCATTGGTATTCCTTTGTCGGAACAAACGATTCCTAAGCGAACGACAGGTCAAATCTGTGTGAAGGCTCCAGTCTTCCCATTCATCAAGTTAAGAGGTCTTGATCCTGCACCAGGTCCTGAAATGAAATCGACTGGGGAAGTCTATGGCTCAGATGTTTCCGCCGATGTGGCATATCTGAAAGCCCGTCTTGCAACTGAAGTACCTGTTGCAGTCGAAGGCGGAGTCTACCTCACAGTTCGAGATGAGGACAAGGATGAACTTGCACCAATCGCAAAAGAATTACATGAATTAGGATTTAAGTTGTACGCAACTCCTGGTACGGCAGATATACTTAGAGACCATGATGTTCAAGTAACAACTGTCTATAGAATAAATGATAGAAAACATCCTGATGCTTTGGATTTGATGAGGCAAGGAGACATCTCGTTTATTGTCAATGTGCCTACAATTTCAGGTGGAGCGGTTCGAGATGGAAACATGATGCGAAGACTTGCTGTTGAACTCAACATACCTTTCGTGACTACAATAAGGGGTGCTCGCATGGAAGCTGCTGCCATCAGAGCACTCATCGAAAAAGAGATTATACCTAGGAAACTTGAAGTTCACTACGATTCTAAATTCCTATGATCGCTTAAATTGAATTGCCTTATCACGTATGTGGGTAGTCACTAAGCAAACCCTGTAGTCAGGCTATTCAGCCCCTTGACCCCGTTGCTCATAGACTGCTGCAATTACTCGCTTTCTTCATCGATTTGAGAGTCTTCTAGAGATTCTTCCTCTGTCACCGAATTCCCCTCCTCGCCTTGTGTTCCGAGCGTTTGTGGGAGCGTTGCAGATAGGTTTTCAGGTTTATT
>Ga0208277_1001925_pt1 | contig 11946 bp, 11 predicted proteins | sample ETNtaG_5_FD_185782 | JGI IMG/M metagenome (GOLD analysis project Ga0208277, IMG submission 185782) | Marine microbial and viral communities from oxygen minimum zone, Eastern Pacific Ocean - ETNP201406SV205 (SPAdes) (version 2) | ecosystem: Environmental > Aquatic > Marine > Oceanic ...
AAATATCAATACAAATAATATGTAGGGCAAAAAATAAAGCAGCAATGAACAGGAGTGAATCTGATTGTTGCATTTCTATTGATTGGTTAGAAGATAATAAGTAGGATCCATAAAGACAGAGTAATATGGCGATCCAAACTATCCAATGAACTTGTTTTTTAATAATAAATCTTGAGATAATACCAACAAAAGGAACATAAAGTGTGCTTAAAAAAGCAGCGTTAGAAATCATTGATTTTTGTAAAGCATATTGCTGTAAACCCATCCCACCGAATAAAAAAAAACCAGTTGCTATACAAAGATAAACTTTTGTCCTATCACTTAATATTTTAGAAACATTTTTCCTTTCTAAATAAATTGCAAATGGCAACACTGTAAGAAAGGCAAAGAAGAATCTTCCAAAGCTAAATGTAAAAGGTCCGATAGCACCCATACCTGTTGTTTGACTTACAAAAGCAGTTCCCCAGATTAAGGTAGCAATAAGCATAAGAATATTTGCTCTAGTGTGACTCATTGAAAATAATTAAAAAATTTATTGTTTGTCTTTATTAACCCACCAGGATTCAATTACAATTCCATAAAGTGGTATTTTTTCTGGATATTCAAAAAAATCCCAATAAGCAATCCTATCTTTATTGCTATGATACAAGGGTACAACGTAGTGTCCCCATAACAAAACTCTATCTAGAGCATGGATTGCAGTTGTTAACTCTTCTCTATTTTTTGCACTAATTAATTTTTCAATTAACGCATCAACGGCAGGACTATTAATACCAGGATAATTTCTACTTCCATCTTTTTTACCTACCTCTGAGCCCCAATAAAACTGTTGTTCGTTTCCTGGACTCAAACTTACACCCCAATATCGTTTAATCATGTCAAAATCATAGTTTAGAAGTCGTGCTTGATACTGAGATGAATCAACCGTTCTAACCTCCATTGTAATACCAAGTTTTTTTAAATTACTTTGGTAAGCTAGTGCTATTTTTTCATCGGATGGACTTACAATTAAAAATTCAAATTTAAATTCCTCACCATCTTTTGTAAGTTTGTCATTTTTAATAATCCATCCTTCTTCTTGCAAAATTTCTTTTGCTTGCAGTAAATTTTTTCTTGCATTACCACTCCCATCTGTTTTGGGAGGGGTAAATGTTTCTGTAAATACTTCTGATGGGATTTGATCTCTCCATGGATTAAGTAATTCAAGTTCAGCATCAGAGGGAAGACCAGTAGATGAAAGAGGTGAATTATCAAAGAAACTATCAGTTCTTACATAAGCATTTTGATAAATTGTTTTGTTAATCCATTCATGATCATAAGCATAACTTAGTGCCAATCTTACATTCCTGTTATTAAAGATATTTTTTCTCGTATTCATAACAAGACCATTCATTCCAACAGGTCTGTCGTTATTCATTTCTTTTAATATAACTTCACCAGAGTCTACTGCTTTGAAATCATACTCGGATAACCATCTCTTAACATTATATTCTCTTCTAAAATCATATTCTCCAACTTTAAATGCTTCCACTAATACATTGGAGTCTTTGTAGTAATCATAGATTATTGTATCAAAATTATAGAGACCTTTATTAACAGGCAAATCTTTTGCCCAATAGTTTTCTACTCTTTTATATTTTATTTGACGTCCTGGATCTAAATTTTCAATTGTGTATGGACCGCTTCCTAAAGGAATATCTAAAAATGTTTTTGTAACGTCAATATTTTCATAATATTTTTTTGGAATTATTGGCAAGAAACCTGCTACAATAAGTGGGAGTTCTTTATCTTCATTATTAACAAAAACCATTTTGATTCCATGGTTACCAATTAACTCTGTTGAAACAACCTTCCCATAAGTTTTTTTCTGATTAGGCGTTCCTTTTGTTTGAAACGTTTCAAGGCTAAATAATACATCATCTCTCGTGATAGGTGATCCATCATGAAAAGTTGCTTTAGGATTTAAATAGAAAGTGACAGAAGATCTATCTTCAGGCATTTCAACAAATTCAGCGATTAGTCCATATAATGAAAATGCCTCATCCCAAACTCTACGCATTAATGTATCATTCACATAACCAAGACCTGCAGCTTTTGAGCCTTTAAACGCTACTCTATTTAAATTATCAAATGAACCATATGATCCAAACCGAACAACGCCACCTTTAGAAGCATTAGGATTAACATAATCTAAATGAGTGAAACTTTCTTCATATTTTGGCTTACCATGCATTGCAATACCATGTGTTTTTTCAGCGAATGATGCAGAGGTAAAAAAAGTAATAAATAATGTAACTATTAAAAGATGCCTATGATTCATCCTAACTTTCTATCAACTAAATATGGTATTTTGAAGAGGAAGTTCTTTGAAACTACTCTTTTTATAAATACGATATATATAGAAAAAGATGAAAATTTTACCCTCAGAAATAACTCCGTATAAAAATTACTTGAATAGGAGAAAATTCATAAAATCCTCTATAGCAACCAGCCTAGTATTAGGGGCATCAACAGGTCTTCAAGCAAACCACGTATCAAATCAAAATATTTATAATAATCAACTTGATGAAAATGATTCTTTAAATAGCTTTGAGGAAATCACTACTTATAATAATTTTTATGAATTTGGCATGGGAAAAACCGACCCTGCTGAAAATTCTGGTGACTTTAAACCTAAGCCATGGTCGATATCTCTAGAAGGATTAATTAATAATCCTCAAGTTCTTGATTTGGAAAAACTTTTACGAAACGTAACGATTGAAGACAGGGTATACAGATTAAGATGTGTTGAAGCTTGGTCTATGGTGATTCCTTGGCAAGGTTTTCCTCTATCTGAAATAATTAAAATGGCAGACCCACTGTCCTCTGCAAAATTTATACAATTTGTAACAGTTTTTAGACCTGAAGAAATGCCTGGTCAAAAAAGAAAGTTACTTCCTTGGCCTTATGTAGAAGGTTTACGTATGGATGAAGCGATGCATCCTTTAACCATCTTATCAACTGGATTATATGGACATGATTTACTTAATCAAAGTGGGGCACCTTTGAGATTAGTTGTGCCTTGGAAGTATGGTTTTAAATCTATTAAATCAATTTCCTCTATAAGGTTTGTTGATAAACAACCTGATGCTACTTGGTCAATGTTAGCACCTAGTGAATATGGCTTTTATTCGAATGTAAATAATCTAGTTGATCATCCAAGGTGGAGTCAGGGCACAGAAAGACGTATAGGTGAGTTTAAAAGACGGAAGACTTTGATGTATAATGGATACGAAGAAGAGGTTGGTCATTTATATAAGGGAATGGATTTGAGAAAATATTATTAAATAATGATATCCACACAATTATTTAAAAAAATTAAGCCTCTAATATTTTTTGCTATTTTTTTGCCGAGTCTTTTTTGGAGTTATCAATTTATTAACGGTGCTTTGGGAGTAAATCCCATAGAAAAATTAATGGATAATATGGGAGAGATGGCACTACGTTTAATTGTTCTAACTTTATTTATTTCTTCTTTAAGTGAGTTTAAAAAATTCCGCTTTTTAATAGAGGTGAGAAGAATGATTGGATTGTTTGCCTTCTTTTATGTGACTTGTCATTTTCTAATCTATATAGCCCTTGATCATTTCTTTGATATGACTTTTATAATTAAGGATATTATAAAGAGACCCTTTATCACCTTTGGATTTATAAGTTTTATTTTCTTGATTCCTTTAGCCATTACATCACCAAAAATAATTTTAAAAAAATTAGGATTTAAAGTGTGGAAAAAAATTCATTATTTAATCTATCCAGCTGCAATTTTATCGAGTGTACACTTTTATATGTTAGTTAGAGCAAATAAAATTGAACCAGCAATTTATATTTTCTTAATTTTAGTATTATTGCTTTACAGAGTTTATTGTAAAATTATTCATCCTCAATTGGTTCGGTAATAGGATTAAGCTCCATACCTGCTGGTGTAATGTTGCGTGGAAGAGGCACATATTGAGATTCACTATCAGCAGGAATAGCTCTTTTTGTCATACGATATAAACCAAATAAACCAAGTAAACCGTGAATTAATAATAAATAAACATGATAACCGTTAGGGCCAGTTATGCTCATAATTCCAGAAACAAAAAGCGGGCCAAGAATAGATCCTATCCCTAAGAGTTTAGCAAAGGCAGAACTAGCAGCAACAATTTCATTTTGCTCAAGAAAGTCATTAGTATGTGCAATTGCTAAAGAATACATTGGTAGAGACATGCAGGAATAAAGTGCAGTTAAAATAAAAAATAAAGTTAGAGAAATATAGGACGATACAACTATTAGAATACACAAACCAGATGCTGCAAAAGTAACACCTATTAAAATTAGCCTGCGATCAATTTTATCTGATAGATAGCCAATAGGCCATTGTGAAAGTGCACCAAAGGAAGTTATTATAACCATAAAGATAGAAACCTCTAGAACGCTCAATCCTTTCGCCGTTGCATAAACAGCTCCATACCCAAATACTGCACTGTGGGCCAGACCTACAGATAATGCCCCGACAAATCCCAAAGGAGAAATTGCATAAAACTCAGAAAGAGAAAAACTTTTTGTATCAGAGGTATTGGGTTGTTCAGTATTTGAGAGAAGTATAGGAAGTAAGGCAAATGATAATAAAATTGACACCAAGATAAACAAATCAACCTTAGCTGGATCACTTATATTTAAAAGTAATTGACCTAAGCCAACAAAAACAAAAGTGATGATCATATATACTGATAGTAATTTACCACGTGTCTGGTTTGTTGATTTATCATTTAACCAACTCTCCATAATAATAAAAATTCCAGACAAACTTATCCCAGTAAAAATTCTGATTAAAAACCAAGAATAGGGATCAAGAAATATGGAGTGTAACAATATTGCAATTGATGCCAAAGATGCTAGAGCAGCAAAGACTCTTATGTGTCCAACACGTTTTAAAAAAACAGGGATGATAATAGAGCCTGATAGGTAGCCAACATAATATCCGGCAACAACTAAACCTGCTGAAATAAAACTAAATCCTTCAATGATAGATCGAACACCAATTAATGATCCTTGTAGGCCATGAGCTAAACTAATAATTCCAAAACCAAAAAAAAGGGCCCAAGTATTGCGTAGGACAGTAAACATATTTGTTATTTTTTGTTAGAAATTAATATTCTTCTTCACCTTCATCAGGTGTTCTTATGCCTGCATCAGCAGCTGGATCGATTTCTGTTTCATCTTCTAGAAGAACTGTATCATCCTCTAAATTATCTTCATTATTATCAACATCCAAACTCTCAATATCTAATTCATCGTCTTTTTCTTTAGGCTTAGGCGGAATTGGATTTACTAAAGGAGCGGCGTTAGTACTACCAGGTTTTCTTCCACGTCTAGGTCTAGACATGGTAGTTACCTCAATTTCTTTACCGCATTCAGGACATTCTAATTCAGATCTACCAAGATCATAGTATTGCTTACTACACATTGGACAAATCCTTTTTTCTCCCCAAGATTCTTTATACATATTAGTTACTCTTTTTCTTTCACGTAAATCTTACCACAATAACCACAGACAACCTTATCTTGACTATCAAAGCTATAATAAACTGCGGGGTGTCCTAAACCATCTTGACCACCATCGCAACATATAGTTTCTGTTTCCAATGATACTTTTTTTACATCCTGTTCCACAACTTCCTGCTATAAAAAATAAAATACCAATAGTCTAGTTTTTTTAGAGAATTTAATGAGAAATTTCAGATTTAATTAATCTGAAAATATACAAGAGTTACGCCAGTCACAATTAGTATTGAAGGGATAATTCTTTTAGCAGCAGCCTTTTCTTTTAGTAAATATAAGCTAATTATTGTTGCTAAAACAATACTGACCTCACGAATACTTGAAACATAAGCTATTTCTATAAATTGCATTGACCATACAACAAGTCCATAACCAAGAATAGCAAGCACTCCTGCGCTAGTTCCCTCTATAAGACTATAAGTATTTTTCTTACGAAAACCATTTTTAGAGATGAGTGCATAAATCAACATTGGTATTCCGTTTAATAGCAACATCCAAAATATATAAGTAAAAGCATTTTCAGTATTTCTTACTCCAATGCCATCAATTATTGTATAAGTTGCAATTAGTACTGCTGTTAATATTGCAAGCAAAAATCCTTTTTGATTAAATTTTCTAGCCGACATAAATGAAATCATAAACAAACCTAAGCAAGTAACTAAAATTCCAATGGTGCCAAAAAAACTTATATTGTTTGAAAGTAAAAATAAACTAATCACTCCAATAATAAAACAAGATCCACCTCTTGCAATTGGATAAACAAAAGACAAATCAGCATAATTATAAGAGGCAATTACACTGTATCTATAAAAACCATGTAAAATAGTAGTGGCAATTAAAAAATACCATATGTCAACTGTAGGAAAGGGGACAAAAAAAACTAATGGAAGAAAAACTATTATTTCAATTATCGAAGTAAAGGCCATAATTGCAAGACTATTTCTACTTTTTTTAACGATCGCACTCCAACTTGCATGGCAAAGAGCTGCAAACAAAATAATAAAAAATACCAAGCTAATAGACAAATCTTATTGGTTTTATATTTAATTCATTATAGATACCACTTTTAAAATCACAAAAAAAAATGACACATCCGATTGAAGTAAATGAAAGAGTTTATCCTGGGATACCCTCAACAACCGCAATTGTTATTTGTTTAGATGGAAGTCAGAAAGAATATTTCGAGCAGGCATCAAAATTAAACTTAACACCTAATATTGATGCTTTAAAAAAAAATGGTGAAGACTTATTAGTAAATAGCGCTATTCCTAGTTTTACTAACCCTAATAATATATCTATTGTAACAGGAAGGCCCAGCTCGGTTCACGGGATATGTGGTAACTTTTTTTTTACTCCCTCAACAGGAGAAGAAGTCATGATGAATGATCCAAAATTTTTAAGAGCGCCAACAATATTTCAAAAGTTTTACGAACAAGGTGCAAAAATTGCAATTGTAACAGCAAAAGATAAGCTTCGTAAGCTATTATCTCATGGCCTTAAATTTAATGACTCTCGTGCAATTTGTTTCTCTTCAGAAAAATCTGATCAAGCAACAAAAAATGAAAATGGAATAGATAATATTAATCATTGGCTTGGAATGAAAGTCCCAGATGTTTATTCGCAAGATTTATCTGAGTTTGTTATGGCTGCTGGTGTCAAAATTCTATCTGAGTTTAAACCTGATATTATGTATTTATCTACAACAGATTTTATTCAACACAAATATGCACCAGGGGATGAAGAAGCAAATAATTTTTATGCAATGTTTGATAAATATATTGGTCAATTAAATGTAAACAATAACTCAATTATCATTACAGCTGATCATGGCATGCAATCAAAATCGAAATCTGATGGATCACCTAATGCAATTTTTCTTCAAGATATTCTTGATAAAAAATTGGGAGCTCGTGTCGCAAAAGTTATTCTCCCTATTACTGATCCATATGTAGTTCACCATGGAGCCTTAGGTTCTTTTGCAACAATTTATTTAGAAGATAAGTCAAAAATAGATGATGCAATAAATGAAATTAAAACAATAAAAGATATTGAGGTTGTTGTGACTAATGAAATGGGCTGCAAGGAATATGATTTACCAAGAGACAGAATGGGAGATATCATTTGTATGTCATCTAAAAATATGACAATCGGCTCTGCTGAAAGTGCTCACGATCTTAGCAAATTGAAAGAACCTTTACGTTCTCATGGAGGCCTTCATGAAAGAGAAGTGCCATTCATTTCTAATAAGAAAATCAATTCTATTGACACCAATATTAAACTAAATAATTATGATGCCTTTTATTATGCAATAGCAGGAGCAATGTGATGAAAAATACAATTAAGCACGAACCAATGCGTATTGCAGGAAAAAAAGTAGATGCAGAAAATAAAATCGATGTTCTGTATCCTTACACAAATGAAATTATAGGCACTGTACCTGCTGGAACTGCTGAACATGCAAAACAAGCCCTTAACATAGCTTCTAACTATCAGCCAAAATTAACCAGATATGAGCGTCAGCAAATTTTACAAAAAACAGCAGAGGAACTTGTTAGAAGAAAAGATGAGATATCAGATGTTATTACATACGAATTAGGGATATCAAAGCAAGATTCACTTTATGAGGTAGGAAGAGCTTTTGATGTTTTTTCATTAACAGCTCAGCTATGTATTTTAGATGATGGTGAAATATTTTCATGTGATTTAACTCCACACGGAAAGGCAAGAAAGATATTTACTATCAGAGAGCCTCTCAGAGCAATATCTGCAATTACACCGTTTAATCATCCGCTCAATATGGTAGCTCATAAGATTGCTCCATCAATTGCAACTAATAATTGCACAGTTTGTAAACAAACAGAGCTAACTCCAATGACAGCAATGCTTCTTGCTGATGTCTTATATGACTCAGGTCTACCGCCTGAAATGTTTTCTGTCGTTACAGGATGGCCACAAGACATTGGATTAGAAATGATAAAAAATCCAAATATAGATTTAATTACATTTACGGGCAGTGTTGGTGTTGGAAAATATATAGCGGAACAAGCTGGATATAAAAGAACTGTATTGGAATTAGGTGGAAACGATCCGCTTATAGTATTGAACGACTTAAGTGATGATGATTTAAAAAAAGCAGTTGAGTTAGCTGTTACTGGTGCTACAAAAAATTCAGGCCAACGATGCACTGCGGTGAAAAGAATTTTATGTCAAAATAAAATAGCTGATAAATTTGTTGCAATGGCTTTAGAGAGAGCAAAACAAATTACCTATGGCGATCCTATGGATCTTAAAACAGATCTTGGGACTGTAGTAAATACTGAAGCTGCAGAGTTATTTGATAAAAGAGTTTCAATGGCAGAGGAAGAAGGTGCCAAAGTATTATATCATCCTGGAAGAAAAGGAGCATTACTCCCCCCTATTGTAGTAGATAATGTAAATCCAAAGAGCGAATTAGTGCTTGAAGAAACTTTTGGTCCAGTGATACCTATTATAAGGGTACCTGATAATGATGATGAAGTTATTACAATATCCAATTCAACAGCCTTTGGCTTATCTTCCGGAGTATGCACAAACAATTTTATTCGTGCAAAAAAATATATTCAAAACTTAAATGTAGGCACTGTAAATATATGGGAAGTCCCAGGTTACCGCATTGAAATGTCACCTTTTGGCGGAATTAAAGATTCTGGTTTAGGTTATAAAGAGGGTGTTATTGAAGCAATGAAAAGCTTTACAAATGTAAAAACTTTTTCTCTACCTTGGTAACAAATAATAATAATTAAAATGAAAAAAAATTTTAGATTTTACGATAATAGACAAAAATACTTGTTATTTGTTACAACAACTAATGAAAAAAATCAGATAGCTGACTTCATTCGTCCTCACGTAAATAAAATTAAACCAACAAAACCAGGCATTAAAATATTTGATGCAGGCATGGGTGACGGATCATTATTAATGAATGTAATGAGACAATGTCATGAAGCAAAACCAAACATACCCCTTCTAGTATCTACAAAGGAAATTAGTATAGAGGATGTAAGGCTTGGTTTAGAAAAATTACCAGATAGATTTGTTGAACACAAAAATACTGTATTTGTAATATCAAACCTTCATTATGCTGAAGCAGCAAACTTAAGATCTAATAATCCTAGAAAGCAGAAGAAGATTAATTGGAATGTTGTGAAACTTAAAGGAAATACCTCATTGGATTTTGCAGAACAATTAAGAAGTCAAAATTCTTTTTTAGAAAAAAAATGGAATATTGAAATTAATAAAAAAAATGGCAACCCAACTTATAAAGAGCCGTCTGTAATGATTATATATAGAGAAGATCAAGAATTTAATGTGAATGAATTAATTCCTACAAAAAATAATTCTACAAATAAATTTGATTTAATAATTGCTTCACAACCTTATAGATCAAGAATTTCAGCAGAAAAAAAAGTTAAATATGTCATACACCCTATGATTGATGCTCTAAAACCTAAAGGCAAATTATTAACTATTCACGCCTCAGGGAATGATCCAGCTAATAAAATTATAAAAAAAATCTGGCCAAAAGAAAATCCATTTCCTTCATTAAGCAATTCTATAATTCACTATTTGAAAAAAAATTTAGATAAAAATTTATTAGCTAAATTAAATTTTAGAGATAAAAAGATTATTAAATGTAAACTTAGAGCTTTACCTAATGAGTTAAGTGGGAGCATAGCAACATCGTTAATATTTTCAGCTTGGAATGCATCTATTTATGTTAATCAAATTGATGATGATAAAGTGATGAAAGTTGAAAAATCTAAAAATTATGAAGATGTTGTTCAAAAAATAGTTACTAAAAATAAAGGTCTTTATTTTAATAATGAAATTTTTGTTATTGAAAAAAAATAAATATTTATTCTAAAGAAGTTTTAAAAAAAATATATTTTTTAAATTCTTTTTGTAAATCAATACTCACTCTTGCATGCACTTTGCCTTGCCGGCCCTGAAAAGAACTTTTTTCTTCAATTGGGAAAACTCCTTCATGCCATATGTTAGGATGAATATATAATCCTTGCGAACCATCAAAATAAAAAGCTTTAAAATCACCTACTTGCACATCATCTCCTGGTAAGGCTAAGGGTGAAATAAAAGGAGTTTTAACTGATGGATAAAAAAGCTGTCCGCCATCGGGATGATAATTAACATGCCAAATATAAATATTTTTTGGCGTTATGTATTTTGTTGTAGCTTCACTATCAGGAGGTAAGGAATGACCAAGTATGTATTTTCCATCTACTTCATAGTCGCTGTTATGTTGAACAGCATTATTTTGCCCGTACAGTGTACTTCCTTCCCACCAAGCATCGAAAGACCCTTCTGTACTCCCACCTTCATTGCCTGTACCTTCATCAATTTCACGCCAACCCTGTTTGGGCCAAGTGACAATTTCAATATCACTATTTTCATATGAGTCGATTAAATACCCATACCCTTTAAGTGCTTCATTGGTAGCTTTAATTAAAGGAATTTCAACCGCATCTGAACTACTCATAAACTTATCTTTAAATCGCTGATTACCTCTTTAACAGCTGTAAGTGTATCTCTCATATCTTGTTCATTTAAATTACCAATACATCCAATACGAAAAGTATCAGCGACAGTTAATTTTCCAGGATAAATTAGAAAATCTTTATCACTAAGAGCATTGTAAAATTTTTGAAAATTAAAGTTTGGATCACTTGGTTGTTTAAAAGTTATGATGATTGGTGCTTGCAACTCATCAGGCAAGAGTTGTTCAAAGCCAATCTCTTTCATTCCATCACATAATATCTTACAATTATTTTTATATCTTTTGTGTCGCCCTTCAATTCCACCTTCTTTTTGATGTTCAGCAATTGCTTGATTGAATGCGGCTAATACATGCGTAGGTGGTGTAAAGCGCCATTGTTTATTTTTCTCCATTGCGGTCCATTGATCATACAAATCCAAACTTAATGAATGACAATTTCCTTTTGCTTTTTCAATCACATGATTTTTCATTAAAATAAATCCAACGCCAGGAACTCCCTCTAAACATTTATTAGATGATGCTGCAACAGCATCAAAAGTAATGTCTTTACTACTAAGAGGAAGAGCACCAAAAGCACTCATCGCATCTATAAACAAAGATAAGTTTTTTTTCTTAACCAAATCAGCAATATCATTAATAGGGTTTAGGATTCCTGATGTAGTTTCACAATAAACAGCAAATACGTGAGTAAGCTGCTTATTAGCATCAATAATCTCTTCTAATTTAGTCATGTTGTGAGGCTCATGTTCAGCTACTTCATATTCAATCATATTTCTATTTAAGTAAGCGCACATTTTTTTCATTCGTTGACC
>Ga0208277_1001930_pt1 | contig 11937 bp, 12 predicted proteins | sample ETNtaG_5_FD_185782 | JGI IMG/M metagenome (GOLD analysis project Ga0208277, IMG submission 185782) | Marine microbial and viral communities from oxygen minimum zone, Eastern Pacific Ocean - ETNP201406SV205 (SPAdes) (version 2) | ecosystem: Environmental > Aquatic > Marine > Oceanic ...
AGAAATGATGGGGTTATATAAGAAAGAAAAAGTTAATCCAGCTAGCGGTTGTTTGCCCATATTAATCCAAATCCCAATTTTCTTTTCTCTTTATAAGGTCATATTTGTAACACTTGAACTGAGACACGAGCCATGGTTTGGTTGGATTAGAGATTTATCCGCACCAGATCCATCAACAATTTTAAACCTTTTTGGTTTGTTACCCTGGGCCAATCCTACGACCCCCGGGTCAATCTTAGCGATTATATCATTAGGAATTCTTCCAATTTTATTGGGTATTTCGATGTGGCTACAACAAAAGCTCAATCCTGCTCCAACTGATAAAACTCAAGCAATGATTTTTGCTTGGATGCCTTGGGTATTTATGTTCATGCTTGGGACTTTTGCAAGTGGCCTTGTTATCTACTGGATAGCAAACAACACCATAACTTTTATCCAACAATATCTGATCATGAGACGGCAAGGATACAAACCAGATGTCTTTGGTAATATTCTAGACAGTTTCAAAAAGAAAAAAGGTGTGGAGTGAATTTAGCCCAGATTTGGAGATACCCTATCAAGTCTCATGGCTCCGAAAACCTTAACTCTATAGATATACACAGCGGAAAAACATTGCCCCTGGACCGCACTTGGGCGGTAGTACATGATCAAAGTGATGCAGACGGCTCAAGCTGGGTACCCTGTAGGAATTTTTCGCGTGTTGCCAAAGCACCTCAGCTGGCTGCAATCTCAACGACCTGGACATCAGACAAAAAACTAGAATTAAGTCATCCCTCAATTGGAAAAATCTGTATCGATCCTGATTTTGACTCCTCTAAATTTATAAATTGGGTCAGCCCATTAATGCCAGAAGGCCGAGCGGCGTCAGTCAAGTTGATAAGATCAGTTCAAACAGGAATGACTGATACTGATTTTCCTTCAATTAGTATTGGAAACCTAGCCAGCCATCGGGAAATTGAAAAAAAAGTTGGTGAAAAACTGTCTTTGTTACGTTGGAGGTGCAATTTATGGATAGACGGTTGCAAACCCTGGGATGAACACAAATGGATTGGCAAAAATATAAAGATTGGTGAAGTGACTTTTAAAATAGAAGAGGAGATCGTCAGGTGCCTCGCGACGACAGCAAATCCGATGTCAGGTGAGCGAGATGTTGATACCCTGGGCACTCTAGAAAGTATGGGCCAAGAGGACTTTACCGTCGCGGCGATAGCTACTTCTAGTGGACAAATAAAATCCGGTGACACAGTGGAGGTTATAAGTTGAAACTTTCATTTCCTGTTTATGAGGAGTTGGACGAAAGCAAAAAAGAACTGGGCCGCCTATTATTCTCCAAGGAGACAAGCTTTGTTAAAGGTGTTGTCGACATGCAAGGGTTACCAAATCCAGACAAAATAGAAGTTTGTTTTTCAGGTCGTTCTAATGTTGGCAAATCTAGTCTAATTAATGCACTAACCGGTAGAAAAGGCCTAGCAAGGGCATCCAATACGCCTGGGCGCACACAGGAAATAAATTTTTTTTCTATTCCAGAGAACCACTATTTGGTTGACCTTCCTGGATATGGATACGCTAACGCACCAGTTAAGGTTGTCGAGCAATGGCAAAATCTACTGAAGCAATATCTAGCTGGCCGACAATCTCTACGCAGAGCTTTCGTGCTGGTTGATGGTAGGCATGGCGTCAAAAAAGTGGATACAGAGATAATGTCTATGCTCGATAGCTCAGCAGTCACGTTCCAAGTAGTTCTAACCAAATTGGATAAAGTTAAAGAAAAAGATCGCGAAAACATTCTGGAACAGGTTAGAAGCAGCCTGCAAAACCACCCAGCCGCTTTTCCAGAAATCATTTTGACATCTTCAGAGAAAGGTTGGGGAATTCAAACCCTTAGATCTGTTATTGCCATGTTAGTCTAATTTTAGCTTGCGCCCTTTTATAGTATAGGTGAAAAAGCACAAAGCTTTGGGAAGTGAAAATGAAGAAACAAGATATGAACCGTGACTGGATTGCTACTGCGCGTACTCTTTCCGAAGCACTTCCATATTTACAGAGATATACGGAAGCCATCGTTGTAATTAAGCTTGGTGGACATGCTATGACCAGTGATCAGGGTATGGAAACTTTTGCAAGGGATGTGGCATTGATGCGACAAGTTGGGATTAACCCAATTATTGTTCATGGTGGTGGCCCAATGATCAATGCAATGCTCAAAAAGCTAAAGATAGAGTCTAAATTCATAAATGGTAAACGGGTTACAGATCAGGCAACGATGGAAGTTGTCGAAATGGTACTTAGCGGTAGCGTTAATAAAAAAATTGTTCAAGCCATTAACGATCAAGGTGGACGCGCTGTCGGCTTATCAGGAAAAGACGCCAAACTAATTGAATGCGAGCAGGCAGATAAAGATTTGGGAATGGTCGGTTCGCCCTCAAAGATTAACCCTTCTGTTATCAATACGCTGACTGAAAATGATACCATTCCAGTAATCGCACCCCTAGGATATGGTCCAAATGGTGAAACATTTAATATAAATGCTGATACAGCCGCTGGAGCCATTGCAGCGGCATTAAAAGCTGACCGATTACTGCTATTAACAGACGTATCTGGGGTAAAAAATAGCGATGGCGAAGTGATAACTGAACTATCGGCTCAAAAAATCAAAGATATGATAAAAGAAGGAATTATTTCTGACGGTATGATACCGAAAACCGAAACTGCTCTTTATGCTTTAGATGGTGGAGTAAGAGCAGTAGTTATATTGGATGGCAGAGTGCCGAATGCATGCCTCTTAGAGCTATTTACAGAACATGGTGCTGGCTCTTTAATTAGAAATTAGCAAACTTCATTGCCAATTGAGAATTCTTACCTAACTATTTTGTAAGGGAGACAAAATGGAGCAAGAAGGAATAATACGTTTATCCATATTTTTTGGGCTGTTTGTCGTTTTTGCAGCCATAGAATATATATTTCCCCGGAGGATAGTCGCCAAAAGTAAGACTAGAAGATGGATTACAAACTGGTCAGTAAGCGTGTTTAATGTTCTAACTTTACGATTATTTTCATTTGCTTTGCCTTTACTCGCAATTGGAGCCGCGTTTGACGCTCAAAATTTGGGTATTGGCTTGTTTAACCGACTTAGTTTGCCCTTTTGGGTTGAGTTTATATTGGTTATCCTGATTTTGGATTTCTTTATATGGTTACAGCATTTACTCACTCACAAGATTGAGTTTTTATGGCGTATTCATAGAGTTCACCATTCTGACACAGAAATGGACGTTTCGACTGCTATTAGATTTCATCCTATCGAAATAGCTTTATCGATGGCCTTAAAAATTAGTTTAGTTTATGCCCTAGGCGCAGATCCACTGTCCGTCTTAATTTTTGAAATATTACTGAATGGAAGTTCGATCTTTAATCACGCAAATATCAATATCCCAAATAGAGTTGATAAAATCGTGAGATTTTTAATAGTGACTCCTGATATGCATAGAATACACCATTCTAGTGACCGTATTGAGCATGATACCAATTTTGGTTTCGCTCTTTCTATTTGGGATCATATGTTCCAAACCTATAAATCCCGTCCTGAAAAAGATCACAAAGAAATGGAAATTGGACTAAACTGGCAAGATGAAAAGCCTCAGGAATTAGGTTGGAGCCTTGGTCTTCCTTTCAAGAAAAATGGATAATTTAGCTTTAGAAAAAGATATTCACTCAGCTGGGTTAATTATTTTGGGTGAACTACAAGTTACCGATAATGACCCAGTACCGAAAGAAGCACAGTCTATTTTGCTGCTTGGTCCTGATGAGCCTAATTTCTGGGAAATTTTTAAAGAGAGCGAAGAGTTTAACGACCTGGACGCCGACCCTTTAGACCGCTGGTCAAAAAGAGTAATTGACAATATTGCGGTACAAAATGACTGCACTGCGCTTTATCCTTTTGGTGCAGAACCATATAAGCCGTTTTTTTCTTGGGCACTTAGATCTGGCACAGTCTGGCCATCACCGGTGCACTTAGCCGTTCACAAAGATAGAGGCCTTTTTGTTTCGTTTCGAGGCGCTCTAGCAATTAATCAAGCAAAAAAAATTAACCAGAGTTTTGAAAATCCATGTACAAAGTGTCCCGCACCGTGTTTAAGCGCGTGTCCGGTAGATGCGTTTACTGAAGCCGGATATGATGTAGTAAAATGCAAAGAACACATAAGTGGTTTAGACAGCAGCAACTGCAAGAGTTTAGGTTGCAACACTCGCCGGGCTTGCCCAGTTGGTGCCAATTTGCGTAATTTTGAGCAGTCCTCATTCCATATGGAGAACTTTCTAAGATGAAAACCTTGGTGTTAATGAGGCATGCAAAGTCAAATTGGTCTGGAGACTTATCTGATTTTGATCGTCCACTTAATTCACGTGGCATCAGTTCGGCGAGAGCGTTAGGAAATTGGTTGAGGTCAAATGACTTACTTCCAGATTTTGCCTTAGTTTCTGCGGCCAAACGCACTGTAGAAACATTTGACGAATTAAAGATAAATTGCCCATTCGAAAAAAAGAAAAAACTTTATTTAGCTCCTTCAGAAGAAATATTCCATCAGCTCAGGCAAGTGAATGCAAACAGATTACTCCTAATTTGCCATAACCCCGGTATTTCAGAGTTTTCTCAAGAAATTCTATCACAATGGCCAATACATCCTCAATTTGAAAGCTTCCCAACTTGTTCGACATGCATTATTGATTTTGATTTAACTGACTGGTCTAGTATGAAGTTTGAAAGCGGCAAAATTAAAAAGTTTATAACTCCAAGAGACTTAGGAGTTTTCTGACACCTTTTAAAATAATGAATGCAAATCCAGAATACTAGTGACCTAATATCTGACTTAAAAACAATTTTGTACGATCTGACTGAGGATTTTTGAAAAATTTCTCAGGTTCATTTTGCTCTACGATTTGTCCGTCATCCATAAAAATAACTCGGTTAGCTACCTGTCGGGCAAATCCCATTTCGTGAGTGACACAAATCATTGTCATGCCGTCTTCAGCCAGCTCAATCATGGTGTCAAGCACCTCTTTGATCATCTCAGGATCAAGCGCAGAAGTAGGCTCATCAAAAAGCATAATCCGAGGACGCATGCAAAGTGATCGTGCAATTGCAACACGCTGCTGTTGACCGCCAGACAACTGACCTGGATACTTATCCGCCTGCTCAGGAATCTTCACTTTCTCTAAAAAGTGCATCGCGGTTTCCTCAGCGTCTTTTTTTGGAATCTTTCTCACCCAAATAGGTGCTAGAGTACAGTTCTCTAGAATACTTAGGTGCGGAAATAGATTGAAATGTTGAAAAACCATTCCAACTTCAGATCTAATTCTATCAATATTCTTTATATCGGATGTTAATTCAGTGCCATCGACAATGATTTGACCAGTCTGATGCTCCTCAAGCGCGTTAATGCAGCGAATAAGAGTTGATTTTCCAGAACCTGACGGGCCGCAAACGACGATGCGCTCGCCTCTGTTCACAGTTAGATCAATGTCGCGCAACACATGAAAAGAGCCAAACCACTTATTCATGCTCTCAACCTTAATTGCAATTTCATCAGAGACTTCAAGTTTTAATTTCTCAGCCATTTAGCTATCCCTTTTCTAACGTCTATCAGTTTCAAGCTGGCGTTCTAACCATTGAGAATATTTCGATACGCTAAAACATATTACAAAGAAAATTGCAGCAGCAGCTCCAAATAGCTCCCAATACACCCCGTTCCAATCAGTGGAGGACAAAATTGGCCCTCGTATCATCCCAACCAAGTCAAACATAGATATGATCGATACCAAAGTTGTATCCTTCAACATACCAACTGATACATTTACAATACCTGGTATCGAAATTTTCAACGCCTGAGGAAGTATTATGAACCTCATGGATTGGGTGTAATCAAGGCCGATGCTATCTGCCGCCTCGTATTGCCCTTTAGAAAGTGCCGCTAATCCGCCTCTGACAACCTCAGCAATATAAGCCGCGTTGAAGAATGTCATCATAATTAGGACCCTTAATATTAGGTCGAGGGAGGTACCGGGCGGAAAGAAAAATGCTAAAATAACATTTGCAACAAATAAAAGAGTTATAAGCGGGACACCTCTAATAAATTCAATGAAAAACACACAAATCCATTTAATTATAGGCATGTCCGATTGACGACCCAACGCCAAGGCTATTCCAAGCGGAATAGAAAGACAAACTGCAATTGTACCCAATAAAAGATTGAGCATAAAACCACCCAAGTCTCGTGAAGGAACATCTTTCAATGCAAGAACGCTATCGTTTAAATCAACAATATAACCCCCAATAATCCACCAGACGTTAGCAGCAATAAGGCTAATCAAAACTGCTATTGCAAATGATCGACTAGAAAACCTGCTATAGCAAACGATAGCAATCACACATCCTAAAAAAGCAGATACTGAAGTTAATATAGAGCCTCCCCAAATCAGCCAAAATGCTAGAAATGGATAAACAGCACTAAAAGCTAGAAGCCGGCGCGGCAGTTTCCGAAACAAAATCGGAGCCAAGGCAACAAGTAGCAATACTGAGGCTAAATTTGGCCTCCAATATTCCGATGACGGGTATTTAAAACCGTAAATCAGCTGCGGAAATCTTTCATTCAGAACAGCAAAACAAGCTCCGCTTTTTCCATCTAATAAGTCGTAGCATTCTCGAACAGTTTCCGCGTCCCAAATACCATTTAAAAACCATGGAGCGGCAGCTACAACTAACGAGTATATGAACCACAGTGAGACAAGTGTCATAATTGTGTTAAATGCTGACGAAAATAAATTTTCCCGGACCCACTTAACCAAACCCCTCTCAGCTGCAGGAGGGATACGTTCTGATATCATTTCCTTGCGAACAAATGAATTATTATCCCCAGACATATCTAGCGCTCCTTCAACATAATACTGCGATTATAAACGTTCATGATCGCAGATATGCTTAGACTGATGACTAAATAGAACAGCATTAATAGCAACACAGCCTCAATCGCGCGGCCAGTCTGGTTCAAAGTTATACCGCCAAGTGTACCTGTGATATCCATATAGCCAACAGCTAATGCTAAAGAACTATTCTTGGTGATGTTTAGGTAAAACGAAATTAGCGGCGGAACGATGACCCTAAGAGCTTGGGGCAAAATAACCAAATTCATAATAAAATTGGGCCTCATTCCGAGAGCCCCTGCTGCTTCACTCTGACCTTTGTCTACAGACTGGATACCAGCTCTCACAACCTCTGCTATAAAAGCACCTGTGTATATCGAAAGCGCAAACCATAGTGAAATCAAAGATCCCCTGGCATGTATTCCACCTTTGAAATTAAAGCCTTTTAATTCAGGGTATTCGAGAGTAATAGGATTTCCCAGCGCAAAGTAGATCAATATTGTTGGAATAAAAAATATTGCGACGCTAGTCCAGCGAGTCTCTAGTAACTTACCCTCTGAGTACAGTTTTTGCCGTGCATAGTAACGAAATGCAAAAACACCAATAATGGAAAGAATAAATGTAATAATTACTATTAAAGAGCCATCATTGAATACAGGTTTAGGTATATAAAATCCTCTACCAGTAAAAGCAAAAGCATCCCATAACATAGTTGCTTCTGGGTTCTCTCCGCGGAAAGCTTTTGGCTGAGGCAAGAAAGCTAGAAATACAGAATGAATAATCAATATCCAAATAAGAACTGGTACATTTCTAAAAATTTCAACATAAATCATCATCAGTTTTGCAACAATCCAGTTGTTTGATAGCCTTAAAATACCAGCAGTCACACCAAAAAAGGTTGCTGCAATACAACCCAAAAACGCTACCAAAAGAGTGTTGAGCACTCCAACGATTGATGCTCTTAAATGGGTTGATTGACTGTTATACTCGATTAAGCGTTGGTTAATGTCATAACCAGAAGGTTCACCTAGAAAACTGTAAGAAATATTCAAACCAGCTGCAGCTAAGTTTTCTAGTAAATTCTTCCCCAAATATGCCATCGCGCATATCAGTATGAATAAAGCAAAAAACTGGAATGTATATGACCGATAACGCTTATCATTCAGCAGCATAGAAAACTGAAATTTGTCACGTCTCGCTAACTCAGATGTATTCATGTAAAACTAAACCTGGAAATGCCAAAGTTAATTGCGGCAAGCTAAACGTTTTAAAGCATTTACGCAATAAAAAGGGCGCAATAATGCGCCCTTTTGCAATTTAATTAACTATTAACGGAAAGGTGGTGAATAAATCAAGCCACCGTCTGTCCATTTCGCATTAACACCGCGAGCCAATCCAATGTTTGTACTTTCGCCAATGTTATTTTCGAAAATTTCACCGTAGTTTCCTGAAACAGCAATAGCTCTTTTTGCCCATTCTGCATCAAGGCCAAGCATTTCACCTAGCGTCCCTTCACTACCTAAAAGACGGTTCATCTCAGGATTGTTGGTGCCTTTTGACATTTCTTCAAGATTTGCTGAAGTAACGCCTAGCTCTTCTGCAGTGATCAATGCATTCAATGTCCAGCGTACTACGTCGCCCCAGTTGTTATCACCATGACGCACAAGAGGACCAAGAGGTTCTTTTGATACGATTTCTGGCAGCACAACGTGCTCATCAGGGTTTTCCATATTCGCTCGTCGTGCGGCGAGAGCAGATCTGTCAGTTGTGAAAACATCACATGCTCCAGCCATATAGTTAGTTACAGCTTCAGATCCAGTTTCTACTGGAACTGGCTCATAAGACATGTTGTTTGAACGGAAAAAATCCGCCAAGTTCAATTCTGTCGTAGTCCCAGTTTGGATACACACGGTCGCGCCGTCTAACTCAGTCGCTGAGCTTACCCCAAGATCAGCTTTAGCCATAAAGCCCTGACCATCGTAATAGTTCACACCAACAAATTCGAACTTAAGATCAACATCACGGCTGAAAGTCCAAGTTGTATTTCGTGCCAACATGTCGATTTCACCTGAAGCCAACGCGGTAAAACGTGTCTTACCTGTGGTTGGAACAAATTCGATGGCGTCAGAATCATTAAGAACTGCTGCTGCAACAGCACGACATACGGCCACGTCAAAGCCTTGCCAAACGCCGTTTGCATCAGGTTCTGCGAAACCTGGAACACCAGTTGAAACGCCGCAATTCAATTTGCCTCGCGCCTGAACATCATCGAGTGTGCCTGCGAAAGCAGCACCTGCAGTGAGACCGGCTACGGTCACTGCGCTAATAATAACGGATTTTTTCATATTTACCTCTTCCTGATTTAGCCTTGAGAATTCAAAGCCGTTCACACGGGCGATGAACCCACCTCAAATGCCAAAGTAGGAAATCCCCCAATTTAATAGGCAACCATGTTCAAATTCTGACCACTTGGTCAAGGGTTTTCATCAAATATTTGCATACTTTTTAACAGAAAAAATGAAAAAAACTAAAAAATAGTACTTTTATTTCCATCACTTAATGCGAAAAACTCCTCGGAATGCAAAATTGCTATATTTTTTAGGTTAGATGCAACCTGAGCCTCCTCATCTTCTCCCCACTGCTCTAGTTGCCACTGCTCATCAATTCGAGAGAGTTGATAAGCTTCTTCGGCCGATAGTCGTCCATTGATTATTGCTAAACCCAAGATAAGAGAGCCAGTTATCGAAACCATGTCATAAAAGGCCGTTAACTCAAATATAGTTAAATTATTGATTTTTTTACGTGTTTCTGAAAATAGCTTCTCATTTTGAGGTATGTAAACAATTCCTGTTCCGCAGTTTATTTGAACCTTAAAAGTATTTTCAGCCCACTTTACAATCGGATCCCACCCAGTTTTTTGCCGCTTTTGAAGTTCCGCCGGAGAATCAGCACGATAATACAATAAATCTGTCTCCCCATATTCACTAAGTAATGAACTTACTTCCTCATACTGTTCAGAAACCTTATCCAATACTGCATTGGCGGATTTTGTGAACGGCATTGTAGTCGGATCTATTTCCTCAACTTGTTCGTCCCACTCTGAAGCAATTTTTTTTGCCAGCGCCTCAGTAGGAAGCATCATTTGCCTCTTGGCTGGAGTCTTTAAAATTTTATCATCAAGTTTTATAAAGTATCCAGCTTCTGATGAAACGACGTGAACACTTTTCCAAAACCGCTTTTGTTTCCACTCAGACATCGTAAGTCCTTTGCAAACACCAATTCAAAACTTAAAGACCTTCATCAATAAATGGATCATTGGGGCTCTCATCCAAATCCCACTGAAAAGTTTTCCATGTACGTGCCATATGACTTGGTAAATCCGCTTTTATTTCAATAATTCGTTTTTCAAATGGATGCTCAATTTTCAAATACCTTGCGTGTAAGTGTAGCTTTTTACTAATATCTCCACCAAATTGAGCTCCCCAACCATCTCCTAAATTTTGCTGACTCGATCCTCCATATTTACCATCACCAATTATTGGATTTCCAATTTCTGCCATGTGAGCTCGAAGCTGATGAGTTCGACCAGTGATGGGCACCAGTGCAACCCATGCCCCCCTATTAGCAAGTCTACTCAATACCATAAAATCCGAAACCGCTCTCTTCGCACCTTCGGTTGAAGAAACTGCGTCAGGGTGTATGCATTGCATTTTTTCACCTTCGCCCTGTCTTCCATGACCTGATCGTTTTACTAATCCATAATTAATCGTACCAGCGGCTGGATTAGGAACTCCCGCAACAGCTGCCCAGTATACTTTTCTAGCTTCTCTATGCCTTAGAGAATCAGACAAACCTTTTGCGGCCTGCCTCGTTCGAGCAAGTACCATGACACCAGAAGTGTCTTTGTCTAGTCTATGAACTAAGCGCGGCCGTTCTTTCTTTTCGAAAATGATCGCATCCGAAAGTCCATCAACATGAATAGACTGTTTGCTGCCGCCCTGGCTGGGTAGCCCAGCGGGCTTATTGATGATTATTAAGTCATCATCTTTGTAAATAATGGCATCTCGCATCAATTTTGCGTTCTTTTCGGAAATAACATTTTTACTTATGCGTGGCTTATTCAATGCAATAGCATCAGATTTTAATGGGGGTATACGCACCTCATTTCCTTGAACCAAGCGAGTTGCAGGTTTACAGCGGCCACCATCAATACGAACTTCACCTTTTCGGCAAATTTTTTCAATTTGACTTTGTTTAAGTACAGGGAATTTTCTTTTTAAAAATCGATCTAACCTCTGGTCTGCATCAATGCTTTGGATCATTATGTGTTGCACAAGCTTCATGAGCTCAAGCCTTTTGCTACTAAAAACCCAACCCAGACAGCAAGAATTGCACCCAAAAACGATGTAAAAATATACATTAGTGCATGAAAAATTCTCTCATCTGAGACTAGCTTTATCACATCTAAAGAAAATGCAGAAAAAGTTGTAAATCCGCCCAGAAAACCCACCATGAGTAATAAGCTAGCTCTTTCAAGTCCTTTCTCCAAAAGAAGACCGTAAGCTAATCCCATAGCAAGGGAACCTAAAATGTTTACAGTCAGAGTTCCAAACGGGAATGAAAAAATAAAGCCAGCCCAATAGCGTAAAACTGAACCAAACGCGCCACCTAATGCTACCAATAAGAAATTCATCGCTATCTTTAGTTAGCTTATTTTCAACAAGTCAAGTAGAGAGACACTTAAATTGATTTTCTTTTTTCACGCAAATTTTTAAAGTAACTAATTCTTTTTTTAAGTTCGCGTTCAAAACCTCGCTCAACAGGTTGATATGCAGATAATCGATCAATTTTCTCAGGAAAATAATTCTGACCAGAAAAACCATCCTCACTATCATGGTCATATTCATAACCGGCGCCATATCCCTGGTCCTTCATTAAATCAGTTGGCGCATTCAAAATATGCTTTGGTGGAGGTTCTGAGCCTGTCTTTTTTACCAAATCCAAGCTCAAATTGAAGCCTTTGTA
>Ga0208277_1001933_pt1 | contig 11931 bp, 8 predicted proteins | sample ETNtaG_5_FD_185782 | JGI IMG/M metagenome (GOLD analysis project Ga0208277, IMG submission 185782) | Marine microbial and viral communities from oxygen minimum zone, Eastern Pacific Ocean - ETNP201406SV205 (SPAdes) (version 2) | ecosystem: Environmental > Aquatic > Marine > Oceanic ...
TTTGTGGATTTCTTCAACGGTGAAGCACGAAGTGAACAATATAGAAGTCAGATAAATGAAATGGGCGAAGTTCCCGTTCTGGTAGACGGCGATACCAAGTTGACCCAGTCAGGGGTGATACAGACTTACCTTTACAATAAGACAGGAAAACATGGTGGTAGTAACGAAACTGAAGAACTTGAAGTGCTTCGATGGGTTCTTTGGGATAACCATAAATTTTCTTCTGTTGTGGGCAATACCAGATATTTAATGAACTTTTTTCCTCAGGATAAGAGGCCTCAACCCGTTATAGATTTTAATCTTGCTCGATTAAAAAGCTCCTACGGTATTCTCGAAAAGGCTCTCAGTGGGAAAAACTTCCTAGTAGGTGACGATATAACTCATGCAGATATGACCTGCTGTTCTTATCTTTATTATCCAGAATTCTTTGGTTTTGAGCGCTCTGACTGGCCAAACATAGATCAATGGCTAAAGAATATATCAAACATTCCTGGTTGGCTGCATCCCTACGATTTGATGCCGGGAAACCCATCAGAGCGAGCTTGAGAGAAAAAATGAAAGACGTTTACATATACGATTCAATTCGAACACCGCGAGGCAAAGGGCGCAAAGACGGTGCTTTACATGAAGTAAGCGCACTTAGCCTGTCCGTTACGGCTATAGATGCAATCGCGGGTCGCAATGGCCTAGAAGGACATGCGGTGGAAGATGTAATTTGGGGAAATGTCACCCAGGTTGGCGAACAGGGTGCTTGTTTAGCTAGAACTGCAGTTTTAGCATCCCAATTGGACGAGTCTATTCCTGGACTTTCTATAAATCGGTTCTGCGCATCCGGGTTAGAGTCAGTAAACTTAGCGGCCAATCAAATAGGCGGAGGTTCAGGCGATAGCTATATTGCAGGTGGAGTAGAAAGCATGAGCCGTACTCCCATGATGAGCGACGGAGGTGCTGTTGGTGTTGATCCATCATTTACATTTGATAATTATTTTGTTCCGCAAGGAATTGGCGCCGATATAATTGCCACTGAATACGGGTTTAACCGGGACTCCGTTGATGAGTATGCTGTAGAAAGTCAAAAACGCGCTAAATTGGCGTGGGATGAGAATTATTTTTCAAATTCTATTGTGCCAGTACGAGATATTAATGGCTTACTGATTTTAGATAAAGATGAATACATGAGGCCCGCTACTGATATGCAAACATTAGGAGCGCTAAAACCGGCATTTAAGGAGCAAGGAGAACTAATGCCCGGCTTCGATAAGGTGGCAATTATGAAATATCCTCATTTAGAAAAAATAAATCATGTCCACCATGCAGGAAATAGCTCGGGAATTGTTGACGGCTCGGCAGCTATTTTACTTGGAAATAAAGAATTTGGAGAAAAATGGGGGTTAAAAGCTCGAGCACGGATTAAAGGTACTGCAAAAATAGGAACAGATCCGACAATTATGCTTACTGGCCCTATTAATGCGACAGAAAAAGTTTTGACAGATACTAAACTCGATATAAAGGACATTGACCTTTTTGAAGTCAACGAGGCTTTCGCCTCGGTTGCCCTTCTATTTTTACAAGCATTTGATGTCGACAGTGCAAAAGTGAACCCCAATGGTGGTGCAATAGCCATGGGACACCCTTTGGGCGCAACCGGGACGATGATTTTAGGTACCTTGCTAGATGAGCTTGAAAGAACTGATAAAGAGCTTGGCCTTGCCACTCTTTGCGTTGCATCTGGGATGGGCGCTGCAACCGTAATTGAGCGGGTATAAGGAAATTTTAAATGAATTCTGATTTTTCGATAGCTATTGATAATCAAAAAATAGCAACAATAACATGGAATTGCGAAAAAAAATCAATGAATGTGCTAAGTTTTGAGGCTCTCGAAACTTTAGAAAAATTAATTGACCAAGTTATTGAGGATAAAAATATTACTGCCTGTATACTGACCAGCGGTAAAAAGGATTTTGCTGCAGGAATGGATCTCAATGTTCTTGCCCAGCTCAAGCAAAGCGCCGGAGAAAACCCAGCTGAAGGAGTTTTTAACGGTGTGATGAAAATGCACTCTGTTTTAAGGAAAATTGAGCTGGCGGGTATGGATCCAAAAACAAAAAAAGGTGGTAAACCTGTAGTTTCGGTATTGCCAGGTACTGCATTAGGTATTGGTTTAGAAATACCTTTATCCACTCATAGGATATTTGCAGCAAATAATTCAAAAGCGAAAATTGGATTACCTGAAATTCTTGTAGGGCTTTTCCCTGGGGCTGGTGGTACAACTCGATTAGTAAGAAAATTAGGGGCAATGGCTGCATCTACTTATTTGTTAGAGGGTAAAACAGTAGCGCCTAATAAAGCACAGGCAGCAGGAATTATTGATCAAGTTGACGAAGATCCTATGAAGGCTGCTCGTGATTGGGTCCTCAATGCGACGGAAGGTGACTTAGTTAAGCCTTGGGATCAAAAAGGATACAAGATTCCCGGTGGAACACCTTACACTCCGAATGGCTTTATGACTTTTGTTGGTGCATCGGCAATGATCAACGGAAAAACGCAAGGAGCTTTCCCAGCGGCAAAAGCATTATTGAGTGCAGTTTATGAAGGAGCCCTAGTTCCTTTTGATTTAGCGCTGAAAGTAGAAGCAAGATGGTTTACAAATGTAATAATGAACCCATCGTCTTCCGCCATGATAAGAAGTCTGTTCATCAATAAATCAGCCCTAGAGAAAGGGGCGGTAAGGCCAAAAGATATCAGCGATCAATCTGTAAAGAAACTTGGAGTTTTAGGAGCAGGAATGATGGGAGCAGGAATTGCTTTAGTTTCCGCTCAAGCAGGTATTGAAGTTGTATTAATTGATCAAACACAGGAGGCTGCAGATAAAGGGAAAAACTTTGCTGAGAAGCACTTAGATAAGGGCATAAAATTAGGAAAAACTTCCCAGGAACAAAAAGAAAGTGTGCTGTCTAATATTTTACCAACTAGTGATTTACAGTTACTTTCAAAAGTTGATTTGATTGTAGAAGCAGTTTTTGAAGATCCAAAAATTAAGGCAGAAATAACTCAAAAAGTAGAGGGTATAATTCCTCAAAACTGCATATTTGCATCTAACACTTCTACATTGCCAATAACAGATCTGGCCAAAGCTTCTTCTCAGCCCAACCAATTTATAGGTATACACTTTTTCAGCCCCGTTGAAAAAATGCGGTTAGTCGAAATAATTCGTGGGAAAGAAACAAATAATACGGCCGTCGCGAAAGCATTAGATTTTGTGCGACAGATTAGGAAAACACCCATTGTTGTAAACGATGCAAGGTTTTTTTATGCAAACAGATGTATCATCCCTTATATCAATGAAGGCATTAGAATGGTAGCCGAGGGTATCCCGCCAGCTATGATCAATAATGCGGCACAGATGCTTGGTTTTCCTGTAGGGCCAATTCAACTTGTTGATGAGACTTCAATTGATCTCGGCGCTAAAATAGCGAGAGCCACAAAAGCTGCAATGGGCAAGGATTATCCAGACGATACTGTAGATGAGGTTATATTTTGGATGGAAGAAAATGGGAGATTAGGTCGAAAGTCAAAGGCGGGTTTTTTCGATTATGATGATAAAGGGAAGCGAACCGGTTACTGGCAAGGTTTAAAAGACAAATACCCTTATTCAAAAAAACAACCAAGCCTTCAAGATGTTCAACATCGCCTGATGTTTGTTCAGGTGCTTGAGGCAGTTCGAGCTCTAGAAGAAGGGGTTTTAATGGACATTCGCGAAGGTGATGTTGGGGCGATTTTAGGTTGGGGTTTTGCACCTTGGTCGGGAGGTCCTCTGAGCTGGCTGGACATTCTAGGAACTGCGTATGCAGCAGAAAGATGTAAGGAACTTTCCTCTAATTACGGAACTAGATTTGAGCCCCCTGCTCTTCTGTTGGAAATGAGCAAAACGGGAGAGGAATTTTATACCCGATTTGGACATAGCTAACTTTGTGAACTTTTAGTAAGCTTTGAACAAAGAAACAAATTAAATTCCAAAATAGCAATAATCTTTATTGATTGAGGCTGAAGGACTTCACTTTATATTTGAATTCAGATTATGATTTAGTTGTAAAAAATTTAAATACGGAGATTTTCATGGGCTGGATGTCTGATGAATCAGGGCTTGAAAAAAATGAAGCTAATTATGTGCCCCTAACGCCATTGTCTCACTTAAGACGAGCTTCAACTGTGTTTTCAGATAGAACTGCTATAATTTATGGTTCTCATCGAAAAAGTTACTCTGAGTACTACCAGCGTTGTTCCCAACTTGCTAGCGCACTCGAAAAAATTGGGATTAAGCCCGGAGACGTGGTAGCTACTGTATTGCCCAATATTCCAGCGCAAGCCGAAGCACATTTTGGTATTCCAGCTTGTGGAGCAATTTTGAACACTATCAATACCCGTTTAGATACTGGTACCATTTCGTACATCTTTGAACATGGTGAGGCCAAAGTAGTTTTTGCTGATACGCAATTTCTTTCAGTCATCGAAGCTGCTATGGAAAAATTTTCTGACTCACGCCCAACGTTAATAGAAGTTCCAGACGAAGCGGCCGGATTTCCTGCAACAGGGAAATATCAAACTTATGAAGAATTCCTAAAAACTGGAGATAAAAATTTTAATTGGATTATGCCTACAGATGAATGGGAAAGCTTAGCGCTTAATTATACATCTGGCACCACTGGCAAGCCAAAAGGCGTGGTATATCATCACAGAGGTGCATATTTAATGACAATGGGAACTATTGTCAGCTGGAGGATGACACTAAATCCAGTTTTTATGACCATAGTACCACTCTTTCATTGTAATGGCTGGAACCATACTTGGATGATGCCAGTTTTAGGTGGCACTTTAGTATGTTGTAGGGATATTTCGTCCAAAGTGATATACGACGCGATAGCTGATGAAGGCGTTCAGTATTTTGGCGGTGCTCCAATAGTTTTGAATATGATAGTCAATACAAATGAAACTGATCGTCGCAATTTTAATCATACAGTTGAAGTTTTTACCGCTGGCGCACCACCTGCCCCAGCAACACTCTTAAAGATTGAGAAATTGGGATTTAACGTCACTCAAGTTTATGGCTTGACTGAGACCTATGGTCATGTGACGGAATGTTATTGGGAAACTGAAAAATGGTCTGAACTAGAGGGTGAGCAGCGTGCCGCTATTAAAGCCCGGCAAGGAGTAGCCTTTCCAATGATGGAGCATATTACAGTTATGGACCAATCAATGTATGAAGTTCCCCAAGATGGAAAAACACAAGGGGAAATAATGATACGGGGCAATTCTGTGATGAAAGGTTATTTCAAAAACGAGAAGGCAACCGTAGAAGCATTCGATGGTGGATATTTTCACTCCGGAGATATTGCAGTCCATCATCCCGATAGTTACATCCAAATTGCAGACCGGGCTAAAGATATAATTATATCAGGCGGTGAAAATGTAAGTTCGGTGGAGGTTGAGGGATGTCTTATGTCTCATCCAGCAGTCTCACTTTGCGCAGTTGTTGCAAAACCGGATGAAAAATGGGGCGAAGTTCCCTGTGCATTTATAGAGCTGTTAGATGGAGCGAGTGCTACAGAAGAGGAACTTATAAAGTTTTCTAGAGAGAAACTTGCAGGATTTAAAACTCCAAAAAAAATAATCTTTCAGGAACTCCCCAAAACGAGCACTGGCAAAATCCAGAAGTTTGAATTGCGAAAATCCTTTGGGTAGCCAATCACCCATAATATATTTTCGCTTACAGCTCGGTAAAATTAAAGTTTTTCATGACTGCACTGGATAAATATCAGAGAATTGAAGCATTAGGTCTTTGGCGCAATGACCGCAGCTCACAAAGAAAAGATGTTTTGATCTCAATTGGAGAAACAACTCTACTGATAAGCGATATGCAAGAGCGACCATTAGCCCATTGGTCACTTGCTGCCATCGAGAGATCTAATCCGGGCACCTTTCCAGCTGTATATCACCCTGATGGCGACCAGGAAGAAAGCCTAGAATTAAATTTCTCAGAGAAGGAAATGATAGATGCTATAGAAAAACTACGCGCTGTCATTGCCCGACGACGCCCACATCCTGGGAGATTACGCACAGGAATATTTCTAGGAATTTTTTCAGTTGTCTTTTTAACTTTAGTTTTTTGGATGCCTCAGGCTGTGAGAAATTATACAGCGGGAATTTTACCTGAAGTTAAGCATGTTGAGATAGGCAATAAACTTTTTGAACACCTTAAGCGAGTAACTGGCCCAGCGTGTGAGGCAGATTTTTCAAAAACGTCTCTTAAACATCTTAGCGAACGTTTGTTCGTAGAGAAAACACCAATTTTTATAGTTCCAGATGGAATAAAAACGACCATAAACCTGCCAGGCAATATCTTATTAGCAAATCGAAATCTGGTTGAAGATTTTGAAGATCCAGACGTTCTTGCAGGTTATTTAGTTATAGAAAAATTACGGTCGAAAACCTACAACCCAATTGAAGAATTATTACAAAACATTAGTTTAATCAGCACTTTTAGGCTTCTAACGACTGGATTGATTAACGATGAAACCTTAAAAGACTATGCAGATTATCTGGTGACGAAACCTCAGGAGATTATAAAATCATCAGAAATAATAAAAGCATTTAATGATACAAACCTGAGCCTCTTACCATTCGCTAAAGCAATTGACATTACTGGTGAAGGGTCAATCGAATTAATTGAAGCTTATGAAATAAAAAACTCACCTGTTGAAACTAGCTTACCTGACGCCAACTGGGTGTCACTACAAAACATTTGTAACAATTAACTATGCTGGTATATGGCTAAATAATTTCTCAAAAATAATACTAACTTATTTCGTGCCATACATTCTATCACCGGCATCTCCTAAACCAGGCACAATATAACCATTTGAATTTAGATGGCTATCCACAGCAGCGGTTACAATTGGAACATCAGGATGCGCCTCTTCCATTCGCTTTATACCTTCTGGTGCTGCTAATAAGCAAAGAAACCTAATATTTTTTGCACCAGATTTTTTAAGTAATTCTATAGCTGCAGCAGACGAATTTCCCGTTGCCAACATCGGATCAACCGCAATCACCATACGATTTTCTAATCCATGAGGAACTTTGTAATAATATTGGACCGGCTGGAGAGTTTCTTCATCTCTGTATAACCCTACAAAACCAACTCTAGCAGATGGAACCAACTCCAAAACACCGTCTAGAAGCCCGTTTCCCGCGCGTAGAATCGAAATTAATGCTAACTTCTTTCCATCCAGTGTTGGTGCATCCATTTCTTCGATAGGGGTTTCTATTCGTCTTGTAGTCATAGGTAAATTTCTAGTAATCTCATATGCTAAAAATTGACTTATTTCCCTTAAAAGCTGTCTAAACTCTACTGTTGAAGTCGTCTTTTTTCTCATTAGTGTAAGTTTATGTTGTACCAGTGGGTGATCAACGACAGTAAGATGCTGTACCATATTCTACCTTTCTAAATTCATTAATTTAGAGTGATGCTAAGGCTCTGGAATTGCAAGCCCCAAGTGCTTTGAAGCCAACTTTGCAACATCCCCAAACTCAATACCAGATTGAATTAAATCTGCTTTGCCTTTTATAAGAATTGGCACTTGTTCTCGTGTATGATCTGTACCTGACCAAGTAGGATCATTGCCATGATCTGCGGTGATAATAAGTAAATCATCTTCTAACAGATTTCTAACCACTGAAGCTATTTCACTATCGAACCATTCTAGTGCTTTGGCGTAACCGGTTGGGTCCCGTCGGTGCCCAAACAAACTATCAAATTCAACAAAATTTGCAAAAATCAAAGACCCATCTTCTGCAGAATCGATCTGTTTTCGCAGATGATCCATAAGATCCCGATCAGTACCAGTGAAATTATAGTCTATGTTTCGCATCGAAAAAATGTCCCCGATTTTTCCAATCGCATAAGTCTTCCCACCCGACGCCTTAACCCAGTCAATCAAAACAGAGCCAGGTGGTAACATTGCATAGTCTCTGCGGTTTTTTGTTCTTTTCCAGCCTTCACCCTTTGATCCAACAAATGGACGAGCGATTACCCGCCCAACATTCAGATTATGAATTATCGGTGCTAATGTATCACATAAAGAGTAAAGCCTATCTAGCCCAAAGGCAGTTTCATGTGCTGCTATTTGGAAAACACTATCAGCAGAGGTATAGCAAATTGGCATCGAAGTTTCGACATGAGATTGCCCAAATTCTTCAATTATTTTGAGGCCAGATGCATGTTTATTCCCGAGTATGCCATCAACTTGAGCTATTTGACAAATCGCGCTGATGATTTCTTCAGGAAAAGAATTCGTTTTACTTGTAAAATAATGCCAATCCCAAGTAACGGGCAGGCCTGCAAGTTCCCAATGGCCAGATGGGGTATCTTTTCCTAGGGAGCTCTCTTTTCCAACAGCCCAATTTGCTGCTTTGTCAATTGGTAGATTGGGATGCTCTATTCCAACAGAATGGTAGATAGCTGAACCTAATCCAAGAGCGTTTAATTGAGGTAAGTTAAGTGGAGATCCTTTCTCTTGCATATGTTCGGCTATATGCAAAACAGTATTTGAGCCAAAATCTGATACGTCACCATTAAAATATTTGTCTGCGTCTGGTGCCCCACCTATTCCGACCGAGTCCATAACAACTAGAAAAACTCTCGCCATTTAAATTATCTCTTTAAAAAAAAGAGAGTTTAGATCTTTTTTCTTTGAAGAGATAATAGCTGCAGCTTGAACCTTTTTAATTACTTCTCGCGCGATATCAGTTCTAGAGGCATGGACCCGAGCTATTATGTCCCCTTCATTCAAGTATGAACCTAAAGGTTGAATTTGATCTAATCCAACGGAAGGGTCAACGATGTCAGTTTGAACTCGTCTACCACCTCCTAGAGTAACAATGGTATTACCTAAATCGTGCCCATGCCACGCATTTAAATAACCTGGTTTTAGTGTAGGAATTTCTGTGATGACTGTAGCCTCCGGTAAAAACCTATTCCAATCATCTGTAAATTTTATAGGACCACCTAGCGCTGAAACCATTCGTCCAAAAACTTCAAGCGCGCTTCCATTAGCAATCAGATCTTGAAATTTCTTTTCAACTTGTTTTCCACTAATTCCTTGATGCTTTGTTAAAAAACTTGCTAGCTTTATTGAAACTTCAGCCAATTTGCTGTTATTAGCTTGCCCGCTTAAGACATTTAATGCCTCACGGACTTCAACAGCATTGCCCATTGAAGGAGCTAAAGGTTGGGACATGTCCGTTATTATTGCAGAAGTTTTACACCCAGCCTGGTTTCCTGTGTCGACCAAAGAATTCGCCAAGGCCTCAGCATCTTTCAGATTTGTCATAAAAGCGCCAGAACCGCACTTCACATCCAGAACTAAACCGTCCAAACCTGCTGCCAATTTTTTAGACAAAATAGATGCTGTGATTAAATCCAGACTTTCGACAGTTGCAGTAACATCTCTAATACCATAGAGACGCCTGTCAGCAGGAGCTATATCATTATTTGCACTGACTATTGCACAACCAATTTCTGAAACAATATTTTTAAATTTATCAACTTCAATATTTACACTTACGCCGGGAATGGCCTCCATTTTATCGAGCGTACCCCCAGTATGGCCTAGACCACGACCCGATATCATTGGTACGTAAACTCCTGCAGCTGCCAACAAAGGAGCTAAGATCAAAGAAACACAGTCACCTAACCCACCTGTCGAGTGTTTATCCAGAACGGGGCCATCTACGTCCCATGAGAGCGTCTTTCCACTATCCCGCATAGCAAGAGTTAAATCTTTTCGTCCTCGTACATTTAAACCTTTTAAACAGACTGCCATAGCGAAGGCTGCACCCTGTGCATCGGATACTGAAAAATCTGCAAGTCCTGTGCAAAAATTATCCAGTGCTGCGGTGCTTGGAGTCTCGCCTGCTTTAACCAGAGATATTAGTTCGCTTGGCTGCACTGCTTAATCCATATGACTTTGCGTGAAAACTCCAGGTAACAAATCCCTTACGGTGTACTTTTCTTCGTCACCAGCTAAGTTTGACAAAGTCACGATCACGTCAGGATCTGCAAATTCGGCAATCTTTTGCCGACAACCGCCACAGGGCGGCACTGGTTTAGGGCCATTAGCGATGACATACACCTCTAAAATCTTACTTTCACCAGCAGCAATCATAGCAGCAATAGCACCAGCTTCGGCGCATGTACCTTCCGGGTAAGCCACGTTCTCTACATTTACACCAGAGAAAATCTGACCACTCTCAGATTTTATTGCTACCCCAACCTGAAATTTAGAATATGGTGCATAAGCATTCTTTTGAACTTTTAAAGCAGCATCTCTTAGCATTTTAACTCGATCTTTTATTCGAACCTACATTATGAAGTAAAATGACCTGGCGCAATAAATTATATTTTTATGGCAACTTGTCCTTTTTTTGGTTTAGTATTCAAAGAAAATACCTTAGTATGAATTTTAGTTTAACGTTAAACTAGTTTGTGGGGATAGATGGCCAAAAATTCAAAAGACGTCGTGCGTAACGCTGCTTTAGATTATCACGCGCTACCAAAACCGGGCAAACTCGAAATTAGAGCTACAAAGCCTATGGCTAATGGGCGCGACCTAGCCCGGGCCTACTCTCCCGGCGTAGCAGAAGCTTCAATTGCGATCGAAAATAATCCAAATAATGCAGGTAAATATACTTCTCGGGCTAATTTAGTAGCAGTGGTAACTAATGGTTCAGCTGTCCTCGGATTGGGAAATATAGGAGCTCTTGCTTCAAAACCTGTAATGGAGGGAAAAGCAGTTCTGTTTAAAAAATTTGCTGATATTGACTGTTTTGATTTAGAGGTAAACGAAAATGATCCAGCAAGGCTTGCGGATATTATTTGTGCTCTTGAGCCAACTTTTGGCGCTATTAACTTAGAAGATATCAAGGCACCTGATTGCTTTGAGGTTGAGAGAATTTGTCGGAGCAGAATGAAAATTCCTGTTTTCCATGACGACCAACACGGAACAGCTATCGTAGTCTGTGCAGCTGCTAAAAATGCACTTCTAGTTGCGAAAAAACATTTCAAAGACGTTAAAATAGTTTCTACTGGAGGAGGCGCTGCAGGTATAGCCTGCCTTAATATGCTGGTTAAGCTAGGAGTTAAGAAAAAAAATATATGGCTCTGCGACAAGCATGGATTAGTCTACGCGGGTAGAACAATAGATATGAATTCTGAAAAATCTGCTTTTGCTCAAAAAACTAATTTAAGATCTTTGGAACAAGTAATCGAAAATGCAGATATTTTTCTTGGGCTGTCAGGCCCTAATGTTTTAAAGCCTGCTTTGGTAAAAAAAATGAATGCAAAGCCAATTATTTTTGCTTTGGCAAATCCAAGTCCCGAAATAATGCCAGACATTGCTCGTAAAGCCGCTCCCGATGCTATTATAGCCACGGGAAGGAGTGATTTCTTCAATCAGGTAAATAATGTTTTATGTTTTCCATTTATTTTCAGAGGGGCGCTTGACGTAGAAGCGACGGAAATAAACGACGAGATGCAACTTGCATGTGTTGACGCAATAGCTGAAATAGCTCGAACGACTACTAGTGCGGAGGCGGCGGCGGCATATCAAGGCGAAGCTTTAACATTTGGTCCAGAATACTTGATACCTAAACCTTTTGATCCAAGACTTTCAGTTGTGGTACCAACCGCTGTTGCTCAAGCAGCAATGGAAAGTGGCGTTGCAAAAAAACCAATTTCAGATTTAGAGAGCTATAAAGACAAATTGAAGGAAGGCGTTTTCAAGTCTGCGCTCCTCATGCGTCCCGTTTTTGAAACCGCAAAAAAAGTGAATAGAAAGATTGTTTTTGCAGAGGGTGAAGACGAACGGGTTTTAA
>Ga0208277_1001935_pt1 | contig 11922 bp, 13 predicted proteins | sample ETNtaG_5_FD_185782 | JGI IMG/M metagenome (GOLD analysis project Ga0208277, IMG submission 185782) | Marine microbial and viral communities from oxygen minimum zone, Eastern Pacific Ocean - ETNP201406SV205 (SPAdes) (version 2) | ecosystem: Environmental > Aquatic > Marine > Oceanic ...
AAGGAGTAGATGATAATCCTTTTGATTTTGAAACAGTTAAAAAAAATATTGAAGAAAAATTAAATCCTAAATACGAAGGCAGATTTAAAATTATATTAGTTCCTAATATAACAAATATTTGTTACGGCAGAGGTGTGGGTTATAAAATAGAAGAAATAGTTATGCCCGAAGAAATACAAAAAATCTCAGCTACAAAAATTAGAGCTAAAATGAGAGAAGAAGGAAAGCTGAAGTGAAGCCAAATGGACGATAGACTTAAAACTATTGTAGACTTAGAAAAATATCCAATTCAAGATTTAAATTCTCCAAAAATAAAAAAACTAATAGAAAAATGCAAAAATGAACTTGATGAGTTTAGCTGTTCAACAATTCCAAATTTTATTTTACCAAAATCTTTAAAAATAATGAATTCAGAATTAGAAAAGCAGCTGGAAGAAGTTTACATGTCAAAAGAAAGTATCAATGCATATCTTTATGCTAAAGATGATCCAGCATTACCAGAAAATCATCCAAAAAGAATGTTTATGAATAGATATAATGGATATTTAAATTCTGATTGTTTTCCAAAAGATTCTGAAATGAAATTTCTTTATGAAACTGAAGAACTTTTAAAATTCGTATCTGCATGTTTGGGTGTTTCTCCAATTTATAGATGGGCAGATCCTTTAGCTTGTCATGCATACAATGTTATGAAACCAGAGGGAATTCTTCCTTGGCACTTTGATAGTTGTGAATTTACATTAAGTTTAATGATACAGAAACCTGAAAAGGGAGGAGTATTTGAGTATTGTCCAAATATTCGTGAACCAGGAAATGAAAATTTTGAAGAAGTAAAAAAAGTTTTAAATGGAGATAGAGCTAGAGTTAAACAATTAAAATTAGAACCAGGAGATCTACAAATATTTAAAGGAAGATTTACTTTGCACAGAGTAACAAAAGTAGAAGGTCAAAAATCTAGATACATGTGCATCCCGGCTTACGTTTTAGATCCTTGGAGAGTAAATACTCCTGAACATTCAAAAGCAATTTACGGAAAAGTATTACCAATTCATCTAGAGAGAAATGTAGCTAGAACAGATGGTTTAGCAGATTAGATGATTAAAAAAATAGCTGTAATTGGAACTGGTGTAATAGGTTCGGGATGGATTATAAGATTTTTAGCTCATAATAAAAAAGTTATAGCTTACGACAAAGATATAAGATTAAAAAAAAAAATAATCGAAGAAATAAAAAGAACTTGGCCTTACGTAAGAAAACTTTTTAATAAAAAAAAACTTAAACTAAAAAATTTTAAATATGTAACATCTATACAAGAAGCTTTAAAAGAAGCTGATTTCGTTCAAGAATGTGCTCCAGAAAATTATAAATTAAAGACGAAATTAATGGAAATAATAGGAAAATATTCAAAACCTAATGTGATAATTTCTTCAAGCTCTTCTGGCTTGCTTCCATCAAGAATTTATTCTAAATGCAAAAATCCATCACGAACAATTATAGCTCATCCATTTAATCCTGTTTATATGTTGCCTGGAGTCGAGCTTGTTCCTGGAAAAAAAACTAAGAAAAATTTTTTAAACAAAGCTAATAAATTTTATAAATCTGTTTCAATGAATCCAATTGTGCTCAAGAAAGAATTACCAGGTTATTTGTCTGATAGACTTCAAGAAGCTTTGTGGAGAGAAGCATTACATATAGTTAATGAGGGTTATGCATCTACTAAAGATTTAGATAGAGCGATAGAAGATGGACCAGGAATGAGATGGTCGCTAATGGGAACTTTTTTAACATTTCATTTAGCAGGAGGAAACGCTGGAATGAAACATATGTTAGAACAGTTTGGTCCAGCATTAAAATTGCCCTGGACTAAATTAAAAGCTCCGAAACTTTCAAAAAAACTATCAAATAGAGTAATCTCAGGAACAAGAAAACAAGCTAAGGGAAAATCTGTGGCTAAAATATCAAAGATTAGAGATGAATATTTGCTTCATTTGCAAAAAATGAGAAAAAAATATGAAAATAAAATAAGAAAGTAATTAGTGAACAAAATAGAAATATTAACTTGTCATTGTAAAAAAGTTCATGTCGAACTTAAACTAGAAAATGGTATTGAAGAATTAGTTAGATGTAATTGTTCTTTATGTAAGAGACGTGGATCTATAATGGCCAAAATTAAATTAAAAAACTTAAAAGTTATAAAGGGCAATGATCAATTATCAGTTTATAAATTTGGAAAAAAACAACATGCAGAACATTTTTTTTGTAAAAATTGTGGTATTTACACTCACCATAGATCATATACAAACCCAGAAAATTATGAATTTAACGTTGCATGCATCGACAATGTTGACACTTTTGAATATAAAGAAATTCCAGTATTTGATGGAGAAAAATTATAAATGAGAAATATTAACGTTTTAGTAAAAAATTTGGGGAATGGGATAAAGAATATAAAAATTAATGATCCAAAAACTTATAATTCATTATCTTTTGCAACATTAAAATCTCTTTTAAATACTTTTAAAAAACTTGATAAAGACAGTTCAACTAAAGTAATAATTTTAGAAGGAGTTGGAAAAGGTTTTAGCGCTGGTCATAACTTAAAAGAAGTAAGAAGTTTAAAAAAAAGATCTAAATATCTCAAATTATTTAATCTTTGTTCAAAATTAATGTTGCAAATAGTTGAAGGAAGAAAACCAGTTATAGCAAAAGTCCACGGTGCTGCTTACGCTGCTGGATGTCAATTAGTTGCAAGTTGTGATTTAGCTTACAGTACTAACGATTCAATGTTCGCTACTCCTGGTGTAAATATAGGATTATTTTGTAGTACGCCGATGGTTGCTGTTAGTAGAAAAGTTACTAGAAAAAAAATGATGAAAATGCTTTTAACTGGCGAACCTATAAAAGCTAACTATGCTAAAGAAATAGGTTTGATTAATGATTATTATTCAAAATCAAAATTAAATAGTGAAGTTTTGAAGGTAGCGAAAACAATTGCTTCTAAGTCAAACCTAACTATAAAAATTGGAAAACAGGCGTTCTATAAACAATTAGAAATGCCATTAAGAAAAGCATATTCATACACAAGTAAGATGATGACTTTAAATATGATGGCAATGGATGCTAAAGAGGGAATATCTGCTTTTTTAGAAAAAAGAAAACCAAAATGGAAAAATAAATGAGTAGCGCAGAAATAAAAAAAATTCTAGAAAATTCAAAAACTATAGCAATGGTTGGCGTAAGTTCAGAGAAAAAGGGAGAAGATCCAAAAAATTTAAAAAGAAAACCAGCAAATGTAGTTATGAAATATATGCAAGATTTTGGATATAAGGTTATACCAGTAAATCCATTTGCAAAAGGTGAAGTGATAAATGGTGAAACAGTAGTGGATGACATAGAAAATATTTCTATACCTATAGATATAGTAGATGTATTTAGACCATCAAACGAAGCCCCTGGTATAGCTGAAAAAACGAAAAAAATAGGCTCTAAAGTTTTGTGGTTGCAGTATGGATTACATAATGAAGAAGCAAAAAAAATATCAGAAAATTCAAATATACAATATGTTTCTGACAAATGTATAAAACAAGAATATCAAAAACTATTTGAGAAATCTCAACCAGTTTTTCCAGTTCTAAGAAATAAATGAAAAAAATATTTATTGTGTATGGGCATTACAATGAAAAATCTTTTAATGCTGCAATAAGAGATGAGTTTATAAAAACTGTAAAAGAAAAAGGTCATGAAGTTGACTGTGTTGATCTTTATAAAGAAAAATTTGATCCAGTTTTTTCTGGAGAAAAACCAGACTCAACAGTTTTAGATCATCAGAAAAGAATAGAAAAATCAGATACTATAGTTTTAATAGCACCAATTTGGAATTTTAGAATGCCGGCTATTGTTGAAGGTTGGATTGATAAAGTTTTAGCACCGCCATGGGCATTTAGGTTTAAAAAAATAGTTGGAAACTATGGTTATCCAGTAGGTAACCTCAAAGGAAAGAAAGCAATTGTATTTTGCACATACGGCTCTCCTCAATTTGCAATTAGAACATTTTTTTTAAATATGCCAACGAAAAGGTTAAGAAGAGGAGTTTTTAATATCTGTGGAATAAAAGATGTTACTTATAAAAGATATTTTGCAGTACCATTTGTATCAGACAGTAAAAGAAAAAAATTTTTAGAAGACGTAATAAATACAGCAAAAAAAATATAACTTTTTATCTTTGATATTCTACAAATTTTTTTAAAGATTTATTTAAAAATTTTTCATAGATTAAACCATTATTATTATTTTTTTTTCCATTTAAAAAAGATTTATTCATTCTAAAATCATAAGAAGGTTCAAAGAAAAAAGGTACAGACATTCTTTTAGTTTTATTCCAAAGGACTCTATGATTTGTTGCTTTAAATTTACCTTTACTTAAAAACTCTAAAGCTCTACCTGTGTTTACAATTAAAGCATTTTTATTGAAGGGAACGTTATGCCATTTTTTATTTTTTCTATTTTGGACTTGCAAACCTCCTTTTTTATCTTGGTACAGAATTGTAAATATTCCGCTATCGACGTGAGTTTCACAACCAAGAGCGACACCATCTTGTTTTGAAATTTCCACAGGTGTTGTTTGATTTGGATAAAAGTTAAATCTTAATGTGCTTAAGGTTTTAAGCCTTGAAAAAGCTTTTTTACAATTACTAGTATCTTTGTTGTATAATTTTATTATACTTTTAAACAAAGTTTCTCCCAAAATAAATATTTTATCAAAATAATTTGATAATATTTTAATTGATTTTTTATCAATAGATTTATTTAGGTTTAAATATTCTATATATTGATTTCCAAGAGAACTTGCGTATTTTTTTGAAACTTTTAAATCTCCAATATCTAAACCTTCTTTTCCATTAACATCACTAGGAAAATATCCTCTATAAACATTTTTATTTTTTGGATTCCATTTTTTAGGTGAAAGTTTTATTTTATTTTTTTTAGATGAACTAAAAAACTTATTTCCTACTTTGCAAATATTTTTAATATTCTTCTTGCTTATTCCATGACCCGTAATTTGAAAAAAACCAATTTCAATAGAAGCTTTTTTAATTTTGTCTATTGTTTTAATTGATTTAGATGAAATAAAATCACCTTTTAATATTGATGAAATATTAATTGTAGGAATTAAATTGTTTTTCATTAGTAATTTTTGAACCTATATCAAATTTTTTATCTTCTTTATATTTTTTTAATAGTGTAGAATTATATTTATGATTTCTGATGAAGATAAAATAATGATGGAGACCCTTTATTGGTGGGGAATACCAACATTATTTAGATGTAAAAATGACTCCGATCCAAAAAATTGTGACATTGCTTTAGTAGGAGTTCCACATAGCACTGGAAATGGAACCACAGAAAGAGACCAACATTTAGGTCCAAGAGCCGTAAGAAACATTTCAGCTATGTTAAGAAGATCACATCTTGAGTACAAAATTGATCCTTGGAAAAAAAACAAAATTCATGATTTAGGAGATGTTCCTTTTCCTGAAGCAAATGATAATGAAAAATGCATTGAGAGAATCTCAAGCTTTTATGATCACATTGAAAAAGCAGAAAAACCAGTTGTGTCAATTGGAGGAGATCATTCGATTACTGGAGGAATAATACAAAGCTTAGCAAAAAAAAATTCTAAATTAACTAAGGGGAAAAAAATAACCCTAGTACATTTTGATGCTCATACAGATTGTTATGAAAAATTAGATCATTTTTTGGGTGCAAAAAAATCTGCTGCACATTGGGCTTCTTATTTAGTTAAACAAGGAAATGTGGACCCAAAAACAAGTACACAAATTGGAATTAGAGGAAATCCAAGAACCTTAGACTGGTTGCAAGCGAGTTACGACATTGGATATCAAGTCATAACAATGGACGAATATAGAAAGCTAGGACATGAAAAAAGTTCTAAAATGATTTTAGATAGGCTGGGAGATAACCCAATATATATTACATTTGACCTAGATTGTTTGGACGCCACAGTAGCTCCAGGTACAGCAAATCTTGAGCCAGCTTTTAATGGTTTTAGTATGGATGAAGCTAGAAAGTTAATTCAAAGTCTTAAAGGAAGAAATGTTATTGGAGGTGATGTTGCATGTTTAATGCCCACAAAGGATAGTCCAAATAATATTACATCTATGGTTGCAGCATCAATAATGTTTGAGATGATTTGTCTTATTAGTTTAAATTTAAAATGAAAAATAAAGTTTTTGTATCTTGTGCAGTAACAGGATCTGGTGATACAGCACACAAACATCCTGATTTACCAATAACCCCAAAACAAATAGCAACGGCTTCCATTGAAGCCGCAAAAGCGGGAGCAGCAATAGCACATATTCATGTAAGAGAAGAAGATGGAAAACCTAGTAGAAGGTTAGAGTTATATAAAGAAGTTGTAGACAGAATTAGATCTAGTGATACTGACGTAATATTAAATTTAACAACAGGGATGGGTGGAGATTTAGATATAGGAAAAGGAAAAAACCCATTAGAATTTGGACCTTTAACAGACATGGCTAATATAATGGAAAGAATTGCAAACGCAGAAGAATTTTTACCAGAAATTTGTACATTAGATTGTGGAACTTTAAACTTTGGAGATGATACTCAAATTGTAGTTAACACACCTAAAGATTTAAGAGCTGCAGCAAAAAAATTAAAAGAAATTAAAGTTAAACCAGAAATAGAAGCTTTTGATTTAGGTAATATGTGGTTTGGTTCACAGTTATATAAAGAAGGATTATTAAGCGACCCTCCAATGTTTCAGATGTGCTTAGGTATTCCATGGGGAGCTCCAGCAACAACTTTATCAATGCAAGCAATGAAAGATATTATGCCAAAGGAGGCTGTTTGGTCAGGTTTTGCAATTTCTAAAAATGAAATGCCTTTTGTTGCCAAGACTGTAGAAATGGGAGGAAATCCTAGAGTTGGACTTGAAGATAATTTATATTTATCAAAAGGAAAATTGGCTACAAATCCACAACTAGTTGAGAAAGCAATTAACATTGTGAATGATCTTGGTTTTACAATAATGACACCAGAGGAAACAAGAAAGAAACTCAAACTTGTTAAGCGCAAGTAATATAAAAAATAATATTACTAAGATTTTGTTAAAGATTTCTGCAATTCTTTGTTTGTAATATATCCTTTAACATTTCCTTTTTTATCTACCACTTCACAGTTAGAATTGTTGCAAACAACTTGTGGTAAAAATTCTTCAATAAATTGATCTTCTTGGACTTTAATTAAATTATTTTTATCTATTCCATTAGCTTTTTCGATTGGAACCATAATTACTTTTGCTTTAATTACTTTTGCTCTGTTTACATCTTTAACAAAAGCTTCAACATAATCATCTGCAGGATTCATTATAATTTCAACTGGAGTACCTACTTGAACAAGTTTTCCAGCATTTAATATACCAATATGATCTCCTAATCTTAAAGATTCATCTAAATCGTGAGTAATAAAAACAATTGTTTTTTTTAATTCTGACTGAAGATCAATTAACTGTTTTTGCATATCACTTCTAATTAATGGATCTAATGCAGAAAAGGCTTCGTCCATTAGCATAATATCAGTGTTAGTAGCTAAAGCTCTTGCCAAACCAACTCTTTGTTGCATACCACCTGATAATTGATTTGGATATTGATTTTCAAAACCTGTTAAACCAACAGACTCAATTTTTTCCATTGATATTTTATTTATTTCTTCTTCAGGCTTTCCTTGCATTTCTAATCCATAACCAACATTCTGAATTACAGTTTTATGAGGAAATAAACCAAATCTTTGAAACACCATGCTCATTTTATGTCTTCTAAAATCAATAAGCTCTTTTTTTTTAAGAGACATTACATTTGTGCCTTCAATTAAAATTTCACCTGCAGTCGGATCAATTAATCTATTTAAATGTCTTATTAATGTTGATTTGCCCGAACCTGATAAGCCCATGCAAACAAAAGTTTCACCTTCTTCTATTTTAAGAGAAACATCATCCAAACCAACTGTATGACCTGTTTTTTCAAGGATCTCTTCTTTAGTTGATCCTTCTTTTACCATTGATAAAATTGATTTTGGATTTGAACCAAAAATTTTATAAACGTTATTTATTTCTATTTTAGACATTTTTTTTTTATATTTGTAACAGGTACCTCTCTTTATTGTAAAGTTTCATGGAAAATTTATTACTAATAAAGGCGAAAGTTTACATTTAATTCAACTATCAATTGCATTGAAAAAAAGTTAAAATTAAATAACGATTAAAAAATGTTTAATATTTTAAAAATAGAAAAAGATAAATCAGCTTTAAAAATTAAATGGAGCGACGGTAAGGAAAGTAATTTTAATTTTTTATGGTTGAGAGACAACTGTCCTTCAGCACACGACAAAGACTCTAGACATAGAATGTTTAATATTCTTAAAGTTTCTGAAAATATAAACCCAAAAAAATATAATATTAACTCTGACGGTAAGCTTGAAATAGAATGGAGCGAAGGTGAGCATACAAGTTTTTATGATCCAAGCTGGTTAAGAGAAAATTGTTATACTTTAAAAAGTAATTATATTTCTCCATATGAATTATGGGATAATTCACTTCAAAACAATTTAAAATCAATACAAATAGAACATGACGAGATTATAAAATCTAAAGAAGGATTAATTAAATGGTTAGAGCTGTTACACCATAAAGGAATTGCAATAGTTAAAAATGCTCCAATAGAAAAAGAATCTGCATTTCCAGTTTTAAAGAGAATAAGTCATACAAGAGAAACTTTTTTTAAAACACCATTTGAAGTTATAAATATTCCAAAACCTAATAATTCAGCTTACACAGCGCACGCTTTAAGAAATCATATGGACTTACCATGGTTTGAAAATCCACCAGGTTACCAATTTCTTCATTGTTTAGTTAACGATGCAAAAGGTGGAGATTCTTCAGCAGTAGACGCCTTTGCAGTTGCTGATTATTTAAGAAAAAATGAAAAAGAAATTTTTAAAACTTTAATTAGCGTACCTCTTAAATTTAGAGACAAAGATTATACACAAGAATCACATAGGAGTTTTTATGCTCCAGCAGTTAGTTTAACTAAAGATGGTGATTATAACGATATAAGATTTAGTGTCGCTACTATGGATGCATTAGATTGTGACCAAGATATCATGGATAGTGTTTATAAAGCACATCATAGATTTGGGAATCTTTTACATGATGATAAATTTCAAATTAAATTTAGATTAGAATCCGGTGATATATTTTCATTTAATAATAGAAGGCTTTTACATGGAAGAACAGAATTTGATCCAAATTCGGGAAATAGACATTTGCAAGGGTATTATATGGATAGAGACGAAATTATAGGAAGATTAAGATTTTTAAAAAAATAATTTATTTCCATCCAGTTATTGTTTTAACTTCTAGGTATTCTTCTAGACCCCATTTACCACCTTCACGTCCATTCCCTGATTGTCTAAAACCGCCAAAAGGTGTTCCAGAATCTGCTCCTTTTCCATTAATATATACACAACCTGATCTTAATTTTTTAGCAACTCTTTGAGCTCTTTCTTTATTTTCAGTTTGTAAATAATTTCCAAGACCATATTCAGTATCATTTGTAATTGTTATTGCTTCTTCTTCAGTTTCAAATGGAATAATTGATAAAACGGGACCAAAAATTTCTTGTTTTGCAATTTTCATATCATTAGTCACATCTGTAAAAATTGTAGGTTTAATAAAATAACCTTTAGTTAAATTATTTGGAAGCTCAGGACCTCCAGCAGCTAAAGTGGCACCTTCATCAATACCATTTTTAATTAAATTTATAATTTTGTCATATTGAATTTTTGAAACTACTGGTCCAATGTGATCACCTTTTTTTGAAGCCAAATCTACTTTTATTTTGTTTGCTTCATCAACGGCTTCTTCAACTGCTTTTTTATAAATAGATTTTTCCACAAGCATTCTAGTAGGAGCATCGCATGATTGGCCTGAATTACTCATTACGTTTCTTATTCCATCTCTAACAGCATTTGAATATGCATCTGCAAAAACAATATTTCCACCTTTTCCTCCCAATTCTAAACAAACTCTCTTAATTGTATTAGCTGCATTTTTAGAAATTAATTTTCCTGCTCTTGTGGATCCAGTAAAAGAAATCATATCAATATCAGTATGACCAGACATATGCGTTCCAACTCCATCTCCATTTCCATTTACTAGATTAAAAACACCAGGAGGAAATCCAGCTTCGTCTATCATTTCAGCAAATAACATTGCTGAAATGGGAGCTATCTCAGATGGTTTTAGTATCATTGTACAACCAGTTGCAAAAGCCGGAATAACTTTTAGTGCAATTTGATTAATAGGCCAATTCCATGGAGTAATAAGACCACAAACTCCAATTGGTTCATAACTTATTAGATTATTTGATTTTGAATCAAATTGTTCTTCAAATTTAAAGTTTTTTAATCTTAATATAAAATCTTCTATATGTGATTGACCTGATGCAGTTTGCACCTCTGAAGACCAATCTATTGGTGCTCCCATTTCCGTAGAAATAGCTTCAACCATTTCATTAAATCTTTTTTTATAAATAGTAAGTAATTTTTCTAGAAGAGTAATCCTTTCTTCTTTAGATGTTTCTTTCCATGTTTCAAAAGCTTTCTTTGCTGATTTAACAGCAGCATCTGTATCTTCTTTAAATCCAAGAGATATAGTAGCAAAAGGTTCTTCGTTTGATGGATTTATAACTTTAAAGTCATTTGCTTTCGAAGGGCTTGTCCAATTTCCATTTATATAGAATTTTCTTTTATCAAGCATAATTATCTATTATCATATTAATTAGATTTCATAACCTTTTTCTTCTTTTTCATCATCTATTAGTTCATTTGGAAAACCAGGTGCTCTAAAATCTAAACTAAATTTATCCTCAAGCCTTTTAACAACCATTGAAGACCAAGCTCTTGAACCATATTTTTTTTGAGCATCATTAAATATATCTAAAACAAATGGAGATATTTCTAGAGGTGTGTTTAATTTTTTTGAAAGTTCATTAAAAAGATTCATGTCTTTTTTAACCAGATCCATAGTAAAATTTATATTGTATGAACCATTTAAAATTACTTGGCTCTCTGTTTCATGCACGAATGAATTGCCTGAAGAAACAGCTATACCTTTAAATGTTTTATTAAGATCTAAATTTGATTTTTTTGCTACAGTCCAAGCTTCACCTAATGCTGCTAAATGAACTGATGCAAGATAATTTGTTATAACTTTTAATACTGATGCAGTACCTAAGTTTCCTGTATGAAGTATTTTTCTACCCATACATGTCAGGACTGGTAATATTTTTTCAAAAGCAGCTCTATCTCCACCTACAAAAATTGCTATATTTCCTGTTGCAGCTCTATGACATCCTCCACTAACTGGGCTATCCAAAGGTATTCCACCTTTTTTTAACAATAGACTACCTAATCTTTTTACCTCTGATTCATCTGTTGTGCTCATTTCCAGCCAAATTTTATTTTTAGTAATGCCTTCTAAAATTCCTTCAGAAGACTCCATTACTTCAGCACAAATTTCTGGTGAAGGTAAACATGTTATTATTAAATCAACACTTTCAGTAAGTTCTTTTGGAGTATTAGATAGAGTTGCACCCTTTTTTTTAAATTCTTGCATTAAATTTTCATCTAAATCTAATACCGTAAGTTTAAAACCATTTCTCAGTAAGCTTCCTGCTAATTTTCCACCAACATTGCCTAGACCTATAAATCCTATTTTCATTTGTATCCTAGTTGTAAAGTTAATATTTCTTTAAATTTAGTATATAATTTTGTTTCGTAAAGATTAAAAATTTAGTAGGAATCCTCCTGATGAAAAGCAAG
>Ga0208277_1001936_pt1 | contig 11920 bp, 9 predicted proteins | sample ETNtaG_5_FD_185782 | JGI IMG/M metagenome (GOLD analysis project Ga0208277, IMG submission 185782) | Marine microbial and viral communities from oxygen minimum zone, Eastern Pacific Ocean - ETNP201406SV205 (SPAdes) (version 2) | ecosystem: Environmental > Aquatic > Marine > Oceanic ...
GACTTTCCCATGCCGATGGACCCGGTGAGTCCGAGTCTCTTGGGCGAATCGTTCGTCGCGTTCGTCGACATGTTCGCGGCGCCTCGTCGTTCTGCGGACGCGCGCGCGGGTGATCGCTTCGCGCGCGAACGCGTCGGCGGCGGCGTCGGCGGCGCTCGCGACGATGCGGCGCCGAGACGCATGCGCCGGCGAGTGTCGCAAAGAGTCGAGAGTCGACGAGCGAGGACGACGAGAGAAGATGATTTCAAAGTGTGGAAATTTTTCCGCGTCATTGCAAAGTCTTCTACAAACGAAACACCTACTTTTTGCTGAACCCCAATCCGTTATCCTCGGCGTATCGCTCCATGAATCGCATGAATCTGCTCCACTCGCTCTCCGTCTTCATCACGTACCTCGCCTCGATGCCGCTCGGTTTCCCGTTGACAAACTTGGCGTTGACGTCGACCGTGCTCATCTCGCCCTCCTCGTCGTTCAAAAACATGCCCGTGATGTCACCCTGACCGTTTTCAAACACATCCGGTTCGGCGAAGACGAAAAAAGCGGTGCCGTTGGTGCCATCTTTACTTCTCGTCAAGCGGACCTCTGGTACACTGCTTTCATTTACACCCTTGACGAACTGAATGCTCGTCGTACCGGCGTCGACGCGAACGACGCGCGATTCGGACGCGCGACGAGACACGATCGCGCGTCTGCGCGCCAACGGCGAGGCGCGCGAGATGGACGCTCGCGCGGTGGCGAACGCGGCGGTGGTGGACACAGACATCGGGTGACGCGTGACGTCGACGTCGGTGTTCCTTCGTTCGTTCTCTGTGCCCTCGACGACTCGAAGGACGCCGGCGCGCGCGTACGAGGACGCGTACCGTGGATGGACGTTCGTGCGCGCGTACGCCGATCGTTCGTTCGTGCGCGTGGGAGCGCGCGAGCGGAAGTGTGACGACGCATCATACGCGCGGTCGAGAGAGAGGCATCATGGATAGGACACCGTCGAGTGTGTTTTTGCAGTCATTTCAGTCTCGCGCGGCGTTTGTTTGGCGCATTCACGCGATGTCTGTTTCATCGAAAATCGTCTATCGTCGTCGTCTACTTGACGTCGAGATCGCCGTATTGGCGGAAATCGTCTTGCATGCGGTCGAGACGGCGAGAGAACCGGTCGATTTGACGACGCTCTCGCGAATTCATCTCGGAACGCTTTCGGTCCTCGGTCATGAAACCGGCGGGACGACCGGGACCGGAGTTGACGAGCCCGCGCTCGAGTTGTTCGATCTTCTCCTCCAACGTGTTCAATTCGCGGCCGAAAAAGTTTCGAACCTCGCGAACGTCGTCCTCGACCGTGCGTTCGACGAGTTGCACCTCTTTTTCCAAATCCTTTTCCACGGCGACGGCGTCATCGGCGAGCGTGTCTAAATCCGTCGGCGCGATGATTTTGAGTTCGGGCGCCGGTTTGCACGAGTTATCGGTGATGACGAAATCGTTCCAGTCGACGCCGACTTTTTTGGACGCCGCCTCGAGGTCGGGAATCCACTCCGGTTTCAGATCGGGCGTCGTCGCGTACACGGTGGCGCCGCCGTATCCATCCCATGCGTCGTTCGTCCCTCGATAGTAAATGTACACCCATTCGCCCTCTTTGTACGCCGGGATGTACCAATCGTCTTGGTAGTGCAACATCACGTTTCCGTTGTTGTGCAAGATGGCTTTCCCGTCCGGTTCTTGGTAGAAGCTCTGCACGTCGTTGCGTTCGTAGAATTGACCGTTGGGTCTGTTTACGCGCCAGTTAATCTTGATGTACATCTTTCCGTCCTCGCCCTTGTCGAAAAAGTGTTCTTGACAATCGAACACGTCAAAATCCTTATTCAAACCGGCGACGATGTACCAACGCTTCTCCTTCACCATGGTGTCGACGGTGAACCCATCCGCGAGCGCGTCAAACGGCGGCACCGGATACTTGCCATCGTCTTTGCGTTGCGCCACGCACGACTTTTCCGTCACGGCGCACGTGTTGAACGTCGCCACCGCCTGCGACGCGTACAAGTCTCCGCATCGAATCTGACAATCGCCCTCGTCCTCCTTCCCGAAACATCCCTGCAGGCACACCAAATCCTCCGCACACTTTTCATCCGTCACGCACGCCGCGAGCTCCCGTCCACAGTTTTGCAACAGACACGCCCCCGTCTCCTGCATCTCCGCCTGTTTCTCCGGCGACACCCCCGCCCGCGCGACGTCCGCGTCCGCCGCGAACGCGAACGCGCTCGCCGCCACCGTCGCCGCCGCCAGCGCCACCCCCACCGCCTTCGCGCGCGTCCCTCCCTTCGCCTCCTCCTCGCCCTCCTCCTCCATCGTCACCGTCGTCCACCGTCCCGCGCGCGCGACGTTCGCACCACCGCGTCGTCGCACCGCCGCCGACGACGACCGCGACGACGCCGACGACCGCGACGCCGCCGATGCCGATGACGTCGGCATCGTCACGGTCGTCGCGGTCGTCATCATCACCCGTCCTCGTCTCTCTCTCGCGCCCGCACTCTCTCTCGCGCGCGCACACGCGCACACGCGCACGCACACACACGCACACACGCACACGTCCGTCTGTCGTCCATCCTCCATCCTCCATCCATCCTCATCCACCATCCATCATCCATCATCCATCCTCCCTCATCCATCCCACCCGCGACGTGAACCGACGAGGGGTCCTGGACGTGGGTCCTGGACGCACGAGGAGGGGGGTGGTGGTACCGTTCATGACTCATTGAGAGGGGGGTGTTTGTTTCACCGTTCATGACTCATTGAATGCCATGCACGGCATCCACGGCATCCTCCGGCGGACGATCGATGGCGATCGATGGCGATCGATGAGATCCATGAAATCGAGGCGATCGAGGCGATCGTCCACGTGGTCATCGTCGTCGTCGTGGTCGTCGATCGACCGGTCGTGACCGAACGGGGAGTCCCCCGGGACGCGGTCGTGAGGAGAGGAGAGGAGAGGAGAGGTCGTCGAACGTCGACCGTCTCGTCTCGTCTCGTCTCGTCTCGTCTCGTCGTCAGAGCGCGCGGGAGGTGCGGGGAAGATGTCGTCCGCGGTGTGCGTGACGACGACGGTGGGCGCGACGCGATGCGCGCGGAAGACGACGAGGACGAGGACGACGACGACGACGACGACGCGCGCATCGGGACGTGACGCGACGGGATACGGTCGTCGAGGAGGAGGGATGACGACGGTGCGAGGATGGGGGCGTCGTCGACGACGCGTGGCGGTGGCGGTGCGTTCGACGACGGTGGAGATGTCGGCGACGAGCGAGGGGGAGAAGAAGAACGGGCCCGAGGTGCTCGTCGCCGGGGGTGGAATCGCCGGGTTGATCGCGGCGGCGGCGTGTAGACGCAAAGGGATGAAGGTGAAGGTGTTTGAAAAGGTGAAAAAGTATGAACCGTTCGGAGGACCCATTCAGTTGCAGTGTAACGCGCAGGGGGCGTTGGACTCCATCGATCCGGTGATGGCGGAGGAGGTGATGGAGAAGGGAATCATCACCGGAGACCGCGTCAACGGGTTGTTGGACGGCGTGAGCGGCGAGTGGTTTTATCGGTTCGACACGCGCAAACCGTGCCACGAGAACGGTCTGCCGCTGACGCTCGTGTTGTCGAGGTTCGAGTTGCTCGATATTTTATCCCGAGGCGTGGGCGAGGAAAACATTGAGATGGGCACGGTGGTGGAAAAGTACGAGCACCGCGGCGACAAGGTGGTGGCGACGCTCACGGATGGCAGAGAATTCACCGGAGACGTGTTGATCGGCGCCGACGGCATTCGATCCAAGCTTCGCGCGCAAATGCGCGGAAGCGATCCGGAGAACCCGCCGCTCGCATACGCCGGATACGCCGTGTACACGGCGGTGTGCAAGTACTCGCAACCGCACAGAGAACCCAAACACACCGATCCGAACAAGGTTGGCTACCAAGTATTCCTCGGACCGAAGCAATACTTCGTCTCCTCGGACGTCGGAAACGGAGAACAACAGTATTACGCCTTCTTGGAGGTGCCCGCGGGTGGTGACGATGAGTTTGCCAAGTGCGAAAAGTGGGAAAACTATCGCGAGATGCTCATCGACCGCTTCCAAGGCTGGGCCCCGGCCGTGATGGAGCGCCTCGAGTGCACGAGACCCGAGGACGTGGAGCGTCGTGACGTGAACGACATCATCCCGGATCCGCGCTGGGTGGACGGTCGCATGGCGTTGCTCGGCGATTCCGCGCACGCCGTGCAGCCCAACCTCGGTCAAGGTGGTGGCCAAGCCATCGAGAGCGCGTACGTCTTGGCGGACGAACTCTCCAAGTGCGAGGGCGGCAAGGGCGTACAAAAGGCTCTCATGGTCTACGCCGCGAGACGCTTCTTGCGAACGGGCGCCATTCACGGCTTATCTCGATTCTCCTCGTTGATGAACACCTTTTACAGACGTCACCTCGGCGACGAGCCGTACGGCTTCTACCCCGAACCGGTCAGAGATATGTGGAACTCCATCGCCGAGGCGAAGATCCCGCACCCCGGTTCCGTGGTCGGGCAAATCGCTCTCATCGGCACCATGCCCATCATTTTAGAGTACGTCGGCGCCGGTTACGGCATTCCCGCCGTGTTGGGCGGCGCGTCCACTGGTAACGGCAAGGACCGCGTCCCGCGCTCTCAAATCCCCGGCATCTCCGCTCCGAAGCGTGATTTGACCGCGGAAGACTTCAAGATGCATGGTATTCCTGGATTCGCCAAGTAAATCGATCGGGGCAAGAATCTCCACGCTCGCTTTCAAGACGAGGATTGTTGAACACACTCTTTGTCGCACGACATCGCGATACATGTAATACATGTAACTTTGACTATTGCGCCCGGCGCTCTCGCAGCGCTTCAACTTTGAATATTTATTGTTTAATGTTTAATACCGTGATGCATCAATCTCTTCACGCGCGTCACGTTCGCTCTTCACGCGCGTCGCTCGACGTAATCGTCCCGAAACAACTTTCGGGCCGCGCCCACTCGCGTCCTCATACGCGACCGTGAAGCGCGCGTCGCGACTCTTCGGCGTCCCGACATGGCGCCGAGCATTGCGCGACGCGCTCTCTCGCTCCTCTTCGCGCTTTCGCTCCTCTTCGCGCTCGACAGCGCCGTCGGCGTCGTCGCCCAAACGAGTAAAGTCGGAACGGTTCGCGAGTGCGTCGCCGCCTCTCGCACGCTTCGTCGACTGTGCGGCGCGTCCGGGGCGGTGCTCAAGGATAACACGTACCTCTACGTCGCCGCCGCGCGCTCCAACGCGGTGACGGTGATCGACACGACCGCGCCGGCGAACATGTTTGTCAACGGCAGCGTCGCGAGCTTCAAACAAATGCGACGACCGGTCGATTTGGAATTGCACACGAGCGGGACGTACGTCGCCGTGTTGGCCGGGGGAGACGTGCAGACGAAAAACTCGAGCGTCGTGCTCGTGGACGCGAGAGAGCCGACGCGACCGGCGATACTGACACTCGGATACGAGTGCGACACGTACGAGGAGGGCGGCGTGGGCAAGGGCGGCAGGACCATCTACGACGGGCGACTGTGCGGGGCGTCGGCGTTCACGGTTGAACAAAACTATGCGTTCGTTTTGTGCGGTGAGACGAACCGATTGACGGTGGTATTGCTCCCGAACGATGCGAGTCTGGCACAGGCGGGTTCTGTGCAGGTGGTGGCGTCGATTCAAAGCGACGAGTTACTGAACGGTGAAGCCGTCGTGGTGGCGAACGGTAAGGCGTATGTGCGCTCAGACGGTGTGTGTTCGACGTGCGTGGCGGTCGTGGATGTTTCAGACTTTACGAGTAACAACGGGCTCGTCAGACTTTCCATGCTCGCGTCGAGCGAAGTCTCTAGTATCACGGCGGACGTGCCCAAATGGCGCTGGTCGGCGACTTTCTTAGCGCGTGGAAGTCACAGAGCAAACGAGTCCTATCTGTACGATTGGGTGGCGAATCCGGTCAGTTCCAGCGTGACGAGCGTGACGAGAGCTTGCATGAATATGGTTTTGCAGATTGGCGACTCTCCCGCGGCGTGCACGGGAAGAAACGAGTTCGCGTATGACGCCACGGCGGAGGCGAACGCGTACAACTTTCAGTTAGGTTCATAAGCGGTGTAGATTTTACAGTACAGTCTAGTTGTAGTTGTTGTATAGTATAGTAGTCACGTCCCCACGGGCGCCACGTCTCGAATCAACGTCGGATTCGGCACGAAGAGCAGGCGCAAGCCTCCGATTTCCAGGAGCGTGTGCGGGCGAAGAATGCACCTCTGACCCGTGCTCAGCGGCGTGTTATTGCACCAAATCGGCCGATGACCGACGTTTCGAAGCGCGAACTCGCCGTTCCATCGAAGTTTCAAAAACGCCTGTTGACGCGAGATTTTCATCGCCCTCCCCTCCAACGACAGGTCGACGTCCACCTTGAGATCCTCCGTTGACCGTCCGATGACGCACTCTCGATCGTCGATCACGAACGTTGCGTTCATCCCGACGAGTTCGGCCAACGCGCCTTTCGCCGTGGCCAAGCGCGCCGCCGCCGCCTGCGCGCTTCGCTCCAATTTCTCAATTTTCCTCAACGCCGCCCTCTTCGCGGGTCCATCTTCGTCCTCGCTCGTCGTCCCCGCCTCTCGCTCGTCGCTCATCGCACGTCGTCGTCGTTTCATCCCCTCCCCCCTCAAAATAGCCTGTTCCGCTTCTCTAAAACTCGGCATCAGCGCGCCGTCCTCGGCTTCGGTTTTCTCCCCCGCTGCGCCCCCCGTCTCGCTCGACGTCGCCCTCCATCGCACGCGCGCGTCGATCTCCCGCTCCAACACCTCCGTGGACACCTCGCGCATCCTCTCCGCGCACCTCTCGCTCCACCCGTCCCCTCCCACGAGCATGGCGCGCCATCGCGCGCGCACCTCCGCCGCCTCCTTGCGCCCGCTCACGAATTCCACGCACGCCCGCGCGCCGCTCAGCGCCTCCACGGCGACGCCGGACTCGATCGCCAGGCGCAACAGCGCGTCATCGATCGCCGGCCACGCCTCGAGCGGTGGCGGCGGCGGCGGCATCGACGTCCTTCGCGCGACACGCGTCGCGATCTGGGGTGAGTCCCGTCTCGAGGGTGGGGACACGGGCGGAGCGAGAGGTACGCGATGTATACATTACTTCACGACGATTGCGAGCGTGAACGGCTAGACGAATAAGAACATGGGATGCTCGTTTTTGGCGGTCATCTTGGCGCACCGCGCGCTCCCCACGATGCGCTCGAGCTTGAGCGCGTCCAATTTTGAGAAGAGCGCGACGACGCCGGCCGCGTGACCGACGACGGGCGCGGATCCGGACGCGGTGGCGGCGGAACCGGCGAGGTACGAGACGAGTTCGGGATAATAATGCGCGTGCTCCGGTAGAGAGTAGAAACAAATTTCTCTGGCACCCTTGATGCGGCGGCGAAAGTAAAAGTGAGCCCGTTCGCTCAGAAGCAACACGCGCTTGCGTCCATCGGCGAAGAGCGTGCGCGCGCGAGCCGCTTCTCGAGGCTCGGTGTACTCGCTGTTCACCGCAAACGATACTTCCTCCTTCGTCAACAAGTTACGAACTCGAACAAAGTCAAAGTACGAACTCACGAATACGACGACGCCCGGCTCTGGATTCTCACGTATGCGAGGCAATACGTGTTTCACAAAGTACTTGAACCGGATGTCGTCCGCGTTCACGACGTCCGAAGACTTCATGTTCACGCGTTCAAACTGTTGGCGCGTTTTCAGGGTGAGCTGGCCGAGCACGCCTTTTTGCGACGTGCGCAGACGAACCTTGCCCTCGTAGTTGACGCATCGTCGATTGAATAACGCATTAATCTCGGGCGTTTGAAACGACGAGAGTAGCACGGTTTGTCTCAGATGACGCGCGTGCCCATTCAGATACGACTCATGGACGCGCTGGATATCACAGTCGCGCATCTCTTGCGGAAGAGCGTTCATGGCGTCGACAATCGTGACGACGTGTGCCCAGTTTTGCATTTGAATCACGTTCGCGTGATCGATGACGAGCAACTCGATCGAACTCAAGAAATCTGCGGCCGACTTTTCATCTTGTAACGCCGTGACGATGCCGAGAGGTGATGCGAAGATGATGTCTGCACCGAAAAAGTCAACGTATAATCGCACGCTCGCCTTCGTGAGCTTCAATCCGAGTCGAAAGTGATCATCCGTGTTTCCCTTGAACAACGCCTTGTGATCCGCGGGCACGAACGGCTTGAACTTCTTTTTACCGCTCGGCTCTTCGTCCTCGTTCTCGCTATCGCTACCTTCGTAAGCTAAAAAATCCTCCTCAATGCGCTCGAGTTTGTTCACCGAGTCGTTTCTCCCGTGCGCCGCCGGGCACAAGTCTAGCAAGCGCATGATGGCTCGACCCGCGATGTTTCGCATGGGCGTCAGGAATAAAACGGTCGGACGCACGAATCCTTGATCGCGCGGAAGATCGTCTTCGAGCACTTTCGTTCCCGCTTTTGCCTTTTTGGCCAACGATTCGTTATTCTTCATCACGCGATTTCTCGTCCTCGTCACGTGATCGATGACATGCAGGCAGACGGCGTCCAAGATCTCGTCGTTCAGTTGCTGTCCCGCGGGTCCTTGATTCGGCACGAACGTTCGACATCCGTGTTGCACGTCCACGTACGACGCGAGCATGGAATAAAACGCAGCCTGACTCTCGCTCGCGAATCCGTCGCTTCCCGTAACCGTACGCCACCGCTCGGCGAGTTTCGCATTCACCAATTCCGGTCTCTCCAACACTCTCGGCACCTCCAACCCGTTGGCACCCTCCCACACGTTCCGCTTCCCACTTCCATCGCTCGCGTCTTCTCTCGGAAACGTCACCTTTTGCGTCTTCAAAGCCTCCGCGCGCGCCTCGGTGAGCGTCTCTCCCAGTCGCAAGTGTCGTCCCAACGCCGACTCACCCGTCTCCGTCGTTCGCGCATCCGTCGCGTCCTCCGACGCGGAGGCGTCGTCCGAATCGTCACCGTCGTCGTCCTCCTCCTCCTCGTCGTCGTCGTCGTCGCTCGAAGATGCGTCGCCATCCGAATCCGCCGCCATCGTCGCCTCTTCGTCCTCCTCGCCCTCGCTCGCGCTCTCATCGGACGACGCCGAGCGCTCGTCTTCCTCCTCCTCGTCATCCTCATCGCTCTCGCTCGACTCGCTCGCGCTTCGTTCATCGCTCGCGCCCAGCGACGCCAGGAGCGCGCCGTACGCGCCGCCGCCCCGTCGCACCGCCGAGGCGACCTCCTCCTCCTCCTCCTCCTCGCCTCGCGCCGCGACCTCGACGTCGTCTCGCGCGCGACGCGTCGACTCCGCGTCGCGTCTCGCGCGTTTCCGTCGCTCGTTCGCCGGCATCGTCGACGAGACGACGACGGCGTCCCGCGTCCCGGCGTGTGCGGATGCCGCAGACCGAGACGCGTCGGGACACGCATCGCGCGCGAGAACGTCGCGCGATGACGACGCCGCGCGCGATGACGACGACGGGGGCATCGGTGCGCGCGAGGCGATGGGTCGCGACGCGCGGGGAGCGAGCGCGAGGGGAGGGTGACTCGAAAACGCGGGCGAGGACGACGACGCGGGCGGTGGACCAGAGCCTGAACCCGCGCGTGGCGGCGCTGCGGCCGAGCAAGACGGTGGCGCTGACGGATCTGGCGCGAACGATGAAGGAGAGCGGAGCGGATGTTATCGGTTTGGCGGCGGGTGAGCCGGATTTCGCGACGCCGCCGCGCGTGGCGGCGGCTGGGAAGGCGGCGATCGACGCGGGGAAGACAAAGTACTCGCCAAACGCGGGAGACGCGAAATTGCGCGAGGCGATCGCGGATAAGTTGGAAAAGGAAAATGGATTAAAATACGATGCGTTGTCTGAGATCGTGCTCTCGAACGGGGCGAAACAGAGCGTGGCGCAGTGCGTGTTAGCGACGTGCGGGCCGGGCGACGAGGTGATTGTTCCGGCGCCGTACTGGGTGAGTTATCCGGAGATGGTGCGATTATCCGGCGCGGACAGCGTCGTCGTGCGCACGACGGCGGACGAGGGATTCCTGATGACGCCGGAAAAGCTGCGAGCGGCCATCACGGAGCGATCGAGGTTGTTGATTTTGTGCTCGCCGAGCAACCCGAGCGGGGCTGTGTATCCCAAGGAGACGTTGGAGGAATTGGCGAAAATTGTCGTCGAGCACCCGAGATTGATGGTGCTGAGCGATGAAATATACGAGCACATCATCTACGCGCCCGCGGAGCATCACTCGATCGCGGCGATGGAGGGCATGTGGGAGCGCACGATGGTGGTAAATGGGTTTTCCAAATCCTTCGCCATGACCGGTTGGCGTCTGGGGTATGTTGCGGCGCCGAAACACTTCGCGCGCGCGATGAACATGCTTCAATCGCAAATCACGAGCGGTCCGAACTCGATCTCGCAAGAGGCTGCGCTCGCGGCGCTAGAACTGGGATTCAAGGGTGGCGAGGACGTCGCCGAAATGGTCAAGGCGTTCAGACAGCGTCGCGACTTTGTCTCCGAGCGCCTGAACGCCATCCCGGGCGTCAAACTTCCGAGCGTCGACGGTGCGTTTTACGTGTTCCCCGACGTGAGCGCCTTCTTCGGCGGCGACGCCTCGGCTGAAGGATTCGGTCCGGTGACGGATGTCGACGAACTGTGCCGCTACATCTTAGAAAAAGGTCAAGTCGCGCTCGTTCCGGGCAGCGCGTTCGGCGTTCCGGAGTGCTTGCGAATCTCGTACGCTGCCTCCGAAGCCACCCTGGAAGACGCGTTGACCCGCATCGAGGCGTGCCTGGATCCCAAAGTCTTCACTCAAAACTCGAGCGCGTGAGGCATCGTTCAGAATCCTCGGCGATTGCGCGTTCGCTAGACTCATTGGGCGTCAGACACCGTTTCGCGCCGTGTAAAGATACATTATTTTCGCGCGTCACATTTCGTCGACAATAGTCGCGCGCGCGTCAGCGTAAACTCTTCGCGCCTCCGGATGCCCGGCGCCGCAGCCGTCGGGACGCTTTTCCAGCCGTCAGGCATTCGAGCGACCTCAGAACCGTTCGCGATGGCGGAACCGCGCGCGACGCTGGACGACGATCTCCGCGCGAGAGCGCTCGCCGCGCACGACGTGCCCGCCTCCACCTACCCCGGCGCGGGCGATGAGCGCGCGCTCGCCGCGCTCGCGGAATTTTTAGAAGATACAGCCATCCGCGCGCTCCCCGTCGAGGGACGCGACGCTCTGCGACGCGCGCGCGCCGGTGACGGGGACTGCGCGAGCGCCCTCTCGAGTTACGGCGAGCAGCTGTCGCCGGCGCTGCGCGATTTGGGCAAGGCGTCGCGAGAGGCGATCGTGGACGAACTCCTCGAGCGCGCGACGGCGCTCAAATACGCCGACGCGGAGGTGTCCACGTCGAAACCGGCGATGGACGCCATCGAGCGCTCGAGTAAGCGATTGAAATTAACGGCGAAGGAGATGTCGGACGTCGGAGCGTCTCTGGCGAGCGGTGAAGGGAAAGAGGCGTTGCTCGGTTTCGCTCGCGCGTTGGGTCTCGACGAGTCGAGCGTACGCGTGAACGATCCGCTCGACGCGTGCGTGCTCCTCGAGCGGTGCGTGCTGGCGCAGGAGCGATTCGTGACGGCGTTTTTATCGGACAACGGTAAACTCGCGGCGAAGAATCCGCCGAAATTAGACGAGGTACCCAGCGGCGTCGGGTTGAACGGCGATCCCGAGGTTGAGCGCGCCGTCGCCGTGGCGCGCTTGTTACACGTGAACGATCTCAGACGGTTACAGAGTTCCGTGGACACCTTCTTGGTCGCCATGCAAGAGTACACGGCCGATCCAAAGACGGACTCGCGCATCGGACGCGTCGGTAGATAGGTAGATGACGACGCCATCGCGCGAGCGCACGAAC
>Ga0208277_1001938_pt1 | contig 11914 bp, 13 predicted proteins | sample ETNtaG_5_FD_185782 | JGI IMG/M metagenome (GOLD analysis project Ga0208277, IMG submission 185782) | Marine microbial and viral communities from oxygen minimum zone, Eastern Pacific Ocean - ETNP201406SV205 (SPAdes) (version 2) | ecosystem: Environmental > Aquatic > Marine > Oceanic ...
ATGTGATGGGTGACGAGGATTACTTTTTTTCCCATACCAATGAGTTCCCTTATAATCGCAAGATATTGAAAACAGGTGCTCATATCAAGGCCACTTGTTGGCTCATCAAAAACCAAAACAGCAGGATCATTAACTAGTGATCTAGCTAGTAGAAATTTTCTTTGCTCTCCAGAAGACATGGTAGAGAACTCTCTATCTTGAAGTTCAGAGATTGATAAAAGCTCCATAACTTCTTTGGCACGATTAAGCTTTTTTTCATCAAATTTTTGATGCTGCCATATACCATCACTTGAATAAAAACCTGAAAGAACAACGTATAGTCCAATTGCACTATTGGAATATCCATGCTGAAGATGCTGAGAAACTACGCCTAAATTTGACCTTAGATCATCAACATTCCATCTGTCTTTCTCAAAAATTTTAAGACTACTTTTCTTATCTTCGACAATATAAAGTTCTCGATTTAAGAGTTTAAGTATAGTTGTTTTTCCAGAACCATTTGGACCTAGGATGACAGTACTTTGACTTTCGTCAATTGTCAAAGAGAAGTTATCAAGGATCTTGTTTCTTCCTTGGAATACCGTTATATTTTGAAGATCGATAATATTCATCAATTTCCACTAATACATTAAACAGCAAAGAAGCTGACCAATCATACCATGAGATTGACATTTTTACTCTGATTAGCTTTTTTTGAGACTCAAGCGTGGTAATAACTGAGATAAAAACATTCCTAAAAGCATTAGTCCGCAACCTAAAAGACCTCGAGTGGATAAATTTTCATCCAATATAAGCCACCCACCAAAAACAGCAAAAGCACCCTCTAATCCCAAAATAATAGCTGCATGTGATGATTTAGCATGCTGCTGTGCAACAACCTGAAGAGTATATCCAATAGCAATTGACATAATTCCTGCATAAAGAAGTGGAATCGCTGTATCAACAATCATTTCCCAAGTGATTACCTCTATAGTAATAGCTATGAAAAAACTTAAAGCTGCAGATACAAAATACTGAATCAGTGAAAGTTTTAAAGGATCCATACTTTTAGCCACGTAACCGATAACTAAAATGTGTGCAGCAAAGAAAATTGCACATATGAGTTGGAATAAATCACCATGTGCAATACTAAAGTCTTCGTTAATACTTAACAAATACAAACCTATTAAAGCAATTAAAGCACCCAACCAAGTTCCAGAGCCAGTTCTTTGTCCAAAAAAGATACCAATAAGTGGAACAAAAAAGATGTAAAGACCAGTAATAAATCCAGCTTTTCCAGCGGTTGTATATTGAATTCCAACCTGCTGAAAACTCGCAGCTAAGAATAAAAATAGGCCCGCGATAAAACCGGCAAATAAAAGTTTCTTAGTCGACGCTTCTTTATTGTTTTGACTCTTATTTTTCTTTGACAAATACCAGACTATTGGCAATAAAGATACCGTACCAATAAAAAACCTAGCCGTATTGAATAGAAATGGGCCCATCGTCTCCATTCCTTCACGCTGAGCAACAAAGGCAAAGCCCCATATTGCTGCCGCAAGAAGCATGATTAGATCAGCTCTAATTTCTTGTTTTTTCATAATAATTAATTTTTTGATTGCCTTGCACTATAAATAGAGTGGATGAATAAAGTTAAAATAACTACTACACCTCCATATATAGCATTACTTGAGAGCTCCTCTTTGAGAATCAGCCACGCTAAAAAAGTCCCAATGACTGTTCCCATCGGAAAGAAAATAGCAACTTCGGGTGCAGGAATAAATCGTGGAGCAATTGTAATTAGACTAAATGAAATTGCAACTAGGATGCTACTTATAATAATATAGTTCATTGATTGTGATGACAAGGTTAATGACTCTGCAAAAAGTAATCCGATTAAAGTGATAAATAAGCCATTAACCGCCATTGCTGGAACCATATTAACCTCTTTATATTTTCTCAATAAAGTAAATGAAAAGCCACCAGTCGTTACAGAGGCCAATGCAAACAAACTCCCTTTTAAATTAAGACCACTAGTGTCTCCTGACATCACAATATAGATACCAGTAAATACAATGAGCATTGCTAGCCAAGTAAAAAGCTTTGGTTTTTCCCCTAAAAGAATAAAAGAAACCAGTGCAACCATAAGTGGTGCAGCGCTAATGATTACAAGTGTTTTAGCTAAGCTTGTGTAATGAATAGCCAAAATGAATGTTGCGCCGCCAAAACCTGTCAAGAAGCCAAGAAAGATACCTCTTTTCCCAATACCCTTAATTTCATCAAGTGTTCTAGTACGATAACTAATGAGAAGAATGACTAGGATACTAATTGTAAAAAATATACCTCGCCAGAATAAAACAGTAAAACTATCTGCGTTTGCTAATTTGACTAATATGCCCTCAGGAGCTAGTACCAAAATACCAAAAAATGCTATTAAAAGACCTTTTAAATGATTATTCATAATTAAAACGAATTAAATTAATTATCAATAATGTCATTTTAGTTAAGCTGGTTTTTAGCCAGCCTGGTGCTGTACCATGAATGCAAAAATAGTGTAATAATAACAATTGTTCCTCCAATAAGAGCATTGCTCGAAGGCACTTCCTTGATCCAATACCAAGCAATTAATGAGCCTAAGACTGTCTCTAAAGGCATAATCATCCCTACCTCAGCAGCAGGCATATATCTTGGAGCAATCGTAATTAAGCTAAATGAGATGGAAAGTATTGCACCCATTGCAATGATGTACCCAACCACTTCAGCTGGTACAGTAATTTTATTAGCCATTAAAAAGGCTATCAACGCAGCAATTAGACCTCCAATGGCATTAACCGGGACCATATTTATATCTTTATATTTACGAGTTAAAGTAAAAGTAAATCCCATCATAACTGCTGTAATTAAAGCAAAAAAATCTCCAACAATATTCTTGCCTCCGAAGCTCCCACTCATAACAATATAAATACCTATGAAAACAATTATCATCGAAGCCCAAGTGATTGGACTCGACTTCTCCTTAAGTAAAAACCAAGCAACAATAGCTATCATAATGGGGCCGGTACTAATAATGACTAGAGCATTTGCAATAGAGGTGTAGACAATTGCAAAGACAAATGTTCCTGTACTGATTCCAGAACAAAAACCAATAACTAATCCACCTTTTCCAATATTTTTAAACTCAGCGATAGTTTTACTACGGTATTTAATAAGAACAAGAAGAGAGACTCCGACTGCATAGAGTAAGCCTCTCCAGAACAACACAGTCCAGCTGTCAACAGCAGAAGATGCATCTTCTACAAGCCTAATAAGAACAGAGTCTGGACTTAAAATAACTACCGCAAAAATAGTCATTAAAAGCCCTTTTAAATGATTTGTCATGAAACTCTCTAATTGAAATGGATACGTTCAAATCTTATGATTTTGAACAACTATCAATCGATATAGATTTAACTAAAGATTAATGAATCTTTTTGATTAAAAATTTGTAAATTTGAATAGTTACGTAAAGCGAAGTAAGCGCCAAAAATCACGCCAGACCATACCAAATCTCCTGCAATCGTGTTTTGGAAAAAAGGAATCGCCATAGTGTAACAAAGCACAAGTCCTTCAAAAGTTTTAGAGTACATTGGAGAAAATGCCCATACAGCAAAGTTAGTTGCAATGAAAAATACGGCTGAACTAGCAAGTGCAGCACCAGCAATTCTAAGGACACCAAGCTTTCTTTGTAGAAAATTTTTGAAAACTATTGGAAAAAGCAATGCCAAATAAACAACGAACATTGACTTTGAACCAAACCAGCTTGCTGAGAGTGATCCAAAAGCAAAATAGTCGCAAAGAAGCATTGTAATAACTACAGCAACAATAGCCATGTATCTTTTGACAAAAATAAAACCAGCAAAAAGCGCAATTGCTGCCATTGGCGTAAAGTTTGGTGGGTGTGGCAAAAGTCGTCCAGCAACGCCTAGGGCAATTAAGACTGCCAAAATAACTAAATAACTAAAACTTGAATTAAGTTTGTAATCTTGATTGTCCATCATTTCTCTCCAAATAATTTCGAATAATCATATCTTAAAAGGCCTCCATATTCAAGCGAATAAATGTATCTTCAGACAGAATAACATCATGCGCCCCAACCATTGACATTGAACCATTCACATATAATGCCCAATAGGTATTTCCAATTGCCTCTACACCGCCCAAAGAAATGATCTGAGGGCCATAACTTGTATCTTTAACACCTACAACAACTAGTTCCTTGATAGCGTCATAAGAATTTATTCCCTTCTCAACCTCTTTTACAACTGTTAAATTTATTTGATTATCAGATGTTATCACCAAAGACAGTTGAACTGTCTCAGTTGAATCATCAGCACTAACAGAGAAAGGCTGAAATAAAAACAAACCCAACATAAATATGGATAATATTTTGAGGTTTAGTTTCATCGTATATTCGAGGCTATATAAAAAGTGGAATTTTATATCAAAAACAACAAACTGCAAGGGGCATCAAAGAAAATATTTATATCCTTAAAAAGGAAATTTCTTTTTTCCAAGGCCTGACATTTTCGATAAGTCAGGCATACCGCCTTGACCTTGCATACCTTCCATTTGTTGCATCATTTTTTTCATCTTGCCACCCTTCATTTTTTTCATTGTTTTTTGCATTTTTTCAAACTGCTTTAGCAATTTATTGACATGCTGAACATCGGTACCTGAACCTGCAGCAATTCTTTTTTTACGTGAACCTTTGATGAGGTTGATATGATTTCTTTCTTTAGGTGTCATTGAATTGATAATGGCGATCATTCTAGAGCTTTCAGTGTCCCCAATGACTTGATTTTTGACACTTTGTGGCATTTGACCCATTCCTGGAAGCTTATCCATCAAAGCGCCCATCCCACCCATTTCCTGCATTTGAATTAATTGATCTCTCATATCATCCAGATCGAATCTCCCTTTTGCCATTTTCTGGACATTTTTTTGCGCTTTTTTATGGTCAACTTTTTTGGAAATTTCATCAACCAATGAAAGCACATCGCCCATACCAAGAATTCTTGATACCAATCTGTCAGGATGAAATGGCTCCAAAGCATCAGTCTTTTCACCAACACCCATAAATTTGATTGGCTTTCCTGTTATGTGTCTAACTGATAGTGCGGCGCCGCCTCTTGCGTCACCATCAGTTTTAGTTAGAACAACACCAGTCAACGGAAGTTTATCAGAGAAGATTTTTGCAGTATGAGCTGCATCCTGTCCTGTCATTGAATCAACTACAAATAGTGTTTCGATAGGATTAACTTGCTTCTGGAGTATTTGAATTTCAGACATCATTTGCTCGTCAATTGCCAGCCTTCCTGCTGTGTCGACTAAAAGAACATCATGAAACTGAGATTGGGCTTGTTTTTTAGCATCAGAAACAATTTTTTCAGGTTTTTCATCTACAGTTGATGGAAAAAAATCAACGTCTACCTCTTCAGCAAGAACTTTTAACTGCTCTATAGCTGCTGGCCTGTAGACATCAGCACTAACAACAAGAACTTTCTTTTTTTCCTCTTCTTTTAAAAATCGAGCTAATTTTGCAATTGAGGTTGTCTTACCAGAACCTTGAAGACCAGCAACCATAACAACAGCAGGTGGCTGAGTTGCAAGATTTAATGTTTCATTTTGGCCACCAATGACTTCAGTGAGTTCTGCCTCAACGAGCTTTACAAATGTCTGAGATGGATTTAACCCTTCACCGACCTTAAGTCCGACGGCTTTTGTTTGAACTCTTTCAATGAAATACTTTATGACATCAAGTGCAACATCAGCCTCAAGAAGGGAGCGTCTGACCTCACGAATAGCTTCCTTGATATTTGCTTCAGATAATTTATTTTTACCTTGGAGAGCTTTAAAACTATTGGAGAGTCGTTGTGTTAAATTGTCAAACATTATGTTCTAGTTGGCTGAAATATATTATTATATAATCTTTTGCAAAGTCATAGCTAGAGATGCCATTACTCCATACTCTGCCATTTATCGCATATCTCATTGCTGGGCTTTTACTTACCCGATATTTTGTCCTAGATACAGTTACAAATCAACACAGAATAATAGTTAATTTATTGCTTTTCGTAGCGTGTGCGTCTCATGGCTTGATTCTCTTTGAGTTATGGCAACATGAAGGTGTATTTTTTGGATTAACTGTAAGTATTTCTTTTGTTGCTTGGGTTGTTGCAACGCTTTTATTTTTAACCTCATTCACAAAGCCAATTCACTCTCTTGGAATAATAGTATATCCCATAAGCGCAATCGCAGTGATTGTTGCTTTTTTATTTCCTGGCTCCCAAGGCAAGCTCCTTTCAATATCAATTGCTGCTCATGTTTTTCTCTCAATTGGAGCTTACGCAATTCTCTCGCTAGCGGTTGGCCAATCTCTACTGCTTAGCATCCAAGAGCGTTTTTTACATGAGCATAACTTTAATACTTTTGTAGATAAACTTCCTGCGCTCCAAACCATGGAAGATTTTCTATACCAAACTCTTAAAATGGGTTTTTTGCTACTTACACTCTCACTCATCTCAGGTTACTTTTATATATCTGATTTTTTCACCCAACAGCTCACCTACAAAACTATCTTATCAATTATGGCTTGGATTGGATTTGCTGGTATTTTATTTGCTCATATGGCATTTGGGTTAAGAGGCAAGCTAATTGTTTTATTGACACAAATTGCCTTTGCTATACTAGTCTTATCCTACTTTGGAACTAAGTTTTTTATAGAGGTTTTAGCCACATAAAATTTGAATGATGAAAACATACAAAACATTAAAAGGCGAGTGTTTATGTGGTCAAGTTTCATGGGAAATGACTGGGCCCTATAAATTTTTTGGTATGTGTCAGTGTTCACGTTGCCGCAAGGTCACTGGTGCAGCCTTTGCGACTAATTTATTTATGAAGTCAGATCAATTTAATTGGCTTACTGGAAAAGAAAATGTTGACGAATACGTTATGAAACCTCCCAATACGTTTGGAAATGCTTTTTGCAAACATTGTGGCTCACGAGTACCTCGGTTTTCAGCTGGAAGAGGATGGATGATGGCACCATTAGGAAGCACTATGGAAGCCCCAAATATCGAGCCAACTCTTGTTTGTGCTGAAGATCATACGAACTGGTTTACTCGATTGGAAGAGCTGCTTTAGTCTATATGCAGAACAGCTAGAAAAGCCTCTTGAGGTATATCTACCCTTCCAATTGAACGCATTCTTTTCTTACCTTTCTTTTGCTTCTCTAGTAATTTTCTTTTCCTTGTAATGTCTCCACCATAACATTTAGCGGTCACATTCTTTCTAAGCGCTTTCACATTGGTTCTGGAAATGATTTTGACTCCAATACAAGCCTGAATGGCAACGTCAAACATTTGTCTTGGAATAAGCTCTTTCATTTTTGCAGCAATCTCACGCCCTTTATAAACAGAATTATCTCTATGAATAATGAGTGCGAGCGCATCAACACTCTCACTATTAATGAGAATATCAAGACGAATCAAATCTGAGGCTTGGTAACGCTCAAAATGGTAGTCCATCGATGCAAATCCACGTGAGACTGACTTGAGCTTATCAAAGAAATCTAGAACGACTTCATTTAGAGGTAGCTCATAGACAATCGATACTTGCCTACCCATATAGTTAATACTTTTTTGAACCCCTCTTTTTTCAACACATAGGTTAATAACGGGACCAACATATTCATTAGTTACTAATATATTTGCAGTAATGATTGGCTCTCTAAACTCTTCAATAGTCTGAACTGGAGGAAGCTTTGAAGGGCTATCAATTTTTGATACATTGCCTTTCGTATCTAAAATTTCATAGATTACGGTTGGCGCTGTTGTAATCAAATCTAAATCATATTCACGTTCAAGCCTCTCTTGAACAATTTCCATATGCAATAGACCTAAGAATCCAATTCTAAAACCAAAACCAAGAGCATCTGAATTTTCAGGCTCAAATTGCAAAGCCGCATCATTTAATCGAAGCTTACTAAGTGCATCTCTAAATTTTTCATAGTCCTCACCAGAAGTTGGAAAAAGACCCGCAAAAACTCTAGGTTGAACTGGTTTAAAACCTTCTAGTGGAAGCTCAACAGGATTTTTACTACCAGTTATAGTATCACCGACTGGCGCCCCATCAATATTTTTAATACTGGCAATTAAGTAACCGACCTCACCAGCCTTTAGGCTTTCAGTTTTGGTTCTTTTTGGGGTAAATATGCCAACCTCGTCAACCAGATGTTCATTTTTATTAGAGAAGATCTTTATTTTAGTTTTTGCTTTAATTTCACCATCTATCATCCTAATTAATGAAACAACGCCAAGATAATTGTCAAACCATGAATCAATGATTAAAGCTTTAATGGGAGCATCTAATTTTCCTTCTGGAGCTGGGATTTTTTCAACAATTTGCTCCAGTATTTCTTCAATTCCGATTCCAGATTTAGCGCTAGCATGAACGGCATCATGCGCTTCAACTCCAACAACATCTTCAATCTCATCCACTACCCTCTCAGGCTCTGCAGCTGGAAGATCAATCTTATTTAGAACTGCTAAAACTTCTAGACCTTGATCCATCGCTGTATAGCAATTTGCAACCGTCTGTGCTTCAACGCCTTGAGAAGCATCTACAATTAATAAAGCACCCTCGCAAGCAGATAGTGATCGAGAGACCTCATAAGAAAAATCAACGTGTCCAGGTGTATCAATAAAGTTTAGTTGATAAGTTTCTCCACCTTTTGCTTTATATTGAAGAGATACACTTTGAGATTTAATCGTAATACCCCTCTCTTTCTCTATATCCATAGAGTCTAATACTTGAGATGACATCTCTCTATCAGTCAATCCACCGCAGAATTGAATGAAGCGATCAGCAATGGTTGACTTGCCATGATCAATGTGAGCGATGATAGAAAAATTTCGGATTTTTTGCATATCAATGATAAAATGAATGCTTTTAATTTAAACCATGAGATTATATCGTATATGAATAAAGTAAACCCTACTACATGTGTTGCAACAAGCGATCATAATGTCAATATTCCTGACGACCAAGGAAGGAATATTGTTCTTTATTTTTACCCTAAGGATGACACTCCTGGATGTACCATTGAAGGTAACGACTTTACAAGGCTCAATGATAAATTTACTGAAAATAATTCTGTTATATATGGTGTCTCTAGAGATTCTATTACCTCTCATGAAAAATTTATCAAAAAGTTTAATTACACGATTGATCTAATCTCAGATGAGGATGAATCTTTATGTAAGCAGTTTGATGTCTTAAAGCTGAAAAAGATGTATGGTAAAGAACACATAGGAATTGTTAGATCAACTTTTGTCATTGACCCAGATGGAGATATCCTTAAGCAGTGGGATAAAGTCAAGGTAGATGGGCATGCTGAGGAAGTACTAAACTTTATAAAAGAACTATGAATCCAAACGTTGACCACGAAGAGGTAAATAAGTTTGCAGCACTAGCGGCGCGCTGGTGGGATAAAGATTCAGAATTTAAACCTTTACACGATATTAATCCGCTTCGCCTAAACTACATAAAAGAGCAGTGCGGTGGCACTCTCGAAGGTAAACGCATTCTTGATGTTGGCTGCGGCGGCGGTATTCTGAGTGAATCCTTAGCGCTGGAAGGTGCAACAGTGGTTGGCATTGATCTTGCAGAAGCTGGACTAGAAGTTGCCAAACTCCATCTTTTAGAGTCTGGCCTAGATATTGATTATCAATTTATCTCTGCTGAAGAGCTCGCTCAATCTGAATCTGAGTCGTTTGATGTCATCGCTTGTCTTGAAATGTTAGAGCACGTTCCAGACCCTTCACTCATTATTGAGGCTTGTTCTCAACTCATTAAGCCTAATGGTAAAGTTTTCTTCTCAACAATTAATAGAAATCCAAAATCATACTTCTTTGCAATCGTCGGTGCAGAATACGTCTTAAACCTACTTCCTAAAGGCACTCATCACTATGAAAAGTTTATTAGACCGAGTGAGATAGATGAATGGGCTAGATTATATGACTTATCAATTAGTTCGATGATTGGAATGACATACAATCCAATAACAAAGAAATATAAGTTGGGTGATGATGTCAGTGTTAATTATATTGTCCACTACGAGAAACATTAGATATTGAAAGGCAAATTTATGCCATTAAGAATTACACTTGGAAATCTTCTGCATAAATGTGCAGAAAAATTTGCTGAGCGACAATTCTTAGTTATTGCCGAAACAGGCGAAACACTGACTTACCATGAATTTGAAATTCTGACAAATCGAATTACTCATGGATTATTAGAAAAATTCAGTGAAAAACTCACTTACGTTGATATTTTTCTGGAAAACAGCGCAGAATATCTCGCTCTGACTTACGCTTTAAAAAAAATTAACGCTATAGAAGTTTCGATTAACCCCGCAATGCGTAGCGAATCTCTTGCTCGAATGATTGACCAAACAGGGTCAAAATTATTGTTTACCTCAGGACTTCAACTTGAAGCTTTAGATCAGATTCGAGAATCGATACCAAACATTGAAAGTTTAATTATGTTGGATTCTGTTGATCAGGCGGAAAAACTATTTCCAGAACTTCAAATCATTTCTTTTGAAGATTTACTATCAAGTTGCCAAGATCATGTTGATTCACTTGCAAAAGATACCGACATTGCAACAATTCTTTTTACATCTGGCACGACTGGAGTGTCAAAAGGATGCCTTTTGTCTCATCGATATGCCGTTAGAACAGCTGAAAACTTGATTAAACCTAACAAGATTACTAAGGATGATTGTGTATACACATTTTATCCCTTATCTCATATTGGGCCTGCCTATTATGACATTCTCCCAACCATGATGACGGGGGGTCGAGTAATACTTCGACAGCGATTTAGCGTTTCAAATTTTTGGCCAGAAGCCAAAAAATATGGAGCCACTTGGTTCATGATGTTAGGCTCAGTTCAACAGCTTTTATGGGCACATCCAAGTTGCCCAGAGGAAAAAGATCATAAGGTCACCCGCTGTTGGGGAACACCTGCTCCAGTTCCAAAAAAAGATTTTGATGCTCGCTTTAATTTACATTTAGTGCCAGGTGGTGGATATGGATCAACAGATGCTGGATGGGTTGTTGCACCTCAATGGGATCATCCTGGAGGAATAGTTCTTCCTCATTTTGAAGTTGCCATCCACGATGAAAATGATGATCCATTACCTCCTGGTGAACCAGGAGAAATGGTTGTTCGACCTCTAGAGCCTGGAGTCATGTGTAGTGGTTATTTTGGTATGCCAGAGAAGACCCTAGAAAGCTGGAGAAATCTATGGTTTCATACGGGCGATATTGCTCGGTTGGATGAACAAGGTCGGTTTTATTTCATGCACAGAATGAGTGAGCGCATTCGAGTTAAAGGTGAGATGGTCTCAGCTTATGAGGTTGAGGAAGGAGTGCTTTCACATCCAAAAGTTCAAGACTGTGCTGTTATTGGTGTTCCAGGTGAGATGGTTGAAGAAGATATTGCGTTGTTCGTTGTTAAGAAGACTAAGGCTGAGCTTAGTGAACAAGAGTTAATTCAGCATTGTAGAGATCGAATGGCGAAATTTATGATTCCAAAACATATTGTTTTCCTTGATAAAATGCCAAGAACCTCTACAGGTAAACCTGAAAAAGGAAAGTTATCTTTTTACTGGACTGCTAGTTAAATCGCTTTCAAGTTAAGATAGAAAATTTCTTTTTATAGAACGTTATCCGCAGAGACTTCTATCGCATGAAGCATAGAATGACCAAATGATCGCATTGTTAAGAGAACGTATGAATCATCTTTGTCTCTATAAATGATTGTTCCTATATGCTCCATTACGGTTCTAGAAACTCTTCCAACTGAAAATACCTCAGGGCTAAGATCAATC
>Ga0208277_1001939_pt1 | contig 11912 bp, 14 predicted proteins | sample ETNtaG_5_FD_185782 | JGI IMG/M metagenome (GOLD analysis project Ga0208277, IMG submission 185782) | Marine microbial and viral communities from oxygen minimum zone, Eastern Pacific Ocean - ETNP201406SV205 (SPAdes) (version 2) | ecosystem: Environmental > Aquatic > Marine > Oceanic ...
CATCTTTTAGATATAAGCTTTTTCTTTTACCAGAAGGTTGTTGGTCAATAAAACAAAATGGACATTGATTATTGCATTGTTTTAATCCATCAAATAAAGCTTCAGTAAAAGCAAGTCCTAATTCATCATCTTGATCTTTTTCTATTTCTATTTTGTGTGTTTTCCCCTCTTCATCTAATATCTTTAGTTTAAGAGTCTCTTCAGCAATAAGGAATTTGTAATCAATAAGATCTCTCGGTTTTACACCATTAATACTAATTAATTGATCTCCAACTTCAAATCCAATTTCTTCGCCTATTGAACCAGCTTCAATAGATGCAACTACAGCGGGCTTTATTTTATCCTGATTTAGCTCTATTGTGCCCATTTATTCTCCTTAACTAGAAAAATATTTGTTATATTTTTTGATGGGGTTTAAAAAATTTAAACTGAACTTGGATAGTCCACCTTAATAAATATAATTAAATTTTCCAAAAAAAGCACTTTTAGAAGCTTTTTGCATCTTCTCTTTTTCTAATGGTTAATCAACTGAATCTAAAGAAGCATTGCAATCATTGCTGAGTAGTAGTTTCTAAGAATTTTTCTTTTAACTTTGTTATTTGTATTCTGAAGACATGTTGGTTTGGGTATCGACTTGAATGTAAATTCATAGAAGGGTGAGCTGAAAACCAACTCAGTTTTATTAATTCTGATTTACTCAAACAATCCCAAAAAGCCCATAAATAAAGAAACATCCTATCTTTCCAGGCCAAGGACATTGCAATTTTGGTCTAGCACAATGGTTGTCCTGCCCGTTTTTGTTCAGGCTCCATGGGTGCATGTGTTTCCTTTTTCAGCTTTTTTATTTAGTTTCGTAATATTTTTTCTTGGATTTTATTTATTAAAGTTCTCTACTGAAAGATGGTCAGCTGTGGGTTCTCTCTTGGTTGGTGTCAGTTGGAGCTGGTTAGGAGGATGTCTTTTTTGGGGGTGGTTAAGGGCTCATCCTGTTTGGCATTTGCCTGTTGAATCAATTGCCTTGCCAATAGCTCTAAGCCTTTTACAGACTCGATGGAAAATCGGAGCAAGTTTTTACTTGGCATCTTTATTAGGAACTGCTTTTACTGATGTAATGATTGTTATGACAGGAGTGATGAAGTCTTGGCCTGAAGTTGTTGAAGCCCCTTTCTCAGAAGCCTCAAAAATGTTGAGTTTGACTGCGGAAAAATTATTTGCACCATTTTCTTTAATAGCAATTGCTATTGCTGCCCTTTTAATAATCTTGATTGCGAATTGGATGAATAAAAAATCACAAACTGAGCCTTCATCTTGTTCTGCATGGCTTGTATCGAGTGCAGCTTTGACAACTACCTTATGGGTTGATGGTTTGTTTTTTGCTACCACATTGATTCAGCCTCAATTAAGTGGTTTGATCTGAAAACTAATATTTTATGGACTTAAATACTGGATTTAATAAAAAAGATATTTACTCAATGAATTGGGATGTGGTTGTTATTGGAGCAGGTGCAGCCGGGTTGATGACGTCTCTTGAACTACCTTCTAATTTGAGAGTTTTACTGTTAAATCGCAATACTAGTAAGCGTTCTTCAAGTAGATGGGCTCAAGGGGGAATGGCTGCTGTTACTCGAATTGAAGATAGTGAAGATAGTCATGCTTTGGACACTATTAAAGCTGGTGCAGGTCTTTGTGATCCTGCAACAGTTCAGATGTTTGTTGAGAGTGCCCCGAAGTTAGTGGATAGACTTTTAAAACTAGGTATGGAGTTTGATAGAACCTCTGGGAACTTAGCTACAACTCTTGAGGCTGCTCATACTCATAGAAGAGTACTTCATGTGAAAGATAGAACAGGAAAGGCAGTGGTTGATTTTCTCAATGAGCAAGTTGATCGAAGAGATAATGTCCTTCATCGAAGAGGAATAAGAGTTACTCAGATTTGGGTTGAAGGAGGAAGATGTTTCGGAGTTCAGGTTCTTGATGGTCCATCTTTGCGATGGATCAATGCAAAGGCAGTTGTGTTGGCTACTGGTGGCGGAGGTCATTTATTTGCCAATACAACTAATCCAACTCAAGCATCGGGAGAGGGGATTGCTTTAGCTTGGAGTGCTGGAGCTGTAATAGAAGATCTAGAGTTTTTTCAGTTTCATCCAACTGCACTGAAATTGGATGGTGCTCCTTCTTTTTTAATTTCTGAAGCTTTAAGGGGAGAGGGTGCAGTTTTAGTCGATTCATTCGGACAAAGTCCTGTAAATCATCTTGAAGGGAAAGATCTTGCATCTAGAGATCAAGTCAGCAGAGCATTATTTAAAGCAATGAAAAACCAGAATGTTGATCATATAGGCCTTGATGTTAAATCTATTGCCGTTGATGATATAGATGCACGCTTTCCATCAATTTTTCAAAGGTGTAGAGAGGTTGGGTTAGAACCTTTTAAAGACCTTATTCCAGTAGCGCCTTCTGCCCATTATTGGATGGGAGGTGTCTCTACCAACTTGAAGGCACAAACAAATATCAAAGGACTTTTTGCGATAGGTGAAGTAGCCTGTACTGGATTGCATGGAGCCAATAGGCTTGCAAGCAATTCATTAATGGAATGTTTGGTTTTTGCTAATCAAATGCGAAATATTGAATTAAATAATTTTAAAACAGCAGTTATAGAAAGAAGTAATCCAAGTTTTAAATACACTAAGCTTCGTTTTTCAAAGGAACAAGGAACTGATTACTTAACTAAAGAAATAGAAAAGCTTAGACAATTATGTTGGCGCGAGGTTGGAGTTGATCGATCGCAAAAAGGAATGTCTTCTGCTCTTAAAGAAGTTAAACGAGATCATGCGAATCTCTTAAACGAGCCTTTATTAAATTTAGTTTTTTCACAGTCAAAAGATGTAATTAATGGATTTGATGAAATCGCCAGAAGAGATCTTAATTTGCTTCTTGATTTAAGTAATCGACAAATGGCAAGTTCACTAATGTTGGAGGCTTGTTTGTTTCGTGAAGAAAGTAGAGGAGGGCACTTTAGAGATGATTTCCCTACTTCAGCTCCTTTTTGGCAATGCCATACGCGTCAAGTAAAAGGAAAAGATATTCATACACGACCGGTTGGAGATATATCTTCTGAGTCTAAAAATCTTTAGTGTCTTTGTAATTACTAAGTTCTGCTAGCTCTTTTAGGCTTTTTACGCCAGAGTCAATTGATCCATTTATTTCCCAAGTAGGAAAGCCTGTTATCCCCTTAGCTTCACAAAGTTCTCGCTTGTTGTTAAATCCATCTTGCGCACATTCAACTAAATTTAATTTTTCTGTAGCTTCTTTCCCAAACATTTCTTTTTGATCATGACAATGAGGACACCAGTAAGCGTTATACATTACTGCACCTTCTTTTGTTAGATGTTCAGCGAGTTTTATTTTTTCAGGTGAACTTATAGCTATTACTGCAGGAGGCATCCCTTGAACATTATTTGATATTTCCTTGGTAGATGGATCTACTGATGTCGACCAAATCATTCCAGCCAAAAGAACTGCTACTGACATAACAAAACCCCTGAAAAATAATTTTCCATAATCTTCCCAGTTACCACCAAATAGATTTAATAATAGAAGTGAAAATGATATGAGACAAGAAAGAAGGCAGAAGAAGCAGAATGCTTTAATTTTAAATATCATTATCGATATTAAAATTAAGCTAAAAATAAAATTCGCTGTTGATATGTAAAATGAACCCCACCATGTAAGTCTTGATAAATTATTTTTTTGGTTTTTGAGAATTGGTATTAATGGAAAGATAGCCATTAATAATATTAATAAATAACTTATTAAGCCTATTAAAGACAATGGAATAGAAAAATCATTGGTTTGAAATAAATTCCCCCAAGAGCTATTTAAAACTTTATCGCAGCCTCCCATGCCACCTGGGCAATTAAGTTTTCCTATCCATCCCCATTTGTTTAATGTTATTGATCCAGTATCAATAACTCCTACTGTTGATAATATAGATATTGCAACTCTCGCCGACTTAGAACCTAGATCTTGGCGACGACGACTTTTGAGCCTTGAAGATCCCATAAAGATTAACTTAAATAATTTAAATTTATTTTTCTTATTCTAATAAGAAATGTTTTTAACGTCACAATAATTTAAATCAATTTCAATCTTCTTAAATATCAATTGCTTTAACTAAATAAGTACTAACCATAGTACTTATTTAGATTAATTTAATCGCCTTAAGGGCTTTTTGAATCAAGAATGCTGCTGAAAGACCAGCGCCAACAAAAACTAAGTAAAAAAGAATTCCCATTTTTTTTGAATTTCTTTACTAATAATAGAACATCCAGGGCTTTATGATTAGAATTTATTAATTTTAATCTTGTATATATCGTTCACCAGTTTTTAAGCATTGCTCAGCCCGCTGTAATTCACGACCAATATAAACTGCATGATCTAAGCGACTAATAGGGAATGGACCATGTCCTTCAGAGATCTGAATTCCTACTTCCTTTGCACTCTTGCCTCTGAAAATATTGTTTGGTTGATTTGGACTCTTTGTTGTACAACCGATCGGTTCCCCTGATTCTGGATCAATAGCGCGACCTTTGTTATCAATATTATTTAAATAATATTCAAGTATTAGCTCATTTGTTAAAGGCTCAATTTTAATTAAGAAATAACCTTTAGGATCAAGTTCTATTTGACGTCTTGATAATTTTTCGTCTAATAGATTTATTGATTGGATTAAGTCTTTTTTATGATCTAGATTTTTCATTTCTGTAACTTACAAATTTTTAAAAAATAAACAAGTTTTTCATTATGATTTATTATACTTATAGATATTTCTCCTAAATTTCTACCCTGATACGAAGCTTCTTAATGCTAAAAATATAAATAAATTTATAACAATAAAAGCTAAATAAACAATACCTGGATTTTTCAGACCAGATGGAGCCGTTAGTTCAAATCCGAAAAGGGTAATAACACTTTGTGTACCTTTACTTGAGTAGCTCAAAATCTCTTTGGGCTCCGCATTGCTTGTTTGATTAGATTCCGATTCATTGTTATTGGCGGAAACCGATGCATCTTTCTCAGGAGAATCTTGTAAATTGTTTTCTGTCATCTTGATTAGATCTTTTATTTTCTGAAGTTACTATGTATTTGATAGCTTTGGTTCTTCAAACTTAAAAGGCACTTCATTATTTGTAGCGTTTATTTGGTCGAGCATTAATTTATTAGCTTTAGGTAGCCATTCTCGAATTAATGAGTCCATTTGTATGTCATACCATCTATGAAGACTTGTATTTGGCTTAGCAATAAAACCTCTTCGTTTTTTGTGACTCCCACCAGCTCCTGGATCAAAATACTCTATTTTATTTTTTATTGCCCATTCAATTGGAGCGTAATAACAGGCTTCAAAGTGTAAACAATCTATATTTTTATCTGATCCCCAATATCTTCCCCAAAGCATATTCTTATTTCTTACGCACAATGACATTCCAAGAGATTTATCAGTTTCTTCTTCTTTTGCCTCAAATAAAAGAATATGATCTTTGAGTTCTGTTAACGCAAGTTCTATGAAAAATGATTCAGTGAGGTATTTACTCCCCCAGATTCCCCATCTAGAACAATGAAGCTGATAATAATAATGCATCTTTTTCAAATTCATTACATTTATTTGTGATCCACTAAGAGCTTCTACTTTTACACCATATTGTTTGATGCTTGCTCTTTCTCTTTTGATATTTCTTCGTTGATTAGAATTAAATCTTTTTAGAAAATCAGAAAAACTTTTTTCTTCTTTCAATTTTAAAACACTTTGCTGGTTTATCCATTTTGCACAATTCTGAGATTCAGCAATCCTCATCCATTGATTATCCACATATAAAAAATTACAACTTAAAATCCCATTTTCTTTGGCAAACCTATCAATTTCTGTAATTAGTATTTGTGTGACTTCTTCCTCATTAACTCCTTCTAAATAAAGAAAACGATAACCCTCTATAGGACTTAATGGACTCATTCCTATTAGTTTTGGATAATATTTAATTCCCATATTTTCAGCGAGTTGAACAAAAGCATTATCAAAAATAAATTCTCCATAGCTATGAGACTTAAGATAAAGAGGGGCACATGCAATTAAATCTTTTCCACTCCACGCAGATAGAAATAATGGTTGCCAACCATACTTTGGACTAACACTTCCTGAAGTTTCTAATGAATTTAACCAATCCCATTTATAAAAAGGATTTGAATTTCTTGCTTGGAAATTATTCCATATGATCTTAGGAATTTCTTGTATTGATGAATTCCATTTTATTGTTATATTTTTCATTATTGATAGGAAATATATATTTTCAGAAACAATTATTTCTGAAATATCTTATTAGTAACTCATTGTTTTCAATTTGCTTAGTTTCTTTGAGAATCCAGTTTTCACTATGGTTAATGATTTTATTTAAGTTATTTAATTTGGATGAAACCCAGCAGTGACTTCCTCCTAAGAGATGCGGTGTGATAGTGATTTGTAATTCATTTATAAGATCTTCTATAAGAAAAGATGAAATAAGTTTTGCCCCCCCTAATAATACAATTTTTGAAAGACCTTCATTATTTAAATCATTAAGAGAATCACGCCACCTGAATTTTAAATTTATTCGTTTATGGAAACCATTTGGTAATTGATTGTGATTATTTTTGGTTTCTTTTTGAAGCAACCATCGTTTAACAGGTTGTTTAAAAAAAAGCCAATTTATTGGAAAGTCACTTTGATTACTTGCGATGAGAGAAATTGGCTGTTCCGCTTTCCCATCTAAGATCCTTTTTTTGAGCAAGCTTTTGTTTTTAATAATACAAATTGATTGATGATCTCTTAGTGTTTGACCTCCCATTAATATTGCATCTGACCAAGAAAGAGCTTCTTCTAAAACTAAACGATCACCTGACTGACCAAGTTGTGTTTTTCCTCCCTCTGGATATGCAATACGTCCATCAATGCTGGAAGCTAAAACTAGCCTAACCCATGGATTTTTCAATTATCTCAGTATACTTATCTGATTTTTAGATTCTTTGGTGTCAGTATTGGATTCAGGAACTTTTGCATAAACTTCGGCAGCATTATTTGGACTTTCTTGTAATTTTATTTTGTATAAACTTGCCCCAATTGCGTGTATTGGATTAGTTAATTTATCTGAAATATGTAAGGCAATATTTTCAGCTGTAGGGACACAAGTTGCAAAGTAAGGAATATCTTTATTTAAAAAAGTATGATCGAAAGGTTCTACAACTAAATCATCAATTAAACTGTTTAATGCAGTTAAATCACATAACATTCCTGTCCTTGGATTGATTTTTCCTTTGACTGTTATGTCGATTATATAATTATGACCATGCCCATTTGGACGTGCACATTTTCCAAATATTTTTTCGTTTTCGTTTTGAGGCAGGTCTTCTCTAGCTAGGCGATGAGCAGCTGAGAAGTGAGTTTGAACTGTTAAATAAGCATCCATAGCTTTTCCTTGATAGTCAGCCCAAAGTTTTGGGTTTTCGTAAAGGCGTAAAGATTTTAGAGGTAATTTTGCTTTTAGGCGCTGCCATATAACACGAACTAAACTTTCAGTTGTGGGAAGGCAACCTTCAGATTTAGATAGGTCAAATTCTGGCCAAGCCTCATTCAAAAAGCGAAAGTCAAGCTGACTTGTTATTTCGCTTTTGATTGCCTGCTTTACCTCTGACAGGTTGAGGACCATGCCATATTGATTAAGCTCTCCTTCCATGGTTACGATTAACTCGTAATTATGTCCATGACCAGGAGCTATTGAGCATGGCCCAAATAGAGCTGAATTATCATCATCAGATAATTCAGGAAGCTTATAAAGGTGACTTGCGCTGAAGCAAGCACGCCTTGTAATTACGCAACTACGCCCTTCTCCATGGGGCAAGTGAGATGTGATTTCTTCCATAGTTTTTTCACATCAATAAACATCTTAATAACTTTTAGTTACTTCTGTCTTTATGACTGCTCAATCAACCCAGAAAACTCTTAAAGAAAAGTTAGGTGGTCGAAATATTTTTTTAATAGGAATGATGGGTTCTGGCAAAACTCAGACCGGACCTTATCTCGCTAGAAAGATTAATTATGCTTTTGTTGATACTGATGATGTGATAGAAAAAGCTGCAAAGCAATCTATTACAGCGATTTTTGAAAAAGATGGAGAAACAGGATTTAGAGATCTTGAAAAACAAGTTTTAAAAGAAATTAGTCAACATCACTCGCTTGTCATTGCTACTGGAGGTGGTTTAGTAACTTTGCCAGAAAACTGGGGTATTCTTCATCAAGGAATAGTTATTTGGTTGGATCTCGATCTGAATCGGTCAATTCAACGAATAGAACGTGACGATAAGGAAAGACCTTTACTTATTAAGGAAGATTTAGCTCACACTTATAGTCAGATATATGAAAGTAGAAAATCAATATATTTAGAATCAGATTTGAGGATAGAAGTTGAAGATCAATCTCCTTCTGAAGTTGCATCTATGATTGCGGATCGTTTGCCAAGCATCCTTATCAATGAGGTGACTCAAGCCGAACCGCATACCACTGAACTTTAAAACCTGGTTTGATTTCTAGGTCGCAGGCAGTATCTAACAAATGTTGAGCAGCTTCTTCTATAGAAGATTTACATGCAAGATCTAATGGTAATGAATCAAAATTATTTAACAAAGTCTGAAGCCATAACAAAGTTTGTTCCCTATCCAAAAATTGTTCACTTTCGCCCGGAACCAAAACAACATAATTATCCATTTCTCTTATTAGTGGATTAGACATGAGACAGAAATTTCTCTTGTTGTTTTTTTGTATTGTAATTTGCTTTACTTATATTCAATCTGTTCTTGCTGAAACTATTAATGAATTAAATATCGTTCAACCTTCTCAGCTTTTGGAACGTAAATTAATATGGCCTGATTGGCACTTCCCTTCTTTATTAAAGCGTCCAGGCTTTAAAGATGACTTGATTTACCCTGACTGGTTTGAAGGATTATGGGATGTTAATAGTAAGTTAGAAGGCAATAAGAATGAAGACTCTAATAATCATTCAGCGAAATTTAAACGTAACTCTTTTGGAAAATTAATTGCAGATCGTGAATATAATACTGAGTCTTATGCTTTGAGTTCAAAGAGTGGTGGCTTTTTATCTGTAAAGAATGATCCTAACTCTCCAAATCGGCAATTCGCTAAACTTACCGAAGACAGGTATCTAGAGTCAAAAATCATAGGAAGATTGCAAGAAAAAATCAGTAATAATATTTTTATTACTGATGAATTGATATTACAAATATTACACACACCAGAATTAACTAGAGTTAGTCAGGTTGAGACATTAACAGAGTTCAGGAAGTGTGGGTCTGATGGGAATTCTGTAAATCAATTAAGTGGTTTTAATATCTGTGGGGAACAATTTCAGGCTATTTATAAGGAACCGGGTCAAAATATTATTTCTTTACCTATTAAGACAGAGAAGTTTAAATTGATACTTTCTAAGACTCAGGAGTATTAGCTGTTATTAATTGAGCTTCAATTGAGTCTCTCCATTTAAAAAGATTTTTAAGACTTGGATCATTTAAATATATAGAACAACCTTTCCCTTTAAGATTTTTTCCAGATGAATTTGGAAAATTTAGTAATGATAATTGAGATGCAACTGAAATATCAGCAATAGAAATTTTTTTTCCAACAATAAAATTTTCTTTCTCAATTAATTTTGTAAGATATTTTAGATTTAATTTGAGAGATTCTTTCTCCGCTTGGTTGATTAATCCAGAAATCTGACTAGCAATGCTTAGAGGAAAATCAACAAAGAGCTTTTGCATCGAATGAGATATTTCGTTGTTGAATAAAGATGAAATCAATAATGGGTTCTTGATAAGCTCTTCCAAAAAAACAATTTTTATAGATTTTGCCAAAGTTGTATCTGCCCAATTCTCAATTATTTGGACCTGTGATGCTTCCTTTGGATCATCTGGAATTAGTTTTGGTTTTATTTGAATTTTCTCCAAGTGTCGTATTATTGAAGTTGAATCATGGATTGTTATTTCATTGTCAAAAAGTACAGGTAATTTTCTTTGACCTGTTTTTTGAAAGATATCTATTTGCCCTATGGCTGGAGTTATCTCAACGGTTCGATATTCAAGCTTTTTTGCAGCCAACGCCATTCTTACTTTCAAACAATAAGGTGAGTGTCTAAATTGATGAAGTTCCAGCATGTTATGTTCCTTCAATTGGTTAGCAGAGTAGCCATTAATTCCGTCTTTTGGTGGTAAAAAATGGGTGAGTTTTTTTCTAATGTTTCTAGATATCCCAAATATCTAATTACTATTGTTTTGGGAGTCTTTACTGCTGCAATCTCACCTTTAATTAAACGAAGTGGTAATCCCATTACTGCTATTTCTCTTATCGGAGCATTTTTTAGTGGACTTTTGACAATATTCTTTTTATTAAAAGCCATGGCTTTTCCTTCACCAATCACTTAGTTATGGCTAATTCAAGAAGGGTTGAAAAACTAGCAGCTTTACTCAAAAGAGAATTGAGTGAGATTTTAGTGAATGGAATTAGAGATGAAAGAATTCATCAAGCTATGATTACGATTACTGCTGTCGAAGTCTCTGGCGATTTACAGCATGCGAAGATTTTTGTAAGTCTTTTTGGCGAAGATCAAAAAAAATCTGAAGTATTAGTTTGTTTAGAGGAAGCAAAAGGATTTATTCGTGCTGAGCTGGCTCGAAGACTTCAGATGAGACGATCTATTGAGCTTGTTTTTAAAATTGATAAAGGCATGTCAAAAGGTTCTTCGGTTTTAGATCTTTTAACTTCATTAGAACTTGAACGTAAAAATACAGATACAAGTCCTCAAGACTCATAGATTGATTAATTTTCTGAGATGAATAAAGCTGATCTTAGAAGACAAGTTGCTGAATTATTTATAGTACGAGCCAGTGGATTTAATCTTGATTCACAACGTCTATATCCCAACTTAGAGGTATCTAATGCAAATTTAAAGAGACTTTTAGAGGCAGGTGTTGGAGGAGTTATTTTTTTGGGTGGCACTTATCAAGAATTGGAAATTCGTTGCAAAGCTTTAAAACAATGGGCAGGTAAACCTCTTCTTTTATGTGCTGATATTGAGGAGGGTGTAGGTCAAAGATTTTATGGAGGAACGCAGTTTTTACCTCCAATGGGAATTGCTCAGATTTATAAAAAAGATCCGAGTCTAGGAATTTCTATAGCAGAAAAGGTAGGATATATTACCGCGCAAGAATCAAAAAATATTGGTTTAAACTGCCTACTAGCTCCAGTCTGCGATATCAATAATAATTCAAATAATCCTGTTATAAATTTAAGAGCCTGGGGAGAGGATCCTGAAACAGTTAAAAGGTTAACTTGTGCATATCAAAGTGGTGTGGCTAGAGCAAATGTGCTGACTTGTGCGAAACATTTTCCTGGTCACGGAAATTCAGAAGTTGATTCTCATATAGATTTGCCAAAAATACAAAATGACTTATCTCAATTAGAGAAATTTGAGATGATTCCATTTAAGTCTTTAATTAAGCAAGGAGTAAATAGTGTCATGATTGGACATTTATTTTTTCCAAAGATTGATCCTCTTTATCCTGCAACACTTTCAAAAAGAATCGTTAATGATTTATTACGTATTCAATTACAATTTGATGGGTTAGTTATAACTGATGCTTTGCTTATGAAGGCTATATCTAATAAATATAGTAGTGGTATTGCCTCAGTTATGGCATTTGATGCAGGTATAGATTTAATCCTTATGCCAGAAGATATAGATGAGGCAATTGATTCTCTTACTGAAGCAGTATATGTGGGAAAAGTTTCCTTAGAGAGGTTAAATAGATCTAGAGAAAGACGA
>Ga0208277_1001941_pt1 | contig 11911 bp, 13 predicted proteins | sample ETNtaG_5_FD_185782 | JGI IMG/M metagenome (GOLD analysis project Ga0208277, IMG submission 185782) | Marine microbial and viral communities from oxygen minimum zone, Eastern Pacific Ocean - ETNP201406SV205 (SPAdes) (version 2) | ecosystem: Environmental > Aquatic > Marine > Oceanic ...
CCAATCAAACGAATTGATTCAAGAGAATCATCAAAAATCACTCGTTCAAATCGAGAATCAATGTTATGCAATGGCATGCTTGCAACGAGTTGTCCATCATTTGTTAACATGATTGCTGTCGTTACGTGAGGTTTTGTCGAAGAAAAAGAGAGAACGTTCGTTGAACGTTCGACTTCTCCGAGGTTTTGAAACATCTCTGCAAAGAGATTGCTAATCTCGTCCCAATTAGAGAGATGGTGCTCCATGATTTGAATCAATCCTGTTTGGTTAAAGTTATTCTTATTTCACCTATGCTGCGAAACCTAAGAAGCGTATAACCGGCTTAATGAGTGCCCATAATCCACTTGGATCATCTCTTATCTTCAGTATTCACTTTTCGATTCTCTAAAATTGCTTTTCTTAGAAGAAATTCAATCTGACTGTTTATTGAACGAAAGTCATCATCCGCCCACTTACGTAGTTCGTCATGGAGTTTGGGATCGATTCGAAGAAGTAGCTTTTTCTTTTCCATTTTCACCCTCTCCGAATTTTGATAATCATTTGTATTAACTCTGTTTTCCGAATCGCTTGTCAATAAAACCAACCTCACATGTAGTAATAACTGTACACTCGAAAAATTATCGAACCAAACGAAAATAGAGTAATAAGAATCATCACTCCCAAGGTGATATAATATGATTTAGGGGCTTCATCCTTCGTTTTCCAGCCTCTACCTTTGACATGTACTCCCTTCTTTAGAAACGTGTATATGGCATAGCCCAAGCAAAAGACGAATCCAAAAAGGTTGCCTATGCTTCCCACGATTAATTCAGGAGGTATCATGTTTAATCCATCTCACTGATACAAAGAGCCAGTGTTGACTACTGGCGTAGTGTCGGTTTCTGAGCAAAGAACAACAAGGAGATTGCTTACCATTGTAGCTTTCTTGTCTTCATCAAGTTCAATGATTCCTTTGATACTTAGTTGATCTAAAGCGAGTTCGACCATGCCAACAGCACCATCGACGATCTCTCTTCTTGCTGCGACAACCGCACTTGCTTGTTGTCTTCTGAGCATTGCTTGAGCAACTTCTGGAGCATAGGCCAGGTGGCTAATTCGTGCTTCTAATACCTCAATACCTGCTCTGCTTAGCCTTGCTTGAACCGACTCGCGAAGTTCTGTAGCGACAACTTCTTGGTGACTTGAAAGGGCGACTCCGCCTTGGTCTTTCTCTTCAATAATATCGTAAGGGTACTTCGTTGCCATAGCTCTGAGTGCAGCCTCACTTTGAATTTGAACATAATTTTCATAATCGTCAACTTCGAATAATGCTTCAGCTGCATCAAAGACTCGCCAAACGACGACTGCTGCAATGTCAATTGGATTTGCATTGACATCGTTAACTTTCAGTTTTGCAGATTCAAAATTTCGGATTCTAAAAATAACTTTTGTTTTCTCATAAAGAGGATTTACGAACCAGCGAAAACCTTCTGTCTTTGCAGAACCTACATATTTCCCGAAGAATTGAAGCACAGCAGCCTCATTAGGGTTGATGATGACATAGGAATTCCACATCATAAACCATAGAACTGCAATGATGAGTTGAAGAAACCCTCCAAGAGCGACCCCCCATCCGCCGAATGCATACAAAACGAAACAAAGGAGACCGATTACTGGAACGACGATCATATGAAGAAATAATCCAAGCCAGCCGCTGAGGGATTTGATTTCTATATCTCTAAATTGTATTTCATTCATTGATTTGCTTTGTGCTTCCATGTTTCCACCATTTGTCGCATTGGATACAGTATTATAAAAGTATTGAAATGATATCATTTAGATATATTTAGTTGGAGAGTCATTTCGTCGTAGGCTTGATGCACCACCGACCAGTGGCATGGATATGGCTTCACTTATCCTGATGCGCCACGGCCAGTCCATGTGGAATGCTGCGAACTTGTTTACGGGTTGGGTTGATGTCCCATTAACCCAAACAGGAATCGATGAGGCACTTGCTGGAGGACGTACATTAGCAGATATTCAGATCGATGAAGTCCACACCTCCACGCTCATTCGTGCTCAAATGACAGCAATGCTCGTATTGAGCCAACATAACAGTGGTAAAACTCCAGTCATTCAGTACGTTGACTCTGGAGACAAAATGAGCGAGAATGAAGGAAAGATGGTTGAATGGTCTCAACTTCATCAAGATGCAGATGATTCCAATATACTCCCAGTCTATCTTTCATGGCAATTGAATGAGCGAATGTATGGTGATCTTCAGGGCATGAATAAGCAAGAGACTCGAGATAAATTTGGTGCTGACCAAGTCAAGATTTGGCGTCGCTCTTTTGACACACCTCCGCCAAACGGGGAGAGTCTTGAGTTAACTGCTGCACGTACAATCCCTTATCTCGAAAGCGTTCTCTTACCTGCTCATGATTCAGGAAAGAATCTGTTTGTTGCTGCGCATGGGAATTCCCTTCGAAGCATCATCATGCATCTTGAAGGACTTTCGAAGGAGGAAGTCCTTGGATTGGAAGTTCCAACAGGTGTTCCGATGATCTATGAGCATCAAGATGGTTCATGGAAGCGCATTATGGGATGAAGTGATTTGATGCAACTGTCTTGGAAATTTGATGGATTTCCTGGGCGTGTGCTTTGGGTCGATATGACCAGCAAGGAAGTCCAAACACGAGACATTCCCCACGAATGGCTCTTGGAGAGTATGGGAGGTAAAGGACTTGCAACACGTCTTCTTATCGAATGGGATACGACAGACTACTCTGAGGCGATTTCGCTGCTTCATCCAGTTACGAAGAAGATCGATTCATCCCGCCACCCATCAACGCCACTACTCTTCATGACAGGGCCCTATCAGGCCAGTAAAGTAGGCTCTTCAGGAAGAGCCGTTGTTGTTACACGTTCTCCTCTTACTGATCTCTACATCGATACATACATCGGAGGGAATATTGGACACGTTCTTCGTGAAGCAGGTTGGGATGGAATATTCATTACTGGAGCAAGTGATTCACTCATGCGTTTGGAAATTTTAGATGGATCAGCCGTACTTCATGATGCGACTGAATTGAAAGGATTGACGACGTGGGATGTCGAGAAAAAACTCGACCATCTCGGCGAGTGTCTCTCGATTGGTCCTGCGGGTGAAAACGGAGTACGAATTGCAAGTCCTCTTACAGCAGGTCGAAGAGCAGCTGGACGTGGAGGTACTGGAGCAGCCTTTGGATTCAAAGGACTCAAAGCGGTGACAGTAAAATCCACGACAAAGGAACACATTCGTTACGCAAGCGATGCAAGTCTTACTTCTGCAGTGAAAGTACAGCGTCAAGAGATGGGCCTTAGAAGGCGTTCAGGAGACCCATTCTATTCCTTCGGTACAAGTCGTGGCCCGATATATGCCTCAGAAAATGGGCGAATGCCTACTGCAAATTACAGTTCTACAAATGCAATGATTCCTGAGTTCTCACAACTCAAGGTACGAGGTGGAACTTCAACAGTGGAAGTACGTAGTGAACTGAATGCTCATGAATTGTCTGGAGAGTATTGGCATGAATCATTACCGGATGCTAAACAATCCGCTTGCTGTGCTCCTTGTCCAATAGCATGTGAGGCTGCTGATCGTCCAACGATTGATGGAGTGAAACTACGAAAGCGACCAGTTCACGTCGATCGAGTCGATCGTCCAGAATACGAAACGTTAGCAATGCTCGGTGCAAATCTTGGTCTTACAAATTCATTGGATATTATGGATGGAAATGATGCGTGTAATCGATTGGGTATTGACACGATTTCAGGTGGTGCTGCCCTATCAATCGTGTGTGAATTAGTTGAGCACAATTGGTTGCCTGAAGATTGGCCAGACCATTTTCATGCACCGTTTGAGTTTGGTCGATACAAGCAAGGAGATGCAGTACCTTGGCAATTTGGAATACCCGAATTACCACCACTCGCTCTTGCTATGCTCGCTCATTCCCAACCAGGTTGCGATGATTTGTTCTCGGTTCTCGCATCCGGTGCAGTTGCCTTCTCTTCCTACGTAGAAGAGATAACTGGCCATCCAGCAACCCGCTTAACAGCTCATTGCAAAGGTCTTGATTTACCTGCATGGGACCCTCGAGGAAAGCGAGGAAATGCAATGGCGTACATGACTGCAAATGTGGGTGCTTCTCACATGCGAGCAGGGTACAAAGAACCCACAGGCCTTCCGAATGAATCCGCTTTAGATTTAATGAGCGAACTGATTGAAAGTCAAAATAGCATTGTCATTCGAGACTCAATGATCTTGTGTGCCTTTGCAAAAGGAGCAACGCCAGATTCTGTCATGCTCGATGCTTGGAATGCAATTACAGGCGATACTGCGACATGGGATGATTTGATGCAAAGAGCATCGAACCAATGGAATCTTGCTCGAACTTGGAATGTTGAGCATTGGAATCGAATTGGTGTTAGGCCACGAGATGCAGACCTGCTCTCATGGCGACTTCGCAACGAACCAATTCCTGCTGGTATCGCTGCTGGGATGGTTTCCTTTGTTGATGAGGATGATGAAAAAGCATGTTTGAACCAATACTACTTGTTAAGAGGGTGGAGTTCAAACGGAATTCCGTAGAGGGCTCTTGATGAATGCATTAACAAAGGCACTAGCGGGGGTCTTTCTTCTCCTTTCCCCGTGGTTTTTGGTTCAAGTATTTATCCTCGTAGTAGCTCCAGATGAAGCCATAGAAGAGATGCCAATCTGTTCTGATTCAAGTTCAAATTGTGCTCATCTCGGTGGAGGCGAATATCACAGAATGGAAGTCACGACCGTTGTCTTCGAAGGGCAGTCTCTTGAAGAAACGAAATCACTCGCACTCGACTACATTGAAGAACAGGATGGAGATGTTCTCTTCGAGTCAGAAAGTGAGAGTGAATATTTTGTTCACTTTGTTGAACACACTCCGTTTTGGCTCTTCCCTGACGACGTATTCCTGTCGATTACGGTGGAAGACGACAATTCATCACGAATAGAACTTCATTCTGAATCCAGATTAGGCTATGGAGATCTTGGAGTCAATCCAGAGCGACTGGAATTGTTTTACGAAGCATTAGCATCTGATTGAATATTCTCGTCCCATCCATAGGGATATCCACTTTCATCGATGAGAATTACATTGACTCCTAATCCTGATTTATGGAATGCAATCAATTGAATGTCATGGATTGAATGGCCTGTTGGAGCAACACCCAAGACAGGTAGTTCCTTGCGACTAAACCAGGATGATTTTGCCTTAGGAGCATGTTCATTTCCTAAACTCCTGATCGTTCCATCCACATCATCAAACCATGGTAGAGGTCCTTCTGGTGAAAATCGAAGGCCAAGAATCATATCGACACCTGTTGTTTCTTGAGCAGCATCCGTATCGGCTCCACTTGGGATTGCAGGAGCATTTGGGTGAGTGTGCAACCAATGCGTAAAACGTCCAGCTCTAGAGCCGCGCTGTCCTGAAAATAAATCATCTGTCCATTCTTCTGGTAAATGATGAACTGAATAGGAATCCCCTCGATTGACAACATGAGCTTCCTTGATGACATAGCCTTGGCCTCCAAAGAGATTTGACACATGTTCATCTCCTTCAAATGCATTCTGAACTTCATCGATGTGTTTACGATCAGGATTGACATCTAAGCCAACAAGAATCTCATCAGGTAAAGCCTGCAAAGCCCAAACGACAAGATCTCGAAATAAGGGGCCTGTTAGGTGAAGTTGTGCGGCATAGGAATGCCTCATCGTATAGGATTCAGCGTTGTATGAACGCATCGCCTCCACTAACCATGCCTCGACCACGTACGTCCGATGCATCGGTGATTCATCAATGAACTGCAATAAAGCACAATCTTTGAAAGCCCCTCGGCACAAGCAAGTGTCATGGCCAAGAAGAAACGAGGGGGATTCGGAAGATTTCTCGGCGCTCTTACTGGGACTCCATATGAGCGTCTTCTCAAGCAAGTTGAGAAACTCATGTCCGAGCACGAGGGCGATGACAAGAAACTTGGTAGAGCGCTCAACAAATTGGTCGATGTTGTAGGTACTGCCTACGAAGATGAAGAGATTGACGAGGATGAGCATGACCTCGTCATCGAAGCGATTGAAGAAGCAGATCCGAAAGGACGCACTTTCCCTAAATTCGCTGAAGAGGATTCATTCTATGCAGGCGATACGCCAGATTCACCAGACCTGAACCTAGGGAAAAGAAAGAATCTTGATGATTTGATGTCTTCATCTGGTAAGGAATTTACAGGCAGTTTTGGACGTGATGAATTTGAAGAATTCAAGGCACGAATGACCGATGATTTCTATGCTGAATCAGATGAAGCGATCGAAGCAGGAGATCATCAAGCCGAAATTCGCACCGAAAATCGTGTTTTCACTGATGAAGAAGATGAACTGCAAAACGTCAAGGCAATGATTTCCAGTGAATCAGGACTCGTCGACCCAACTGCTGTTGAAGAAGAGGAATACGATGATGAAGAGGATGAAAATTACTCCATCGACGAGAATGGAACCGAATGGTTCGAAGATGACGATGGCTATTGGTGGTATCGAGAAGAGGGCCAAGACGATTGGCAACCTTACGAAGAAGACGAAGATTGATTCTTTCATGCAGGAATTGGTTGTTGCTCCCACCAAGCAGGAGCAAGGAACCAAGCATCATCATTGACAGGTCGGTCGATTAGTGGAAGGCCAATCATTCCCCCATCAACGGATAATCCTCCAAGTGGATTTGTTGCACAAGGGCCTGGAAGGTAATCCTCACCAGCTTCTGTAAGTTCGATTCGCAGAGAATGCCCTGCAGGGACGATAACATCCATCGGATTGAATTCCATCAACATCGTATATCCTGAAAACGGTGCTGCAGGCTTCGCATCGAATCCTCCATCTCGATAGCGAATATCCATCGTCGCATGGCCGAGTCGAAGATTCGTTGTATCATCGTACATTGTGGCAAAAATTTGACCACCATTGCATGCTTGTGTTGAAACGTCAACGTGCAATGTTGGAAGTCCAGAGATGTGTAATGCATCTTCGTATTGCGGACTTGTCAGTGTGACTGAACCACCTAATCCATTGACGGCTCCATCGCCGGACCATTCAGTCCCAATCTCTTGCATGAGCCATGTCATGTCTTCTGGAGGCCATGTTTCCTCAACGTGCCATTGGCCATCATTTGTTTGAATTTGCACCATCGGCTCTGGTTCATCACCGATGTCTTTCAGATAATATTGGAACCATCCAAACAATTCAACAGCCCAATCCATTCGACTCATGTTTGGATAGGCCTCTCCACCGTATCCTGTGCCGAGTTCACTATGGCGATCTGGTTGATCAGGATAATTGTGAGCCCATTGTCCAGCAATCGCTCTCGCATTGATTCCAGCATCTCGCATTAACTGATAGGTTGGGAATGCATGATATGGATCGACGTTCCAATCCTGCAAGCCCCAAACGAGGTAGACACTGCCGCGATAATTTTCCAGAACATCGGGTAAGTGGCGTCTCTCATCCCAGTAATCGCTCCAATCTCCGCCACCAAATTCAGCCCATGCATAGGTTGTCCAAGGATTGAGAGGCCCTACCAAGTCATCAGAACACACCCTCAAATCATCTGTTGTCAAATCTGTCGTAGCGGCTTGATAGGCAGCATCATAGCCCATTGCTCGAGCTTCGGAAGAACCATTTCGATAGAACATTTCCTGTACGCCAATCGATCCAGAAATTGGAACGATGGTTTTCAAGTGTTCAGATGGTTGTTGAGCAGCTTCCCAGTTTGTTGTACCTGCATAGGATTTCCCCATCAAGCCAACATTACCATTTGACCAGTTTTGGACTCCGAGCCAATCCACAACTGCTTGGATTCCAGTTTGTTCTCCAAGTCCCTTCACATCTTGGCAATGTGTGGATTGTCCTGTTCCAAAGGTGCTTGCTTGAGCGAGTGCGTAACCGTGAGGGACAAATGTATCGTAGACCCACTTGCCAACACCGCCATCAGGAATTGTGTTTGGATTTGAATCAGCACCAACACCAGGCATTCCTTCACCACCGAAGTCATAGTATGGATGAATTGTCATAATGACTGGAACTTTTGTCCCTTCTGGAACATCTGGAAGCCAAAGAGCAACATGCATTTTCGCTTCATCGGGGAATCCGGCATCTTGTTCGGATGCTGGTAATTCAACTGGTACGAAATGTTCTGTGTAAGGAAGGATTTCATACGTCCCATTTTCAGGCAACTGAGCCCTCATAGTGTCCATTGGTAAATCCATCATATGACGTTGATCAAGAGGTGTATCCCACCACTCGTAAGAGGATTGACTCTCCGTTTCCGTTGTGAGCATTTCACCAAATGTCATTGAAAAAATGAGGACGACTACACAAAACGCAATTGTTGCTCCCAATGTAATATTGAGTTGATTCTGACTGCGAGCAGAATCAACCTGTCCTTCCTTAATTTCCTGCTCAGGGATTTCTGGTGTTGGAGGAACTTCGAAGACTTCCGCCTCAAGGATGTCCTCTGCCATGTGTGAGGCTATGGGTCGACCTTGAAGAGGATGGCGCTAGATGAATATGAAAAATCGCCATTCAAGTCGTTAGTATGTGTGGGGAATCATGCTGCTAGGCTACTTGCCCAGACATACAATACACCAGCTAGAACTACTAATAGGATAAATGCAGAAGCCAGTCCAATTCCAATCCACCCACAAACTTGAGCTGCTTTTGCGAGTCCTGAATCGGGATGATTTGGGAACTGGTTTGTAATCCGTAGTGCTCCATTCGCTAGTACGAGGCCAGGTATTGCAAAAACAATACCTAGTCCGTAGAATAATGAACCTATGATTCCTATAATTGAGAGGACAAGTGCTGCAACAGCATTTGTCGAAGGAAGAATCATCATATTCTGCTGATTGACTTGTTGAGGATATTGCTGAATCATTTGTTGTGGAGGCTGCATAAATGGTCCACCACCTCGCCGCATAAAATATGACGTATGCTAACACTCTTGACGACTTTTGAAAACGAACAAGGTAACTAATCAAGCAATCTGAAGACAATTGGTACTTCTTGTTTCCAAACATACTGCGCCTGTTTGTTGAGTCCGAGTTTGTCGAATACCTCTGCAGTACTGTGAACACCATCAATACCTTTCATGACTGCTCGTGGGGCGAGGGTTGCAATACGAACAAATCCTTTCTCCCACAATGCAAGTGCTGTTATTGCATCTTGTCCAGTTGGAACAGTTCGCTTGAGTCGCTTTCCAAACGGAGCTGGATGTTCAAAATCTGATGAGAGAAGTGTGGGTGATTCCCTCATTAATCGAACCTTGGAATAACGAGGTTTCATGAATTTCTTACGAATAGCTCTCCAATCCTTGTTTGCATAGGATACCCCTTGCAAATACTGGCTTTCATATGCGTAAATTGTCTCCTTGATTTCATTCCATACTTCCGCATCAATACAGTACGAGTAGAAATGTTCGTGTGTTGGTTCAACGATATCGAGATCGGCCTCAGTAATTTCTCGATGTGGAAGATTCCAAACCTGGACCATGCCGACATCATTGTATGATTTAGCCCAGTCCGCTAGTGAGAGTGTTGTCTTGATGAAGTTCGGTCCTGGTATGAGATCGTCTTCAATCATAATGACGCGTTCATATCCGTGAACATCGAAGAGATCCCGTCTTGCACCGATGAGGTTTCTTCCCACTCCATAATTCTCTTCTCGAAGAATAACTGAAGTGCATGGAACTTCTGAACCTTGGATGATTTTTTGGATTGCTGGTTGATCTGATTTTGGACCCCCATCGATGTAATGATATACATCAATTCCTTCCAAATCATCGATGTTTTCTTTGAGTCCATCAAGAAGTTGCTGCATTAAATCAGGTCGATTAAAACTCACGGTAAAGAGTGCAATTTTCAAATTAAGCACCTCTTCCAAGTAAACGTTGTTTGAGATAATAAAGGCGTTCTTTGAATGTATTAGGGGGGTGTCGAACATTGATCGGAAGCATGATTATTTCACTTGATTTCATGCTGCGAAAGACCTCACAAATGACAGTTGTATCGCAATCAATTTCATTCGTTCTTGGATTTATTCCAGCAAACCTTGCACCTTCACAGAATGGCTTAGAATTGTACACGCAGACTCCATTAAACGTTGACCAAACCGGGGTTTCTTGTTGAGGTATACCGTGGTTCCACCAGGTTTCTTCCGATGTTTTTCGGGTTGCCCATGCATCGTAAAATTCGCCCATTGCATTGGTCGTATATCCAGAGACAATATCTCCTGGATGGTGTAACAGTGTCATGACGTCGGATGGGTTGTAAATCACATCTGTTTCAATAAAAATAATTTTGTCAAACGAATTGAGATCGGATGCTTGTTCAAGACAATTATTTCGAGCTGCAGCGATGTTTTTCACTCGCGCCCCTTCCTTTCCAATCAAATGTTCAGTTCCGAGTTTGGCCGATGTGAATGTCGTTGTGCACCGTTTCGATAATTCCGCTGCATATTGTTTGAGAATTCTATCGGTACCATCTGTCGAATCATTCTCATAAATTGAAAGTTCTACAGAATTGTTCTCTAAGAGGTTGTCGAGCAACGTGTTAAGTTGCCGATTCCAATTCTTCAATCGCTTTGCATTGTTACGAGAGATTGTGCAGATGAGGATTTTCAAAATTCATCACCTCTCTTATCTTCTTCACCAAAGTGATTGATTTTCCCTATGGACATTCCTATTTAAGGTCGAGGTAGTAGCACGACGCATGGCCAATGTTCTGGTGACAGGGGGCTCCGGAATGTTGGGGCGCCACCTCGTCCCAATCCTTGAGAAAACAGGCCATGTCGTCTATGCTCCTGACCGGGATGAATTGGATTTAACCGATTCATTGGCAACTATGAGTTATTTGAAATCAATCAAAATCGATACGGTTATTCATTGCGCTGCTTATGTTTCAGGTATTGCTTCCAATACAACGACAAAACACCATTCTTTCGATAGCAACGTAATGATGGGACTCAATTTGATACGTGCTTGTATTGAACTCGAAATCAAGAATATGATCAATGTTGGAAGTGCCACTGTCTATCCAAATGATGCTCCTCAACCATTGTGTGAGGAATCACTTGGGGATGGTGGTTTTGAAGGGCCTATCGAAGGATATGCTTTATCGAAATACGTGGTATACAGAGCATGTGTGATGGCAAATGAGCAACATAATACCTCATTCAAAACGATACATCCATGCAATTTATTCGGTCCGTTCGACAATTTTTCACTGGAAACAGGACATATGTTGCCAGCGATTCTTCATCGAATGCATCAAGCGAAAGAAAATGGTAACGCACCGGTTGTAATTTGGGGAGATGGTACTGCGAAGCGAGAATTTCTTTACGCTCCAGATTTGGCCGATTTCTTGAATTTTGCACTTTCTAAATTCACTGAATTACCAGAGGTCATGAATGTTGGTTCTGGAGTCGAAGTTAGCGTCAATGAAATGCATCAGTATATGGCTGAAGTCATAGGGTATGACGGTGAATTACAGCATGACTTGAACCGCCCAGTAGGTCGAAAGAGGCGATATTTGGAACTTTCAAAACAGAACGAATTCGGGTGGTCGCCAAAAACTCCATTTGAAGAAGCATTGATGTTCACCTATGACTATCTCAGGGGGACATTAGAGTGAGTTTACCATTAGCAACCAGTACTTGGGATGATGAAGAATACAATGCTATCCAACGCGTGATTGAAAGTGATCGGTTCAGTATGGGGCCAGAAGTTGAAAAGTTCGAAAAGGAATTCGCTTCCTATTTCGGATCAAAATACGCTATCATGTCGAACTCAGGCTCCTCTGCGAATCTTCTTGCAGTTGCAGG
>Ga0208277_1001942_pt1 | contig 11910 bp, 7 predicted proteins | sample ETNtaG_5_FD_185782 | JGI IMG/M metagenome (GOLD analysis project Ga0208277, IMG submission 185782) | Marine microbial and viral communities from oxygen minimum zone, Eastern Pacific Ocean - ETNP201406SV205 (SPAdes) (version 2) | ecosystem: Environmental > Aquatic > Marine > Oceanic ...
GTTCATGCTGAAGAAGTATTGGGCATCGAAGTAGTTCTAAGTCTATTAATGGATCTTTTGGATCCTAGGCCTGAAGATTACAATCACATGAATATTTTGAAATCTTATCTAGAAGTTTGGTTAATTCCGTCTGCAAATCCTGATGGACTTGGTGTGGTGCACGAAGGTCTCGATCTAACATTTAGAAAAAATAAGACAGATTTTTCTCCAGATAGTCCTAATCCAAATGGAATATTTGATTTTGAGCCTTCGATTGGTAATGATGTGGATGGTGTAGATTTGAATAGAAATTTTGGATTTAATTGGACATTCGGTGACACTTTTTTAGTATTTGACGAGACAGACTACGGATCTCATTATGATTATTACCGCGGTCCTTCACCTTTCTCAGAGAGTGAGGCAATTGCAATTCGTGATTTAGCACTTCAGCATGATTTTGTATTTTCAATTGTATGGCATAGTTCTAGGTCAGGAAGATTATCTGAGAAAGTATTTACTTCTTGGAATTGGGAGGGTACGAAACCCTCGCCAGATTTAGATTTAATGAAAGGAGTTGCAGACTCGTTCTCAGGCTTAATGGAAAAAGAGGATGGTACTGGAAATTACCTATCAGTTTTAAGCGGCTCAAGAAATGGAAAACTACATGATTGGTTCTACAGAGAAACTGGTTGTATTCAGTATCTTGTTGAATGTGGAACCTCGAACTTGCAGCCAGATAGCTTATTAATTGAAAGTACAGTTAGTAGAACAAAGCCTGCTATGGTTTACCTTATGGATAGAACCATAGGTTATTACACTGATGCTGGACAAGCTACTGGTATCATATATGATGCAAACACAAATGCTCCTATTTCTGGAGCAGAAGTTGAAATTGAAGAGCACTCAGGTTCAGTATTAAAACCAAGATTAACAAATGAATTTGGGCGCTATAGACGTATTCTTGATGCTGGAACCTATCACCTAAATATCTCAAAAAAAGGATATCTCCCAATAAGGCAATCAATTACTACAAATAACAGCGGTATTACTAATACAGATTTTTCTATGTTACAGGCACCTTTACATTCCGTAAGAATAGATTTAGATAATGGTGTGACTGGAAATTTACCTTATGAAATTAAATGTTATGTAATTGGTGATTATGATACAGATACACTTCTGTTAGATGATTCATACGTAGACCTTACATTGTATGAGGGTATGTATAAATTGGTTATTGATCCATCTGTTGGAATACCTTGGGAAAAGAAATTATATATTGATCAGAATTATAATTTCATTGCACCGATAGATATATCAGGTAGTATTATTAGTTATGAACTTAGTCAGAATTGGAGCGAATGGTCAGCTAGTCAAGATAGCTGGCATATAATAAATGATAACTTGCTATCACAATCAAGTTTATACTATGATAATAATGATTCACTCCTCGTATTGCAAGAAATAGGATCATCATATTATGACGTTTCTGGATCAAATAGAGTCACCTTTAAAATAGATCACAAATATGAAACTGAGTGGGACCATGACTCAATTGGAGTCTCAGTCTATGACCCTAACCAAAATTTAATGTTTAGAGATGGATGGAGCGGTCATCAGTGGAGTCATTATGTTACTAATTATTTTAGTATTACTAATAGTGAAGGATTTGACTCATTGAGAGTAGTGTTATGGTTTAAAACTGATCAAACAGTTAATTATCGTGGATGGGATGTAAATAGTTTTACAATGTATGCATTAGATGATGCATACTTGTCAGCGGAAGAAAGTTTATCTAATACGTTACCTCAAATTAATTTTAATTTTCGAGGCGTTTTCCCTAATCCCTCATATGGAAAAATGAGTCTAGATGTTCGATCTTGGCAGGGTGGCCCTGCTAAGGTAAAGGTATATAATATTTTAGGTCAACAATTGTATGAAAGAAAAACTGATTTTTTAGGAAAAGGTAGTTTTTTTCTTAATTTAGATTTTAATGAGTTTACCTCTACAACAGTAAGTTCTGGAATGCTATTTGTCGCAATTGAATCAAACAATCAGAAAGTTATTCGCAAATGTATCATTTTAAAAAATTAATCTTTTTAGTACTATTTTTAAGCTTTTTATTTTCTACTGAAAAATCGTTCAGAGGAAAGAATAGGGATGATATTCTTCGTTCTAATATTCCTATTAGCTTTATGCATCAGGTTACTCAAGGCTATGATTTACTCCCTCAACAGCTTTCTCCAATGAGAGGTGGTTATCTGATTATTGCTAGGGAGGGTTTAGTTCAACAGGGTTACATAGATGTATTTGCAGAGTTTAAAAAAACTCAGGGCTTTGATGTAAATGTTGTATCCTTAAATGATTCTGAGCTTGATGTCAGCAGTATTCAAGGCTATATAACAAATCATTTTTATGAAGACCCAATGTTGGAATATGTGTTACTCATCGGAGATGTTGATGGGTTTGCAGAAATACCCTCATACTACTATGGACCTGAGAATGATGTCACAGATCAAAAATATACTCATATTGTAGGTGATGACTACATTCCTGATTTATTCATTGGACGAATCTCGATTGATTCCGCTTACGAGCTTGCTGTGATAATGCTCAAAACTATCGCGTACGCTAGAGAGCCTTTAGCATATGATCAAGAATGGCTTGACCGTGCTCTCGTTGTTGCAGGGAATTATGCAAATACGCCACCTATTCCAATTACTCCTAAATGGACATCGTATTGGTTAAGAGATGAGTTATTAAATCTTGGCTATAGTTCTGTTGATACTGTTTTCTATCCACCTATTCAACAAGGTGCTCCTTACATAACTGAAATAATAAATAATGGCGTAGGTATTGTTAATTACAGAGGTTGGGGAGATGCTAATGGTTGGCATTATCCAGAATTCCATGCTGATGATGTTAATGGTTTAAATAATGGATGGTTAACACCTGTTTTTATGAGTTATGTATGTAACTCAAATGATTTTGCGAATAGTGTTGACCCATGTTTTTCTGAGGCTATGTTAAGAGGAGGAACAACCACAAATCCAAAAGGTGGAGTAGCATTCGTAGGGCCCTCGGACTTACACACCAGCACAAAGTACAATAATGTAATCAATGCTTCTATGTACGATGCAATGATTAATTATAATGTTCATGAACTCGGACCAGCATTAATGGCAGGGCAGTTTGGGTTGGTAAAAGAATTTCCAAATCAAAATGAACCGGGTGAAGCTCAAGAATTTTATTTTCATGTATATAATATTCTAGGTGACCCATCTTTGCAGGTTTATTTAGACACACCAGATTCTTTTACAATCAGCTCTAACGATATTTCATCATCTGATGGATATGTTCAAATAGATGTATACTCATCATCCGGTGAGCCTGTCGAAAACGCGGTTATTGCGATTTTAAATAATGGTCAACTAATATCAAAAGGTATCACTTCAAAAAGCGGTAAATATGTAGATAATTTGAATACTGAAGGATTGACATCAATAGAGGTCTATGCAAACAAGGGTGGCTTTGTACAGGGACATACTTCTAAAGATATAAGTCAAGGCATTAGCAATCAATATGGCCTTAAAATGGTAGATGCTTATACTTCCTCTGAGGCGTCTCAAGGAATTAACTCTTTAGGTAGCTTTGTCAGCTTAAATATCAAATTAGCTAATACTCTTGATATTATGTCTACCGGTTTTGATGGCATAATTAGTTTCTCCAGTGGAGTTTCTCCTGAACAAAAATTTGTTTCTTTTCCATCAATACCAGAGGGTGATTCAGCCATTGTGGTAATTGAAGGACTTCAGATTTTAGGTAATGAACATGAGTATAGTGCCATTGGTAGCATTGCTGATCTAAATGGAAATGAACTTTTTGAAATTGGTCTTAAAATTGAACCAATAAATATAATAGCGAGCATAATAGATGATGGTATCTCTGGTCTCTCTGTGTTTAGCCCCACATTCCAAATAGAAAATTACTCTGCAGCTAACTATAGTGATATAAATATCCTTATCCAATCACTATCAAATGGCGTAGAGGTAATAGAGGATAATTCTTTAAGTACTAACCAGACTATTCCGCCCTTCTCAACTAGCTTATATCAGACAGATTACACTTTAAGTATTGGAGATATACCATCTGGAAGTACTATTACACTGCTATTTCAACTGCAAAATGCAGACAGTGTTTTTTATAGTAATAATGTTGAGTTTAGCGTTGGTTCTGTTTCTCAGAACGTTCCTGTTTCTCCTAGCGAATATGGTTATTGGGCGTATGATGACACGGATGTTGATTTTGATTTGAGTCCTACATTTGAATGGGTCGAACTTGACCCATCATTTGGAGGTTCTGGAGCAAATGAATACTTACTAGATGATGATGACCATGTAACCATCCAGCTTCCATTTCAAGTTCAATATCACGGTGAGTTGTTTAACGAAATGACAATAAATTCAAACGGTTGGGCATCATTGGTCCCTTGCGATATAGATTACTTTTGGAATATGTCTATTCCATCATTCATGAGTCCAAAGGGTATGCTTGCTCCATTTTGGGATGACCTTGAGGTTGTTGGAGAAGATTGGATTCGGGTATACACTAGGCATGATGAAGGGGAGGGAAAGTTTATCATTGAATGGTCCAGAGCGCTTAATGGATATGATGAGATCACTGAGGAGACTTTTGAAATTATAATCCATGATACGAATACATTACCTACGCTTTCGGGTGATAACGTAATTGATTTTCAGTATTTAGAGATATATGATGTTGATGTTACGAAAAATTACTCTACTGTCGGGATACAATCTCCTAGAAATAATGATGGTCTTTCTATTATTTTTAATAATAACTATTCTAGTGGAGCGGCAGAGTTGGTAAATGGTAGGGCAATACGATTTACAACAGATGCTCCGGATTCATATGTTTCTCCATTAGGAGTAGATGATGATAAACAATTACCAAAAGATTTTTCTATAAGTAGCTTATTTCCAAACCCATTTAATCCAATTATTAATTTTAACTTACAAGTAATAAATAATGAAAGTATCAGTATAAAAGTCTTTGATATGATGGGTCGTTTAGTTAACAATATTCATTCTGGTACATTAGTAGCTGGCAATTATAATTTTTCTTGGGATGGTAAAATATTTAATAATACAAAAGCCAGCTCAGGGACATACTTTTTAGTAGTTTCAAATGGCGTAAAAAAAGATGTTAAGAAAATGTTATTGTTAAAATGATAAGTGGTATTATATGATTAATAAAGAATCAAAAATTAAAATTTATTCAACCTCTTGGTGTGGTCCTTGCTCAAGTGCAAAAAGGTTATTAACAGAAAAAGGGTTTTCTTATGATGAAATTGATATTGAAGAAAATGGTATGTCAAGGGATGATTTATTTAACATTACTGGCGGGCGTACAGTCCCTCAAATTGTAATCGATGAAAAAACGTTAGGTGGGTATGATGATTTGTTAGAATTAGAATCTAGTGGGAAGATTTTTTCTTGATTCAAAATCTTATTAAAAGATCAAGGGTTTCAATTGTTTTTGGAGCCCTTTTTTTATTTCTAAACTGCTCAAGTCAAACTCCTCAAATTTGGTTATTAAGAGATATCCAATCTCTCGATGCTAAAGTCATGAATACTGTCCAGTGGCTAAAAATTGAAAAAAGTAATTATAAATTTTTAAATAAAGCACTTAAAAAGAAATTAGAATTATATAGGAAAACTAATTTTATAGTTTATCAAAAAATTGAAAAAGAAATTGAGATAATTGACAAAAATTTAAAAGAGGTAGAAGCTTATTTAACTAAGCAAAAAAAAATAGCAAGACAGATTAGGCGAAGACCTAAAATGAAAATTTTTGATAAACATGTTGGCGGGAAACCTAAAAATAAAATATTCAGTAAAAAAAATATAGGTATTACTAGGATTGACAAATCCGATAATGCTATTAAAATTATTAACTCTTTAGAAAATAATAGCGCTAGAATTATTTCAAATCAAAACATGCATGATTCCTCAATCGAACAATTATTAAAAATATTTAATAAAGAGAGTTACGATCTTATTTTCATAAGGAGGGAAGTCAAACAGTACAATCAAAGTCTAAAAGATCTTATGTATAGCAGAAAACTACTTAATAATATTTTAGATGAATTTAATTTAAAAATCAGTGATGCACTTCTTGTAAGTGAAGAATCTTCTTATTCGTCTAATATTATAGATCTTAGTCGTAAAATAGAGTTGTATAATGAGCAAATGAATGAATTTGAAAATTATGTTAGAAGTTTAGAAAGTATTGCTGGTAAGGAGTGTCGAGGCCTGGTTTATCTAATTAAAAAAGAAGAAAAAAAAGATTACAAAGAGAAGTACCTAAATGATTTATCAAATTATAATTTTATACTTAAAGAAATCCCTAAACTGCTATCATCAATTTAAAATAGTTACTTTTTTTATATCCCTTTTGTTTTGGCCAGCTATTTCTATGAAATAGATTCCACTAGATACTTTTTTACCGAAACTGTTTTTTAAATTCCATTTGAACGTTTTTTCTTCTGTCGCTGAAAGTGGAATATTTTTATTTACAATAAGATTTCCTAATATGTTGTAAATATTAATTTTTACATTCTGGTTTATTGTTGATGTGAGTCTAGATTCAAATTTGGAGTTACTTTTTATAAAAGGATTGGGGTAGGTATTATAGATCATGAGTTCTTCCGATTCTCCTCGGGTTATACTACATTTATAAGACCAACTATCTTGACTTTGACTTTGAGTATTTACTAATATAGTTGCCCATTCTAAACCAACTGATGGGTCAATATTTAATTCGAAGCCATTTCGAATCGTCCAAGAATCTCGATCTTTATGCTTAAAAATAACTGCACTAAAAAGTTCATCTCTAATTCCATTTTGAACAGTTATAGATATATTTGCGGGAGAGGATATATCGAGTTTTAAGTAGTTACCAGAGTTAGCTTCTAAATAGCTCTGAGTATATTCAATCAAATTATTTTCAAATGAAAGCTGAACTATCTCAAGAGGTCCAGAAACAGGATAGTATTGAGCCTCTTCATATGTAAATGGAGAGGCATTTAGATTGTTTGACATTATCCTGTTTGCAATTCTCATGTTATTAAGGGCACTAAAGAAACTTGAGTTAATACTACCTAGAGCATTATCTATTGAAGTGAAACTAATGTCATTTACTGAGTTTGCTATTGATCTAGATTGTTCCCAAATATTTTTTATCATTTCATGACCACCTAAGTGTTCATCGATGTATTGAAAAAAAATAAAAGAGCCATACATATGAGATGACTCATCATCAATAGGCTTACTTGAGTTTTGAAACCATGATGGCATATATCTATAATGGTCATTAATATCATCATATAATTCATCTTCTGACCAAACTGCTGTAGCTTCCATTAACCAAAATCGCTCATAACAATTATATGAAAATTGTATTGCATGAAAGAATTCATGAGCTGCAGTAATTTTAATATTCTCAAGTTCAGAAAGACCTTGAAAAACTGCCCCATTATAATTATTTCTCATTTTTATATAGCTTCCACAGCTAGTACTAGATTCATTTAAAAAAGAGGTAGTGTAGGTTATAGCAAAATAGTTTTGTGGTAGATTATCGATAAATATATCATATTTTGCATTTCCCATACTTTGACTGTTTAAGAAATTGATATCATAACCCAGTGAATCTTTAAAGAAAAGATATACCTCCTCAAAAATTTGACCCATTTGCTCTGCGTAATCAGGAATTGAATTATTATCTAAATCTGCAGTTGAGATGCTATTAGAAGAGCTTCCCTCATCATAATGAATATTGAAATGAGTCGTTTGATATGTGCTTTCCATTTGATCAGGTAAAATTGCAGATAGCCTATTATTTATAACAGTGATTCCAGCTTCATTTAGAATATTTTTTTTAGATTGAGAGTTAGGTAGAGCATTATTTCTAATTAGATTGTTTAGGTGGTGTGTGGCATGAACTCGCTCATGGCGAGTATTTAAAAGTGATTCCCAAGATTCATTTACTGTAGACTGTCTGGACAAACATAATGAAGTAAGTAAATAAAATTTCAATAAAAATAAATTATAGATCTTCATCTTCAGGAAATTTATGCTTGTTTCTTAAGCGAATAAAAAGGCCCATTAGAATTATGACTACTGCCCAAATCAAAGAAAAGTAAACTAAATAAGAACTCATTCAGAAGACCAGATCTTATTAAATAAAAAAGTAATTAAAACAGTCGATATACCTATCTGGAGATTGTTTTCATTTTCTGATAATAGGCCCGATAACGTATATCCAGTTCCAATTAAAAATAACCATGATTTAGATCGAAAAAATAGATTGTCAAATTCTCTATTTTTTTCATATTTACGATCAGCTAAAGGCAACTCTTTAAATTTATCTAAAGAGTAATGTAAATGTGCATTTATTAAATTTTTTTGATTTCTTTCATAAAATTCAAATGACTCAACTTTGTTTTTAAGTCTTAATCCTATTTGGGTGGTCCTATCATTTATAATTGGCTGAAATTCTAAAATAGGGTAATCATAGTTAGTGTTCTTATTTAATAATAGTGTATCACAAAATACATTATGGAGAGTAAAATAGAACCACTCGTTATCAGATTGCCAAGCATAAATAGAGTCTGAAGAAATTGGATTTTGAAAATTAAACTCAACTAATATTCCGTTATCCTTACCTTTGAAAATGATATCATTCAAACTGTTTTGTGAAATACCTCTTTCAAAAAAAATAAATAAAATTAATAATGGTATGAAATTTATAGCCTTGAAATTAGGCGCTGACCTCATCATTTTGCTCCATATCGCTTGAGTTTGAAAATAAATGGTATATAAAATAACATCCAATCCATAAAGGTACAATGCCTAGCAATATTAGCGATTTTTTAATTTCAGTAAAGAAAGGTACTGTAATCAGTACTATACCGAAAGTGATGGCAATAAGTGATGGAAATAATTCTTTTTTATTCATGGATACTCTTTAATATTTGCAAATTATTTGTGATAATACTAGTTCTATTTACAGGTTGTTCTGTCAAAAATAATTAAGCTAATTTAAGGAATAATATAGTACTATCATTTGCCAAGAATATTCCACATATACCTTTTTATTATTTTTGTTTCTTTTGCTCAATCGCAAAGTCTCAGCTCTAGTAGTGTGCAAGGTGCTTTTGGTGCAGTAACAATAGATGGTAAAATCTGGAATCAAGTCGCGTTAAGGCCTATTATACCGATTGGAAAAGTATCCTTTGCATTAGATATAGTTTTTTATATTGATCAAGATGGAAATATCCATGATGATGAATGGGATTTTTCCAATGGGAAAAAATCTAAAAATTCAATAATTGATAAAATTTATTATGTGCGTTACGGAAAGAAATGGGATCCTTTTTATTTTCAAATAGGTGCTCTGGATAATGTGACGATTGGACAAGGTATCCTAGTAAATCGATATTCAAATACAATTCTATACCCTCAGGTCAGAAAAGTTGGTATGGAAGTTAAATTTAAAGCTTATGGTTTTAATTTATATGGTTTTACGAACGATTTTAAAGAGAATTTTGGATTAACAGGGCTTCGCCTATCAAAAAAAGTTTTTAATGGAATAAATGTGGGTGGTTCTTTTGCAATAGATCGCAACCAATACCTTGGATTAAAAGATAGTGATAATGATGGGCGACCGGATCTTGTTGACGATTTTCCAGACAATTCGGACTTCTGGTTGGATACTGATGGGGATGGTATTGCAGATATCGACCCCAATGAACTTGATATTGATGGAGATGGCATAACAGATACACTTGATAGTAATATCCCTGGTTGGGACTCAGATAGTTCATTAGTGTTGGATACAGATATTTTTCGTAAGCCAGAACCTCTAAATGTCAGAGAAAAAGAAAAATCTATATATGCAGTTTCCATAGATGCATCTAAAATGATTTTCTCTGAGAAAAACATGAATGTTACCGTTTATGCTCAATTTGCTTCGCTTATTGGAGAAACAGTAGATCCTATTTCAGGTGAAAATATTAATCTCGGTAATGGATTAATCCCTTTTGGGTTATCAACAAAATTTGGTCCTGCTAGATTTAAATTTGAATATAGAATGATGCCAACAGGTAGATTTGAGTTTGGTTATTGGGACAGGTCTTATGAAATAGAAAGAGCTACTTTTTCATCATTAAATAATACTTCAGATTCTGGAATACGTACAGGTGAGATTATCACTAAAGATAGCAGATTAGGAAAGTTTGGTAAGCAAAAAGGATATTTTTCTACATTAAGTCTAGACTTGGGTGCAATGATTGGCTCATCGATGTCATATCAAAATTTATTTGGTGAACAATGGAGCGAAAGTGAAAATAAATTTAATAATGATCGCAATCAGAGTTTTATAGCAAGTATTCGCTTAAAAAAACCAATTAGTAAAATAACTAGTGCAAGATGGTATTACCAGCAAAGAAATGTACCTAACCCTTTTAATTTTGAATACACTGAAAGTACTATATCGGGATATCGAATCGGAATAAAACTCGGAAATGGAATGATACTAAATTACATTTTCAGGAGGTCTTTTAGGGATATTGATGGAGATGGTAAAGTTAACGGAGAAAACGAAACAATTAACATGACTAGTATTGAAACAAGTTTTTCATTTTAATATATGAAATCATCTGAAATAAGAAAATCTTTTATTGAATTCTTTCAAAAGAAAGATCACAAGTTTATTAGAAGTGCTCCTGTAGTTCCTATTGGAGACCCAACTCTTTTATTTACTAATGCTGGTATGAATCAGTTTAAACCTATTTTTTTAGATGAATCTAAGCCCGAGCATGTTAGAGCAGTAAACAGTCAAAAATGCATTCGAGTAAGTGGTAAGCATAATGATCTCGAGGAAGTAGGAATTGATACTTTCCACCATACATTTTTTGAAATGCTTGGGAATTGGTCTTTTGGAGATTATTATAAAAAAGATGCAATTAAATGGGCTTGGGAGTTGCTCACTGATGTTTGGGGGTTAGACAAAAAAAGATTATGGGTGACTGTCTATAAAGAAGACCAAGAGGCCTATGATTTTTGGTTGAGTCAAACTGATATTGAAGAAGATCGTGTACTTTGGTTTGGTAAAAAAGAAAATTTTTGGGAAATGGGAGAGACTGGACCGTGCGGTCCTTGTTCAGAGATTCATTATTACATTGGCGAGAATACTGCCAATCAATCTTCTGAGGGCGTTAATATAGATGATCAATATTGGGAATTATGGAACTTAGTTTTTATTCAAAATGAGCGTCTAGCCGATGGATCGCTAGTACAACTATCTCAGAGCCATGTTGATACAGGAGCAGGCCTTGAGAGGATTACTAGTGTATTACAAAATAAAACTAGTAATTATGAAACTGACTTGTTTCAGCCTGTCATAAAAGAATTAGAGTCAAAGTCAAAAATTAAATATGTAGATAACCCTGTACCTTTTCAAGTAATTGCTGATCATATAAGAATGTTATGTTTCTCTATTGCTGACGGTGCATTACCCTCCAATGAAGGCAGGGGATATGTTTTAAGAAGAATTTTAAGAAGAGCATCAAGATTTGGTAGAGTCTTAAAACTTGAAGAGCCATTTTTACATAAGCTTGTACCAACTCTATGTGAATTAATGAGTGAGGCCTACCCTGAATTAACGGAAAAAAGTACACATATAAAACTTGTTATAGGCACTGAAGAAACTTTATTTAATCAAACTTTAGGACGAGGCATCAATCATTTAGAAAAATTGATAGATAAATTAGATAGTGGTAGTACTATATCAGGTGAAGATGCTTTCAAATTATATGATACGTATGGTTTTCCTATTGATTTAACTCAA
>Ga0208277_1001943_pt1 | contig 11908 bp, 12 predicted proteins | sample ETNtaG_5_FD_185782 | JGI IMG/M metagenome (GOLD analysis project Ga0208277, IMG submission 185782) | Marine microbial and viral communities from oxygen minimum zone, Eastern Pacific Ocean - ETNP201406SV205 (SPAdes) (version 2) | ecosystem: Environmental > Aquatic > Marine > Oceanic ...
TCAAAGTCTTCGAATACAGCTTCGATTACTAGGTCTGTATCAGAGGCCGTGTTTTCTGTTCCGACAACACCAGTAATTCTACTCTTGATTTGTTCAACATGTTCTGATGAGAAGATACGCCTTTCAACGGCCTCTGACAAGAAATCAGCGATAATCGTTTGACCACGTTCAACCCATTGTGGTTCTCTGTCTACCATTTGAACATCGAATTCTTCTTGGGCAGTTTTCTGAGCAATTCCAGATCCCATATTGCCGGCACCGATAATTGCCACACTCTGAACAGGTTGCATGTTGCTTGCGAAATCAATCTCCTCCATGAATTAAACGGGAGAAGGCTTCACTTCAAAAAAGTGAATCATAAGCGTCCTTATGGCGCTTAGCCCACCTTTCTGTTGAAAATTCTGCAGCCCTTTCTTTGACAGCAGAACTCTCATCTTTCAATTGTAAAATTGCTGAACGCCAAGCATCGATATCATCCACCGGTAGAATGTGATGTTGCAAAGGAATCTCATTGTGAGCAGGAGCATCAGCTACCAGAGCCACAGTTCCAGCAGCATATGCCTCGAGTGGAGGAAGTCCGAAACCTTCTGCTACTGAAGGGAAAAGCAATGCATCAGCGTATTGTAATGCAGCAATCATCTCCTTTTCTTCCAATCTTCCGACCCAGTTCAAATCACAATTCAAATCTTCAGCCATAGATGTGAGTTTTACTTTCGATTCGGCAGAGGATTCTGCTCCAATTTTGTGTAGAGTCACGTCCATTTCTGCACAAACTTTCACTGCGAAATCAACTCTCTTTCGAGGCTCTTCACTACCGATTACAAGTAAGTTGATTCCGTCCTTGAACCATGTTGGTCTCTCGGTTTCAATTTGGTAATTATCTAAGTTAATAGCATGCGGAATCCAAGCAGTAGGGATGCCAGGGAATCGCATTTCGCATTCTTGTTGAGTATCTTTTGAAACACATATGAGTAATTTAGCTTTTGAAATTCCAGATTTGATTCTCTTCAAATCCTTCTTTCGTACACCCGATGGATTCTTTTCTCCAATTTGTACATCCATCCTAACACTTGGAAAGAGATGGAATAAATCGTGAATAGTGATTACTGAATTTTTCTTAGCAGGAATAAGTCCAGCCTGTTCTTGGTCAGTAATATGAATTACATCGTTTTCACCAGCCATCTTACTTACTCTTGAAGGCCCACTAAACCACCGTTTCCACAATCGAATGAATGGGTTTTTTGAGATCTTATATTCGTGAACTCCACCCAATTCATATCCTTCAATTATTCCGGATTCAAGCCGCTTCAGTAAGCTACTGTGAGTGCTACCTAGTCCGGAGTAAGGTGACATTGCACCTCCTCTTGCTAGCATTACTTTGCGCAAAGAAAAACCTCACTGTACGATTTTTAGATGTTTGATGGATTTAGCAATTCCCAAATCCTCTGGGAATTGCATTGTGGCTTCAGGAATTGGGATTGGGATAATTTCCTTGCCGACCAATGCAACTCTACTTGGAGGCGAATCATCTAGGAGTTTTCTGTCTGTAAGCGGCGCTAAAGTCCTTGAAAATTCAAGAATGTCTTCATGGAATGGCATATTTTCTGCGGTTAGATTTTCTCTTGAATTGCCGACGTGTACATATCCTTTACATTCGATCCAATCAGGGTCTGCTCTGTTATCTAGAGCAGCATATTGAGGAATATGCTCGGGATTCATGTTTCGTCCTTTGATCAATGTATGACGACAAACTATCCTAGTGTCTAGGCTAGGTAACAAATCGATGGTTTCCTCAAATTTATCCCATGCAGCAGAATTCCATTTTGGCCTGCATATTTCATCGAACACTTCCTTATTTGGAGCGTCTACAGAAACATAAAGTTGAGTTGGAAGCGTGTCCAATTTTTCTATTACTTTTGGTAATGTACCATTGGTGACAAGCATTGTAGTCATTCCATGTGAGTGACATAACTCCATATATTCCGAAAGTCGATTGTACAGCGTAGGTTCACCGTTTAGTGAAATAGCAACATGCTTAGGATTCTGAGCATCCAGGAATTTTTCTTTTGGGACCTTTGGATTACCGCCAAATCCAGACAAAAGTCTTCGTTGTGCCTTTACAGAATCATATAACATCTCAAGAGGGTCTTGGTCGGATAATTCCAAACTGTCCATATGTGGTTCTCTCCAACAGTATGAGCAGGCCAGGTTACATTGGTCAACGACCGGCGACATTTGCATGCAGTTATGGCTTGCAACACCATAGAAACGGCCCTTGTAACATTGGCGATCTCTTAGCAAAGATTCCTTTGTCCAATGACAGATTTTTACCCCACCATGGTCACCAACAATATGGTAACGTTGCTTTTGCAACTTCGCCTTTAGAAGCGGGTCCATCAACTAGCGGACAAGTATTGGTGATTTCAAACCCACGCTTATGATTAACAACTTAGAATACTGCCATAGTGTACGTTTTTCGTAGATAACTCTAGGTGTCCTTTAGGTTACTTAGTTTAAACATAACACCCAAAACGACTTATAGCGCCGGTTCCAAAAGTAAAGTGAGGGAAAAGAAATGGATCGGGAACTCGAAACTTGGATTGACGGCGTTATGGAAAAACAACAATACCGCAACGGTATTTTCTCTAGTAGTGGAGTTATTCACTGGCTTAGGAAGATGACATTTGGCAGTAAATGACTTCGTTTATGTGCAGATAATATAACCTGCAAAGTTCTCAAATCAAACAGGACTTGATATATCAGGACTCGATGATGCTGCTCGTTAATGGGTGCCATCATGTTAACAATTACCGGTTTGACAAAGTCGTTTGGTTCTGGATCAAATAAACTTCAGGTGCTCAAGGGCATCGAAATGGAGATTGAAAAAGGAGAGATGGTTGCCTTAATGGGTCCATCAGGTTGTGGCAAATCCACACTTCTAAACATCATTGGAGGATTATTGGCTGGTGATGGTGGGAAAATTTCACTCAAGGGACGGGAATACGGATTGAAAGGCCCTTCGAGTGTTGTTGATGTTAGGCGTGAGTTAGTAGGTTGGATTTTCCAAGATTTCCATTTACTAGACAACCTAAGCGCTGTTGACAATGTTGCAATGGCTCTTGAGTTATCAGGAATGTCTGCAACTGAGGCGGAAAAAGCTGCAGAGAATTCACTTGAAAGGGTTGGCCTTGGAGATAGAATGCACCATATTCCTGATCAGTTGTCAGGTGGGCAACAGCAAAGGGTTGCAATCGCTCGAGCAATTGCGGGCAACCGTCCACTTCTTCTAGCAGATGAGCCAACTGGCAATCTTGATATTGCAAGTGGAAAGGAAGTGCTTGCTCTTTTCAAGGAACTTTGCCATGATGAAGAAAACCCGATCTCGATACTAATGGTGACTCACGACCCTGACCTTGCCTCAAATGCAGATCGGATGTTGTTGTTGAAAGACGGGAAAACAGAAGCTTCCGATATTCGTTCAGCATGGGGTCTAGATGATGATGACGGAGGTGAAGAAGAATGAGTGGAATTGACATTGACCTCTCAGATTCAGATTTTAGCGCAAATCGCTCGAGACTTGGAAGAATCAAACACAAAGTGATGGAATTGCCAAGTCAACTTCGTCTGGCAGCTCAAGGAGCATGGCGTGGTAAGGAAAGAGGACTAGCTGTGATAACAGGAGTATTCCTTTCTTCTCTTGTAATTACAACAGTTCTTGCATATGGTGTGGGATTGTCTCAACTATTCTTTGAGGAATCATTGAAGTCTGAACCGTTTGATGCAAAAATCGAGTATGCTCGTGAACCTGTTGAAAATGCATCAGGTTGGTCTAATGATTCCACAGTAATGACTCAGGTATGTGATGAATTACTGGAAGAATTCTCAGAATTCAATGATTGTACTTTAGTTCTCGGACGCCAAGGAATACATAGTGGTGGCTTTTTCAACCGTGAATTTGTCGTTGCACAGCCTCTGGAAATGCGAGAGATTTCCTCAACCTCTAACCCTTATTGGTCTAATGTAACATTCACGTATCCCGAAGCTGATGCTAATGGTCCACCGATTTCGAACATGCGTGCAATTCGTTTCCTTGGCCCAGGGGCCTTTGACGGCGAATTAGCTGATAGATTGGGTGAAAACATTATTCCTGGTCTTGGGGAATGGCCAAGTCCAAAAAATATGAGCGATAAGCGTGGAATAATTTTACCATCTACAATCGCAAGTCAAGCTCAGGCAAATGTCGGAGATAAACTAGATTCGCTAACATTTGCCTATGTTGTAGATGAATCAACCTTGGTTGAAGGGTCGATTACGGATGAGAACTGTGATGGAGAGATAACTCCAGAAAACAACGAGATGATTTATTGTAGAATGTGGATGACTGTGGAAAATCTTACTGTTTTGGGAATTTATGAACCGTGGGATTTTGGAAATCCAACTCTACCTTTCAATCCAATATTCACTACATGGGAAGTGCTCGATGAATCCCAGCGTGGAACTTTGATGTTCCACGATCACATGTATCTAGGGGTTACAATAGACAGAACTCAACTCCCCACAACTTCAACTGACGATGCTGAAGAATGGTTAGAGGATTTAGGTACTAGAGTGCAAGCGCAGAACTATACAGATGAAGGTATAGAGTTGTATTACACAGATATTGTGAGTGGAACAATCACATTCCTAAACATCTTCTTGGGTCTTATCCAGATATTCGATTACATAATTATGATTCCAATCGTTATACTTTCAATTGCGGTGCTGATTTATGGCTTGGTATTGTCTCTTGAACAACGTAGAAGAGAAGTTAGTATACATCGGGTGATAGGTGCAGATGGGAAAACTTTGCAGGGCATGGTGCTGTTAGAATTGTTTGTTATGGCTTCTGTGGCATGGTTAATTGGCTATATTCTTGCACTGCTTGCGGTTCCAATCGTATTGTCAGCAGTAGGGTTTATGGAATTCAGAACCGGTGATTTCGATGTAAATCCGACTCTTGGGATTTGGTCGACATTATTCACAGCGGTAACAACATTAGGTCTTGCAATTTTATTCGGAAGGAGCCGTGCTCGCGATTTCATCGAGTTAGAGATTGAAGAAGGTGTCAAGAAAACGTCAAAGAAATCTGAACCGAAGCGCTGGTTACACTGGACTGCTTTCCTATTCGGAATGCTAGCTGTAGTCGATACTTGGCTAGAGATGAACGGTAGTGAGGATGGAATAGTATCGAACTTCTTTGTGGAAGGTTTAATCGGAATTTTCGGTCCATTTGCACTATGGATTGGAGGTGCTTTGCTACTTGGAAGAATTGGTGCTAAAGGTCCACAGATTATGCAATTGATATTTGGAAGAACACCATTGCTGAAAGATGTCAAGAGAGGCCTCAAAGGCTCAGGTTCCGCAGAATCGGTAAACAGACTTGCAGTAATCATGCTTCTAACCCTTTCAATTGTCACACTAGCTGCAGTTCAAGGATATACGGGTACACTGGTTGATGAGAAAACGGTTGACGCAACAGTTGGTTCTGATTTACAGATTCAGATGGAACGAAACGTCAACGAATCAGAAATTATCAGTATTATCAAAGAATATGCAGATTCGGACGTTACACCAATTGCAACAACTGTTCCACAATTAGCATTGAGCGATGAACTTGGAGGAGAGAATCTTCAGACTTATGTGCTTCTTGAAAATAGTAATGATGTATTGAAGTGGAGTGAACAAGCGCTCCCTGGAGATGATATTTCTGATGCTTTAGATGCATATCAAAACGGAGGTTTCTCCGCAGGTCAGGACGCTGCTTATTCTCTTGACTTACCGGGCTCTGATAGGGGCGGAGATGAGAACAGATTGGATGATGAACTTCTCAAGAGATCTGATGAGAAGTCTGAAGTTTTAACATTGGTTTGGGAGAAATTGGACTTCATCAATAGTTCAGGAGATTCTCAAGATGCAGACCCCAATGCGTTGTTCTTTGCTTACACCAGTTTGATGGAAGGCGACTGGTCGGAGCTTGATTTGGTCGGACAAAATATGAAAGAAAGGGACCTAGGTAGGGTCGATTTGTCACTTACGAATCTTTCTGGCGCAGATATGTCAAATGTCAATTTGAGTGAATCAATTATGTTTGATACAGATATGTCAGGGGCAGACCTAACCGGTGCTAATTTAGAAAATGCAATAATTGTAAATTTCCAATCTGGAACAATAGAAAATGCAGACCTTACCGATGCCAATTTGAATGGCTTGTACGGGGTAGTTGATTTGTCCTCTGCAGTTCTATCAAATACAACATGTCCAGATGGTTCTAACAGCGATGACACCTCTTGTGTAAATGGTGTCCCTTCTGCATTATCTGCTCTACCACCTTTAGCAGCACCAATTCTTTCCTTCCTAGATGCTAATATAACATTGGAAATTAGTAAATTCAGTACAGAAATGTATTACATGGGTGTACACGAATACCTTCCAGGTATTGATTCATCAGTAGCACCATCAACCTTGATTATTGGAGAGGAAAAGTGGCGCTCCTTAGTAGGAAATGATGCAGTCAACTACTCTTCCACAACATGGATTGTGAGAGTGGATGGAGTAGAAGGCGATGATTTGGAATCATTGGCCTCACAATTAGAGGCAGATTCCAGAGTCTCTGAGACTTTAGATTGGTCAAGTACTCACAAAGAAGTAGAGCGTAATGGCGGCCTAATCTTCGGAACTCCTGGACTGTTATCCCTTCAATTCGTTGTTGCTAGTGTGGCCGCAGTTGCATCGAGTTTCGTATTCCTATCTTTGGTTTTGAATCAGAGGCAGAAGGAACTTGCAGTATTGCAGGCTATTGGAGCATCTCCTAACCAGATCATTAGACTGGTATTGTTCGAAATTCTATCGATTGTAATCGTATCTATGGCTCTTGGTGTTTTACTCGGAGTTGGATTAGCATTGTCATTCAACGGATTCTTCGATATATTCGGATTCATATTCCAAATATTTGGAGGTTCAAGCACGGTAATAGAACGGACCTTGGTGTATCCATGGACGCAAATAATACTAGTCTCAATTGCTGTATTTGCTGCTGTTGTTGTTGCGCTTCTAGTTACAACTCGTAAGGCTTTGAAGTCTGACTTAGCCAGTGTATTGAAGGGGGAGTAAAGATGAGTGATACTATTTTACACGCTGATGGTCTTTACCACGTTTACGAGTCTAAAGCCGAAGATGGAAATGTAGTTGCCTTGAGGGGTCTTCATATCGATATGAAGGAAGGAGAAGCGATTGCTGTTGTTGGCCCTTCAGGCTCGGGTAAATCGACTTTGATGAAGTGTCTTGGGGGTTTGATGAAACCAAGTGCAGGTTCAGTGAGCCTAGCCGGGAAAAACATGACACGTCTCACCGGGCAAGAATTGGTAGAGTTGCGTCAGAAAACAGTATCTTTCATTTTCCAAGAAGGAAATCTATTGCCAGATCTGAATGCTAGAGATAACGTTGCTCAACCACTACGTCATCAAGGAGTATCTTCGAAAAAGGCATTGAAAATTGCAGATTCAATGCTGAACAGATTAGGTATGGGTCATCGTAACCGCGCACTTCCAGCAATGCTTAGTGGAGGTGAGCAGCAACGTGTTGCAATTGCTCGTGCTTTAATCACGCAGCCACGATTAATCTTAGCTGATGAGCCAACAGGTGCTCTTGATCCAGTAACCAGTAGAGAGGTTTTGGCCCTGTTCAAAGACTTACACGAAAACGATGGAGTTTCATTCTTACTAGTTACACATTCGAAAGAAGTTGCAGCATTTGCAGATAGATCTCTGGAACTCAGAGATGGTAGATTTGTTGCTGAACACGGAGAATCTGTTGATGTAGAGAACCTGACAAAGGACAGAGAGTTAATCATTGATGAAACTGGAACTGTGACTCTACCTCCTGATTTGTTAGTCAGACTTGGTGGCGCAGGAAGATACACTGTGGGTAACATCAACAGTGGCTACATCTCTCTTCAAGGTGAATCTGTAGAATCGATGGGCAAGATGGAATTAGCGTCACAATGTCCTGCATGTAAGCACGATTATGGCGATAGTGATGAGCAATTGTGCCCTGAATGTGGTTCGTCTCGACCAATGGTGGAGGCTTGATTATGAGTTTGTTCAAGATATCTGGAATCTTAGAAACAATGTCTACAATTTCTCTTTTTTTTATTGCTATGCCAATGAAATATATCGGTGGAAATGAGATCCTAGTCAAGATAATTGGGCCGATTCATGGTTTTTTGTTCATACTGTACTGCGGACTAGTTTGGTGGGAGCAGCACAAGGGTAGGATGAGTTCAAGCCTTGCAATTAAAGGAATGCTAGCAGCGATACCTCCGGGCGGTCCGATTTGGTTCGATAGGAAATATCTGAATCAAAATCAGGATTCTGAATAACCATTCAGTATAGGCGGTAAAACAAACTAATAGTTGTGCCAAGGAGTAACATGGCCAATGTTTGGGTAGTCGATTCGAATTGTTTTATCCATGTTGGTTCAATGGCCCCTAGTGGCTTTCTATCCGACTTGAAAAAAATCTTGGCAGTGGAAGATTCTGCTCTATATGTCACTCCTGGTGTTCATGGCGAAATCAAAACGGTCAGATTTCAAAGGTGGCCAGGACAACCAAATTTGCTGGATGAGATTAGAGATTTGGTAATCACGGTTGCAATCGATGAGGCCGAAGTTAAGGCACTTGCCCAACAAATTGGTGAAAGAGCATCTCCTCAAGACGTAGATCTCTCGCTAATGATTTTGGGATCTAAACTAGCCCATGAAGGCCACAAAGTGACACTAGTATCTGATGATTTCAAAATGACAACAACCGGTGAAAAGGTAAATCTCAATTTTGAAACTTGTCCGCCATCCACCTTTTTACAAAGACTCGCAGATTCTGGAAATTCAGGTCAAAGAACACGAATGCGTAGTTTATCTCGTAGGGTAAGAGCCGCAGAGATGCGATATGCGATTAGTAGAGCAGGTCAATATGATGTACAAGCAAAACTGACTTGGATGGTAGACTCGCTATTGTCAGCTAGAGTTTCATTGGTTGAAGAAAGCGAGGAAGTTACTGAGTTGGATGAAGGTAAATTGATTGCTGGACTAATTCGTTCAATTAGAGGTGAGAGAGTAAAGAAATCAACCATGAACAAATTAGGATCATTACCTGAGATTTGTGCTCCCGTTGCGAAGTTGGATGAGCATCTATCATCAATGCTAACAGGAGGTAGTTCTGAAGATCTAAAACAAGCCTATGAGTCTTCAATAGAGGTGTTAAGCGATGTGCTCGAAGAAACAGGTTCAGGGCTCGCTCCTCTGGGAGAAGAGTTGGCAGAATTGGCTCATCGAGCAATGTCTGGAAATTTGTATCGTATGGAATCTGCATTGGGAATGTTATCAAAGATGTCAGGTAATTTGAAACTCTCAAAATTGCACCTCTCTAGAGCGCTCTCAATCGCAACTCTTGTCGATGATGTAGGCGCAGAGATGCGAGCAATGCATCAACTTGGATTACTTGCTCTGGCTGCTAAAAATTGGAATCGAGCAGCGATTCTTTTCGAGGCAGCAGATAGGCAATCGCAAACAATTGGAGCAAACAGATTAGGCCATCTAGTCTTGGCAGGTATCGCTAGACACATAGATGGTGATGATGAATTAGCGATGGCACATACAAAATCAGCAACCTCAATCGTATCTTCTGATAAAGCCGAAGCAACTAACATTTTGACCAGTATTGGTAATTCGTTGTTGGCTATTGATTGTCCTGGTTTGGCAATTGAAGTTTTAGATGAAGCTATGGAGTGTGCAACAGAATCTAAACAAAACGAGAGTATGGATATGCTGGCAGAAATGCTTCTCTTGGCGAATACTGCAATGTCAAATAAAGAGCAAGTTCAATACGAAGGACTTAGACAACTGTTGGATAGATTAAATTCAATCTCAGGTGAAGCAACGAAGAAATTCGAATCACAAATTTCTGAAATCGATCAAAAGGCCGAACAACTTTCCAAACCTCTTGATCAAACATGGAATGAATGGCAACCAGCATCAAAACTTATTCCTGAGAATTCACCCTTAACAATTGTTAGAATTGATGAAGACGATAGCGGCAGAGTTCTTCTCGTATCACATCATCCTGAAATCGGAGCGATTGGGCTATGGCTTCCTGAAGGTGGGGTTGAAACTGCCCCTGGAAGCACAATAGAAATTCATGGTTCAAGAATCAAAGTTGCTCCACCCACTGATTTGCTGAGGGATATTCACAATATCCGTGGAATAATTGCGGTTGAAGACCCAGAAGCGATTTCTTTCATGGCAAAAACTGATGAGATAGTCGAAGAAGAGATGTAGACTAATCTAATCAGTCACCCTTTCACTCTGTTTGATTTGGAATGATGCTGGACATGTGTTTACTCCAAAAATTCTGTAGAACGGACACCACCCAAATACCGATGTAGTAACAGTCCATACTCCAAATATCAGGAATACGATTTCCCAGGTTGAACTTGAGATGTAATCGAAGAGTACAACTCCTAAACCTGCTAACAATCGAAAAACTCGATCTACAATACCAATGTTCATCAATGCCCGTCCTTTTGCAGAACTTTTGTTTCATCCTTTATCAATAAATGTTCTAATCCTAGTCAAAATGCTATCAATTGATTCCGAACAGTAGTATAAATATCAACTAGAGTAGGCTGATTTATGAAATCCTACCTAATCGTTGGAGGAAGTAGCGACATTGCAATAATTACAGCAAAGAAACTCCTCGATGATGGTGCAGCTGTAACCTGTTTAGTGCGTGATGAATCAAGAGTTGCTGAGTTAGTAACTCTTGGAGCTGTCGTCGTTCAGGGGGATGCTCTAGATCAAGAATCGGTTACTTCTGCTATCAATTCTGCCACACAGCAAGGCGATGGTACAATTGCTGGCGTAGCTCATTTAGTTGGTTCAATAGCCATTAGACCCCCTCATGCATTGAGTCTCGATGCATTCAACGAGGTGATTATGACCAACCTTACTAGCGCATTTTTGACCCTATCAATGTGTGGTAAAGCCATGTTGAAAATGGGTGGTGGGAGAATGGTATTCACATCAAGTGTTGCAGGCAGTCTTGGACTTGTTAATCATGAAGCTATTGCAGCAGCAAAGGGCGGTGTAGAGTCGATGGTTCGCTCTGCAGCAGCAACATATGCAAAGAGGGGAATAAGAGTAAATGCAGTCGCACCAGGCCTAACTGATACTCGCTTGGCATCGAGTATTTTACGCTCAGATGCCATCAGGGAAGCCTCTGCCCAGATGATTCCACTAAAGAGAATAAATGAGGCTGATGAAATCGCCACTAGCATTCATTGGCTTTTGACGGGGGCTCCCGATAACTTCACAGGTCAAATTATGCATCTTGACGGTGGAATGTCACAAATTTTAGCGTGAGTGATACAATGACCTGGCATGTTGCAATTAAACAATCAAAACTTAAGCCAGGTAAGAAGAAGATGATTACAGTTGCAAAAAAACTTGTATTAATTGGCCAAACTGAAGATACATATTTTGCAACAGAAGCTCTGTGTAGGCACATGCGATGGCCATTGGCCTATGGGGCTAAAGTGAAAGACGATTGTATCAGGTGCCCTCTTCATCAGACTACACACAATCTGAAAGATGGCTCTTTAATTGAATGGTCTCCTTTCCCATTGTTACCGCTATATGGTAAAATTGTAGGTAAATTTAGCAAGAAGAAAGATCTGAAGATTTATGATACCCGTGTTACTGAAGGTAATATCGAAATTAATATTGTTTAGTGGATAAATATGTTAAGAATACTTTTTTTGATATTCACTATTTCTTTGATTGGAAGTACGCATGTTTCTGGAGAAATGAATATACAAAG
>Ga0208277_1001946_pt1 | contig 11903 bp, 5 predicted proteins | sample ETNtaG_5_FD_185782 | JGI IMG/M metagenome (GOLD analysis project Ga0208277, IMG submission 185782) | Marine microbial and viral communities from oxygen minimum zone, Eastern Pacific Ocean - ETNP201406SV205 (SPAdes) (version 2) | ecosystem: Environmental > Aquatic > Marine > Oceanic ...
CTGGGCTTGTTTCTGGTGATGTTTCTTTGGATGCTTCTTCTGCTGGGCTTGTTTCTGGTGATGTTTCTTTGGATGCTTCTTCTGCTGGGCTTGTTTCTGTTTGACGATTTATTGTGATAACTTGATCGTTGCGTTTTACAGCTAATTTAATTATCACATCTGAACCAGGATGACCTGGAATAGCTCCTTTTATCATCAATAAGTTCCTTTCTAAATCAATATCGATGATTTCAAGATTTTGAACTGTACGTTGAACGTTACCCATATGACCTGCCATTTTCTTTCCTTTAAAGACTCTACCAGGCGTTTGGTTTTGACCAATCGAACCAGGAGCCCTATGAGATAATGAGTTACCATGAGTAGCATCTTGCATACTAAAATTATGTCTTTTTACTGTACCAGCAAAACCTTTACCTATTGTTTTACCGGTTACATCTACCTTTTGCCCTTTTTCAAAAATGTTTACTGTTAATTCCATACCTAATTTGTAATCATTCTGGTCACCTTCAAGGATTCGGAATTCATTGATATTTTTTCCTGGTTTTGTCTTTGTGGATGCAAAATGGCCTGCGATTGGTTTAGTCATTCTAGATTTTTTTACATTTCCAGATGATAACTGAACGGCATTATACCCATCGTTTGTTTTTTCTTTTAGCTGAGAAATACGATTTGGTAATGCCTCAATGACAGTGACAGGAACTGATAATCCTTCTTCAGTAAAGATTCTTGTCATACCGCATTTTTTTCCAATTAAACCTATTGACACATTCGTTCCTCTTATCGTTTATTTCTTAGAAAAATTTGTTTCTAAGAAATAAACTTATGTATTTCACCTGAACACAATAAAGGGCCAGTCCTCATAATTCATCTATGTATTTGAACTGACCCCGTCTGGATTAATCCAGGCCCAAGATTTGCCGAGCACACTTAATTAATTCTCATTAAGTGAACAAACTTTTTTTACCAGAAAGATTCTAGTAATTTCCAATATTTAGCCGACTCTTGGAACGGCTAAAATTAGCCGACCATTATAACGTTAGATTGGTTTCTATCAAGTAATTAATGGTCTTTTTACTTAATTATTTATGATTTTCTTTAATTTAACCTAGAATTTGATTAATTTAGCTTAATTTGGACATCCACACCCGCTGGAAGCTCCAGTTTCATAAGTGCATCAACAGTCTTGTCAGTAGGATCTACTATATCCATAAGACGTTTATGAGTTCTAATCTCATATTGATCTCGAGCATCTTTGTTAACATGAGGAGAAATTAATACTGTAAATCTCTCCATTTTCATGGGTAATGGTATAGGTCCTTTTACATTTGCACCTGTTCTTTTTGCTGTATCTACTATCTCACGAGCTGATGAATCTATAAGCCTGTGATCAAATGCTTTTAGCCTGATACGGATATTCTGATTTGTACTCACTTTATTCTTCCTTTATTAAATTTCATTCTAAAATTATTTTATCACATCATCTTGTTAGTTATAACATCCAATACATTTTTAGGGACGCTATTATATTTGAAAAATTCCATAGAATATATAGCTCTTCCTTGTGTCATTGATCTTAAATCAGTTGCGTAACCGAACATTTCTGCTAGAGGAACATGAGCTTTGATTATTTTTCCTGCAGGAGACTCCTCCATCCCTTGTGGTAAGCCTCTTCTCCTATTAATGTCACCCATCACATCACCCATATAATCTTCTGGAGTAACAACCTCTACACTCATAATAGGTTCTAATAATATAGGATTAGCTTTTTGAGTCCCATCTCTAAATGCGATGGAAGCGGCAATTTTAAATGCCATCTCACTAGAATCTACATCATGATAGGAGCCATCGAATAATGTTACCTTAACATCCACAACAGGAAAACCAGCAACAACTCCATTTTGAAGTTGCTCTTGAATACCTTTATCAACCGAAGAGATATATTCCTTTGGAACAGTTCCGCCAACAATTGCATCAACAAATTCATATCCTGACCCTGAATCTCTTGGTTCTATACTCAAATAAACGTGCCCATATTGACCTCTTCCGCCAGATTGCCTTACAAATTTTCCCTCTTGTTCGACTTTTCTGGTAATTGTTTCTCTATATGCCACTTGCGGCTTTCCAACGTTAGCATCTACGCTAAATTCACGGAACATTCTGTCTACTATTATATCCAGATGTAGCTCTCCCATCCCAGAGATTATTGTTTGGCCTGACTCAAAATCAGTATGTACTTTAAAAGAAGGATCTTCTTTAGCAAGTTTCTGAAGTGCTATACCCATTTTTTCTTGATCTGGCTTTGTTTTTGGCTCAATTGCAACTGATATTACTGGCTCAGGAAATTCCATTCTCTCTAAAGTAATAGCATTTTTTTGATCACAAAGTGAATCTCCAGTGGTCACATCCTTCAATCCAACCGCAGCAGCAATATCACCTGCGAGTACTTCTTGTATTTCTTTTCGGTCATTTGAATGCATCTGCAATAATCTTCCTATTCTCTCGCGCTTTCCTTTAATAGGATTGAAGACAGTATCTCCAGATCTGATTATTCCTGAATAAACCCGAAAGAATGTAAGATTTCCAACAAATGGGTCTGTGGCTACTTTAAAAGCAAGAGCAGAGAATGACTCTTTATCTGAGGGATTTCGAATAGCATTTTCACCATTTTCTAGAACCCCCGCTATTGGAGGCACATCCACTGGTGAAGGCATAAAATCAATAATTCCATCTAATAATGCTTGTACACCTTTGTTTTTGAATGCTGATCCGCACATCGTAACCACAATCTCATTACTTATTGAAAGTGCTCTCAATCCGGAAATTATATTTTCTTCACTCAGTGATCCTTCTTCAAGATAACTTTCCAATAACTCTTCATTAGATTCTGCTGCAGTTTCTATTAGAATCTCTCTCCAGTAATTAGCCGGATCTTGAAGTTCATCTGGAATAGATTCATATCTATAAATTGACCCTTTTCCATCATCATCCCAGAAGATAGATTTCATTTTAATTAGATCAATTACACCCAGAAAATCATCATCTTTCATTATAGGGATTTGGACTGGAATTGGGTTCGCACCAAGTCTTTCTTTTATTTGCTTTATAACTCTGAAATAATCAGCGCCAGGCCTATCCATTTTATTAATAAAGATCATCCTTGGAACATGGTATTTATTACCTTGCCGCCAAACCGTTTCCGTTTGGGGTTCAACGCCACCTACTGCACATAAAACTGTTACGGCCCCATCGAGTACACGAAGACTTCTCTCAACTTCAATTGTAAAATCTACGTGTCCGGGTGTATCAATTATATTGACTCGATGCTGATCATATTGTTGATTCATCCCCACCCAAAAACAAGTGGTTGCGGCTGAGGTAATTGTTATACCTCTCTCTTGTTCTTGCTCCATCCAATCCATGATCGCTGCGCCATCATGAACTTCCCCGATTTTATGAGAAACGCCTGTATAAAAAAGAATTCGTTCTGTAGTGGTTGTTTTACCGGCATCAATATGAGCCATGATACCTATATTTCGGTAATGATCTATCGGTGTTATTCTTGACACTTAATAAATAGAAGATCGGATATCTTCTACCAACGGTAATGAGAAAATGCTTTGTTAGCTTCCGCCATACGGTGTGTGTCTTCTTTTTTCTTAATTGCAGTGCCGCGGTTTTCAGCTGCATCCATAAGTTCATTAGCAAGTCTAAACGCCATAGATTTTTCACTTCTTTTTCTAGCAGCTTCTATAACCCAACGCATCGCTAATGTTTGCCTCCTAGCTGGTCTAACCTCAACTGGAACTTGATATGTCGCGCCACCTACTCTTCTTGATTTAACCTCAACTGCTGGTTTTACATTATCAAGAGCAGTTTCTAGTAATTCGAGTGATTTTATTTCATTTTTAGTTTCTTTTTCCGAAATGCAATCAAGTGCGCCATAAATTATTCTTTCGGCGACAGACTTTTTTCCATGACTCATAATCATATTCATAAATTTAGCCAACAGCTCGCTCCCATATTTAGGGTCAGGGAGTATCATTCGTTTTGGGGCTCTTGTTCTTCTTGACATTTTATTCTCTATTCTGTTTATTTTTTATTTAGGTCGTTTTGTTCCGTATTTAGATCTGCCTTGTTTTCTATCATTCACGCCCGAGCAATCAAGTGTGCCTCTGACTGTATGATATCTTACTCCAGGCAAATCTTTAACTCTTCCACCACGAATTAAAACTACAGAGTGTTCTTGAAGGTTATGACCCTCTCCGCCGATATAACTGGTCACTTCAAATCCATTTGTTAGACGGACACGAGCCACTTTTCTCATAGCTGAGTTCGGTTTTTTGGGGGTTGTCGTATAAACACGCGTGCATACCCCGCGTTTTTGTGGGCTACTCTGAAGTGCTGGTACATTACTTTTGTATGATTTTACTTTTCTTGCACCCTTTACGAGTTGATTTACAGTCGCCATATATTTCTCTTATTTTTCAACCTTTTCAAAGAAGGTGAGCATTGTATTGATCTGACTCACCAGCTGTCAAGTTCATATTTAAAATTAAGTCCAATTTAACTACTTATTCACTTCCAACAAAATATTTCTTATTGATTTTCACTGATTTCTTCAGATTTTTCATCTTGATTTTTTTCAATCACTGTCTCAGTCTCTGCAGTGATTGAGTCTTCAAGATCCTGAAGTTGTTCTGCTAAATCTTGCTCCTGTGTCATCCTTCTCTCGGCATGATGTGCAAATCCAGTTCCAGCTGGGATCAATCGTCCAACTACTACATTTTCCTTAAGTCCCCGGAGACTATCTTTTGTCCCTTTCACTGCGGCTTCGGTAAGAACTCTAGTTGTCTCTTGGAAAGATGCTGCTGATATAAATGATTCTGTCGCAAGTGATGCTTTTGTTATACCCAAAAGAACCGGACTAACCTTGATTTCTTTTTTATCTTTCTTTGATAGCCCATCATTTATATCATGAACTCTCGATTTTTCGATTTGTTCACCTCGAAGATAATTACTATCGCCTGGATCTTCAACTAAAACTTTTCGCAGCATTTGACGAATTATAACCTCAATATGCTTATCATTAATTTTAACACCCTGAAGTCGATAAACATCCTGAATTTCTCTTATCAGATAACTTGCGAGTGGTTCAACACCCTGAAGTCTCAATATATCATGAGGTACGGGCTCACCATCAGCAATTACTTCTCCTCTGGTGACTTGCTCTCCTTCAAATACATTCAATGTTCTATAGTTATGAATCAACTCTTCGTGACTTTCTCCATCATCATTAGTTATAACAAGACGCCTTTTACTTTTTGTTTCTTTTCCGAAACTAACTGTTCCAGTTGATTCAGCCATAATTGCTGGATCTTTAGGTTTTCTTGCTTCAAATAAATCGGCCACTCTCGGGAGACCACCAGTAATATCTCTTGATTTTGAAGCGGCTTGAGGGATTCTTGCAATAACATCACCAACTGACACCTTGTCACCGTGACTCATGCTTACTATTGCTCCAGCCGGTAATTGATAATCTGCAGGGATATCGGTATTTGCAAAGCATAACTGCTTTCCACCCTTCATTAATCTAATTTGAGGAATTAAGTCTTTGCTTGCACTGCCTCTTTTCTTGGGATCTTCTATTACAATATTTGTAAGGCCCGTGAGCTCATCAACTTGTTCGGTAACTGTGACTCCGTCAACAAAATCTTCAAAGTGAAGACTACCAGCTACTTCGGTGATTACAGGACGTGTGTATGGGTCCCATGTTGCAATGATTTGTCCTTGTTTTACCTTAGAAGAGTCTTTTGCCATTATAGTGGCTCCATATGGAACCTTATATCTTTCCCTTTCTCTTCCTTGATCATCTAGTACTTTAATCACACCTGAACGTGTAACAGCGACAATTTGTTTCTTTTTATTTGTTACTGTTTTATCTATTTCAAGCTTCAATATTCCAGAGTTTTTTATCTCTATTGAGTTGGTTGCCGCAGAACTAGTTGCAGCACCACCAATATGGAAAGTTCTCATGGTTAATTGAGTTCCTGGCTCACCAATTGATTGTGCCGCTATCACGCCAACTGCTTCACCAAGACTGATTGTGTGGCCTCTAGCTAGATCTCTTCCATAACATTGCTGACATACACCATATCTAACTTCGCATGTAATTGGGGATCGAACAAGTAGATAATCAATTGATAATTCCTCAATTTTTCTTACTTTCTCTTCATCAAGCATTGTTCCAACATCAAATGCAATCTCATCTGTACCGGGAATATTTACCGATTCAGCGAGAACTCTTCCGAGGACTCTCTCATGAAGTGGCTCAACGACTTCTCCACCTTGAACGATTGGTGTCATTGAGACGCCATTCTCAGTTCCACAATCCTCTTCAGTAATAACAAGATCTTGTGCTACATCAACAAGTCTTCTTGTCAAATATCCTGAGTTTGCAGTTTTAAGTGCGGTATCGGCTAATCCTTTTCTGGCTCCATGAGTTGATATAAAATACTGAAGTACATCCAAACCTTCTCTGAAGTTTGCAGTTATTGGCGTCTCAATAATAGATCCGTCTGGCTTAGCCATCAATCCTCTCATACCAGCTAATTGACGAATTTGAGCTGCTGAACCTCTCGCACCTGAATCAGCCATCATATATATAGAATTAAATGAATCCTGAGTTACCTCATTACCAGCTGAATCCTGAACTTTTTCTGAACCCAATTTATCCATCATTGCTTTTGCAATTTGTTCATTGGTTCTGGTCCATATGTCTACAACTTTATTGTAACGTTCTCCATCTGTTACTAATCCTGAAGAAAATTGATCTTGAATTTCTCTTACGTCATCTTCAGCTGAGCTTAATATATCGTTCTTAGTGCTTGGTATCACCATATCATCAACACCAATTGAGATACCCGCAGATGTGGCAAATCTAAATCCTGTATACATCAATCTATCAGCAAAAATTACTGTCTCTTTGAGTCCTAATATCCTATAGCATGAGTTTACTAATTCAGAAATCGCTTTCTTTGTCATATCACGATTGACTAATTCAAAACTCAATCCCTCAGGGAGAAGCGTAGAGAGAAGAGCTCTTCCAATCGTTGTTTCAACTAATTTGTTTTTTAATTCATAATCGCCATTTTCATTCTTTTCACTTATTGAAACTCGGACTTTAGCTTTAGTTTGTAATTCTACAATATGATTTTCATAGGCTCTTCTAGCCTCATCAATGTCAGTAAAAATCATACCTTCACCTTTACCATTGATTTTTGACCTGGTCATATAATAAAGCCCGAGCACAACATCCTGGGATGGAACAATAATCGGTTCACCATTCGCAGGTGAAAGTATATTATTTGAAGCCATCATTAATGCTCTAGTTTCGAGTTGGGCTTCTATTGATAATGGGACATGAACAGCCATTTGATCTCCATCAAAATCTGCATTAAATGCTGTGCAAACTAGAGGATGGAGTTGAATTGCTTTTCCTTCTATCAATACTGGCTCAAAAGCTTGTATTCCCAATCTGTGAAGAGTCGGCGCTCTGTTAAGCATAACAGGATGCTCTCTTATTACTTCGGCTAAAATATCCCATACCTCCGTGCCTTCACGCTCAACAAGTCTTTTTGCAGCTTTAATAGTGGAAGCTTCACCTCTTAATTGTAATTTTGAGTATATAAATGGCTTAAATAACTCCAAAGCCATCTTTTTTGGTAATCCACACTGATGAAGTTTTAATGTTGGGCCTACAACAATCACCGATCTTCCTGAATAATCAACTCGCTTACCTAAAAGATTTTGTCTAAATCTTCCTTGTTTACCTTTAATCATATCGGCCAGTGATTTTAATGGTCTTTTATTCGTGCCAGTTATTGCTCTTCCTCTTCTTCCGTTATCTAACAATGCGTCAACAGATTCCTGTAGCATTCTCTTTTCATTTCTACAAATAATATCAGGAGCATTTAACTCTAAAAGTCGACTTAATCTATTATTTCTATTTATGACTCGTCTGTAGAGATCATTCAGATCAGATGTTGCAAATCGTCCTCCATCCAATGGAACCAAGGGTCTTAAATCAGGAGGTAAAACAGGTAGAACATTTAGTATCATCCATTCCGGTTTATTGCCTGATTCAGCAAAAGATTCTAATAATTTTAATCTTTTCGTTAGTCTTTTAATCTTAGTTTCAGATTTTGTAGCAGACATATCCTCACGAACTTGCAACATTTCTGTTTGCAAGTCGAAAGACGAAAGAAGACCACTGACGGCTTCTGCGCCCATTGCTGCCTCAAATTCATCACCATATTGCTCAACTGCATCGAGATACATTTCATCAGTCATTAATTGACCCTTCTCGAGTGGAGTCATACCTGGCTCGATTACAACAAATGCTTCGAAATACAAAACTCTCTCAATCTCTCTAAGAGTCATATCGAGCATTAAACCTATTCTGGATGGCAAGGATTTTAAAAACCAGATATGAGCAACAGGAGTTGCAAGATTTATGTGGCCCATTCTCTCTCTTCGCACTTTGGTTTGAGTGACTTCCACTCCACATTTTTCACACACAACACCACGATGTTTTAGTCTTTTGTATTTTCCACATAAGCATTCAAAATCCTTTACAGGCCCGAATATTTTTGCACAGAATAAACCATCTCTTTCGGGTTTAAATGTTCTGTAATTTATGGTTTCTGGTTTTTTTACCTCACCAAATGACCATGATCGAACTTTTTCTGGAGATGATAATGAAATTCGGATTGCATCGAATTCATTAACAGGATTTTGTTGTCTAAATAAGTTTAATAGATCTTTCATTAGTCAGTTTCCAATTCTATATTAATTCCAAGTGATCGAATCTCTTTTACAAGCACATTGAATGATTCGGGCATTCCAGCATCCATTTCATGCTCACCATCAACAATATTTTTGTACATTTTGGTTCTTCCTTGCACATCATCTGATTTGACAGTTAGCATCTCTTGAAGGGTATAAGCAGCGCCATATGCCTCAAGAGCCCAAACCTCCATTTCACCAAATCTTTGGCCTCCAAATTGAGCTTTTCCTCCAAGCGGTTGTTGAGTAACGAGGCTGTAAGGACCTGTGGAACGAGCATGCATCTTATCATCCACTAAATGATTAAGCTTCAACATATACATATAACCCACTGTTATCGGACGATCAAAAAGCTCTCCAGTACGTCCGTTTCGTAATTCAAATTGACCTGTCTCGGAAAGATCAGCCATCTTGAGAAGATTTTTGATTTCTTCCTCAGCAGCGCCATCAAAAACAGGAGTAGCCGTTGGCATACCATCTATTAAATTTTCTGCTAACTCAATTACCTCGTTATCTGTAAATGATTTAATATCTTCTTTTCTGCCTCCGGTTGTATTATAAATTTTCTCTAAGTATGAACGAATTTTTTGGACTGACTGCTGTTCTTTGATCATTTTATTTATTTTATTGCCAATTCCTTTTGCAGCCATCCCCAGATGAGTCTCTAGAACTTGACCAACATTCATTCTAGAAGGGACACCCAGAGGATTTAGAACTATATCGACTGGAGTTCCGTCTTCCATATAGGGCATATCTTCCACAGGAACAATTGTAGAGATAACACCTTTGTTACCGTGCCGACCAGCCATCTTATCACCAGGCTGAATTCGTCTTTTGACAGCCATATAAACTTTTACCATTTTTATTACGCCTGGTGCTAAATCATCTCCAGCAGTAATTTTTTCTTTCTTTTCCTTAAATAGTTGCACGAATTCCTCATTAAGTGATTGCAATCTTTCTGCGTATTTTTCGTGCTGAAGATTTGCATTATCATTTTTGAGTCTGATTTCGAAGTATTTATCTCTTGGGAGTTCATCGAGATATGCGATAGTAATTTTACTGTCTTTTTTAAGACCATTCGGTCCACCTTGAGCAACTTTACCAGTAAGATTTTTTTCTATTCTTTGATAAAGATCATCTTCCATGATTCGTTTTGTATCATCCAAATCTTTTTTAACTTTTTCGAGTTCAGATTTCTCGATGGATAATGCTCGTTCATCTTTTTCTATACCATCTCTTGTGAAGACCCTAACATCTATTACGGTTCCATCCATTCCGGATGGTACTCTCTGTGAAGTATCTTTTACATCTGATGCTTTTTCACCGAATATTGCTCGTAATAATTTTTCCTCGGGAGTTAATTGTGTCTCACCTTTTGGTGTAATTTTTCCTACCAGAATATCCCCCGAATTAACTTCCGCTCCAATATAAGCAATACCGGACTCATCTAATTTACTTAATGCTGAATCTCCAACATTCGGAATATCTGCTGAAATTTCCTCAGGCCCAAGTTTTGTATCTCTGGCTACACACGTCATTTCTTCAATATGAATTGAAGTAAATCGATCTTCCTCTACAACTCGCTCAGAAATAAGTATTGAATCCTCGAAGTTGTATCCATTCCATGGCATGAAAGCAACCATAAGATTTTGCCCTAATGCCAATTCTCCGAGATTGGTCGAAGGGCCATCAGCAAGTACATCTCCTTTTTGGATAATGTCATTCGGCTTCACTAGTGGCTTTTGGTTAATGCAAGTGTTTTGATTAGACCTTGTGTATTTAATTAAATTATAAATATCTACTCCTGATGCCGATACATCAGTCTCTCCGTCATCAACCCGAACAACTATTCTTGAGGCATCCACTGAATCTACTTTTCCACCTCTTTTTGCAATAATTGTCACTCCAGAATCTTTTGCTACTGTTCTTTCCATTCCAGTTCCAACTAACGGCGCCTCAGCTCTTAATGTTGGTACAGACTGTCTCTGCATATTTGAGCCCATGAGAGCTCTATTTGCATCATCATGCTCAAGAAATGGTATTAAGGATGCTGCTACTGAAACAATTTGTCTCGGCGAGACGTCCATATAATTAATATCATCGGGACTGGCTAGTGTAAATTCATTCTTATAACGAACAGAAATTAAGTCTTCAACAAATTTGCCTTTCTTATCGAGCGCTGAGTTCGCTTGAGCGATAATGTAACCGCTCTCTTCTATAGCTGAAAGATAGTCAATTGTATCTGTCACTTTTCCATTAATAACTTTTCTGTAAGGCGTTTCTAAGAATCCAAAATGATTCGTTCTAGCATATACGGAAAGAGAATTTATAAGTCCAATATTTGGTCCTTCTGGGGTTTCAATAGGACATACCCTGCCATAATGAGTAGGATGGACATCTCTTACCTCAAATCCTGCTCTTTCTCTGGTTAAACCTCCAGGGCCGAGAGCAGAGATTCTTCTTTTATGTGTTACTTCAGAGAGAGGATTGTTTTGATCCATAAATTGGGATAATTGACTTGAGCCAAAAAATTCTTTTACTGCAGCCGCAACTGGTTTTGCATTAATCATATCTTGTGGTTGCAAATTATCTGCTTCAGCTTGAGCTAATCTTTCTTTAACTGCTCTTTCAACTCTTACAAGACCAACTCGAAATGCATTTTCTGTCATCTCGCCAACACTTCTAATTCTTCTATTCCCAAGGTGATCTATGTCATCAACCGTATCCTCTCCATTTCTTATGGAAATTAACTGCATGATCACAGTTAGGATGTCATCACGGTTTAATATTCTTAGATTTTTTTCCTCATCTTTATTAGATGGATGTAATTTATTATATTGTATTTTTGCATGCTGGATTCTAGAGTCGAACTTCATCCTTCCAACATCAGATAAATCATAACGATCGTTATTAAAGAATAAATTTTGGAATAAATTTTCTGCCGCCTCCTTTGTAGGAGGTTCTCCTGGACGCATCATCCTATATATTTCAACGAGCGCTTCCATTCTGTCTGACGAAGGATCTATTCTCAAAGTATTTGATATGTATGCCCCTCTATC
>Ga0208277_1001951_pt1 | contig 11882 bp, 8 predicted proteins | sample ETNtaG_5_FD_185782 | JGI IMG/M metagenome (GOLD analysis project Ga0208277, IMG submission 185782) | Marine microbial and viral communities from oxygen minimum zone, Eastern Pacific Ocean - ETNP201406SV205 (SPAdes) (version 2) | ecosystem: Environmental > Aquatic > Marine > Oceanic ...
TAACTTCCAACATCTTTATTTATTATCTCGTGATGCCTGGCACACAAGTAAATGGAAAGATAAACTTCGTATTTGGTTTATGCCTACTGGGTGGAGACCTCAAGATGTTTCAAAAACATTTCCTGTAATTTCCCGTGAAATGAATGAGGACAAAAAATATAAGCCTACTTATGACTTTAACTGGAAAGTAATAGCTGTAGTCCATTTTTCAGCAATAACATTAATGCTTTTCTTCTTTTTGTCAAAATTCAGTGATATTAATCTCAACCTACAAATTACTTTTAGTTTATTAATATTTTTTTCAATTTTTGGGTTTACATCTTTAATGGATTTTTATTCTTGGGCCCCGGTGTTGGAAATTTTTAGAGGAGTTTTTAGTATAATATTTATCATTTTTACTCAAATTCAATTTTTAGAATCTACTTCACCATTGATTTTAAATTCTTTGATAGGTTATTTTATATTCACTTTTTCAGTTGGTATTTGGGCAAGAATTAAGGAACCCAATAGGAAATTAGTCCTACCATAATGGCTAAAAATCATTTGGATTATCTCATAATAGGGCCTGCATATCCCTTTAGAGGAGGTATAGCTGACACTCAACATGAGTTAGCTAAAGCACTTCACAAAAAAGGAAAAAAAATTGAATTGTTAACTTTTACAAAACTTTACCCTAAAGTTTTTTTTCCTGGAAAAACCCAACTTAGCGATCAGACTAGTCCTGAAAAATTAATTATCACCCAACAAATTCATGCATACAACCCAACAAAGTGGACAAGAACAATAAGATATATTTGTTCAAGGTCACCAAAGGTTGTTGTATTTAGATATTATACCCCTTTTCTTGCTTTGAGTTATGCATGGATAGCTAGAAATTTACCTAATTCTATTAAAAAAGTTGCTATAGTAGATAATTGGATTCCACACGAAACAAGCTGGATTGATAAAAAATTAAATCTACTATTTTCAAAATATTTGGATTGCATTAGTAGTTTATCTTTGTTTGTTGCTAATCAAATTAAAGATAATTTTAATGGCCCTGTTTGGGCTGGATTCCATCCTATCAATAGTAATTTACTACCTATTCTAGATCAAAAACAAGCAAGACTTAAACTAAATTGGGACATTGAAGTTCCGTATGTTTTATTTTTTGGCTTAATTCGAAAATATAAAGGTGTTGAACTATTAATAAAAGCATTTAATGAAGCTCCTCTAATTGATAAAAACATTAAACTTTACATAGCTGGAGAATGTTATGAGGATAAAAAAAAATATACTGAAATTATTGAAAAGCTAAATTTAGGTAATCGTGTAATCTTAGATTTTAATTTCAAAAATAAAACTGATATTCAACTTCTATTTTCAGCCTGTGATATAGTTGCTCAAACCTATCATAAAGCAACTCAGAGTGGAGTAACCCCACTTGCCTATTATTACCAAAAGCCACTTGTAGTTTCAGATATTGAAAGCTTAAAAGCAACAATTATTACTGACCGTACCGGCATTACTGTAAAAAAAGATTCTAAATCTATTGCTGCAGGTATTTATAAAATTTTGAATAAAAATAATATCAACAATTTTTCTGAAAACATGAGAAAAACATCGATAAAATACAACTGGTCCACATTTTCCGAACAGTGGGATAGTTTTGTGTCTGAAATATAATTTTTCGTCAAATAAATAATAAAATAATTCTTTGAATAAAATTAAATATTTCTTTCTTCTTTGTATTTACTATCAAACTGGTTTTGGACAAATCAATTTTGAAAAATATCGCCTTCCAATTATTAAAACAGAAGAAAAAATTAAAATTGATGGTATACTAGATGAAAAAACATGGAAAGAAGTTGCCGTTGGAAAAGATTTTTTCATGATTACTCCCTTGGATACTGGAAAGGCAACTCAATATTCAGAAGCAAGAGTATCATTTGATGATGAATTTCTCTACATAGGAATAATTTTCTTTAATAATTCAATAAAAGGTGATTATGTAGTGGAATCGTTAAAAAGAGATTTCTCTTTCGGTAAAAATGATAATTTTCTAGTAGCTATTGATCCTTTTAATAATCAAAGTACAGGTTTTGCTTTTGGATTAAATGCTTATGGAGCTCAGTGGGATGGAACTATGTATGATGGTAGAAGAGTTGATTTAAATTGGGATACAAAATGGTACTCTGAAGTTAAATTTGATGAAGAAAAGTGGGTATGTGAAATTGCAATTCCATTTAAATCAATTAGATATGACGAAACAATTTTAGAATGGGGAATCAATTTTAGTAGGTTAGATTTAAAAGCGAGTGAAAAATCTAGTTGGGCTCCAGTGCCTAGACAATTTCCTTCGGTTTCACTTGCATATGCAGGAGCTCTAATCTGGAAGAGTGACCCTCCTAAACAAGCTAATAATATTTCATTGATACCTTACAGTGCAAATAACCTTTCTAAAATAAATGCAAATCCTCAAAATAATAACCTCAAAGTCGGAGGCGATTTAAAATTCAATTTAACCTCGGCTTTAAATCTAGATGTGACTATAAATCCTGATTTTTCTCAAGCGGAAGTTGATCAACAAGTAACTAATCTAGATCGTTTTGAACTTTTCTTCCCTGAAAGAAGACAATTCTTTTTAGAAAATGCAGATCTTTTTTCAAATTTTGGATATAAAACTATTCGTCCTTTCTTTTCAAGAAGAATTGGATTAAATACCCCAATAATTGGAGGAATTAGAATGAGTGGTAATATAGACGAAAATTGGCGACTAGGAGTTATGGACATTCAAACACAAAAAGATAAAATCCAAGATTTATCAGCAGAAAATTTTGGTGTTTTTACACTGCAACGAAAGGTATTAGACCGCTCCAATATTAATTTTATTTTTATAAATAAACAAAAAATCAATTATTCAGAAAAATCCATAATCAATAATAGCTACAATCGAAATATTGGATTAGAATACAATTATTTTTCTGAAGACAACTTATGGAATGGTAAGGTTCTTCTTTTAAGCTCGCTAAGCCCTGTGAAAGAAAAACAGGGAAATGTTTTTGCATCTCATATTGGATATCAATCAACAAGATGGAAATGGAGGATACAACAAGAATTCATATCAGGCGATTATACGGCAGAGGTTGGCTATATACCTAGAAAAAACTACAACAAACTGCAAGCAAGTGGAGGACATCTTGTTTATACAAAAGGGGAAACAAAACTATTATCGCATGGACCAAGTATTTCACAAACTTATTTTTTTAATACTGAATGGGATAATAAAGACCAATCAACATCTCTTAAATATTTACTAAATTTTAAAAATAGAAGTAAACTTTCAATAGGTTTTCAAGATCAGTTTATACAGTTGCTTTCCAATTTCGATCCCTTGCGCACTGGAATTGCCTATCTTGAAGAAGGATCTGACCATAGATGGAATAGTTTTATGATCTCTTATTATTCAAAACCACAAAATAGATTTACATATTCATTAGAGACAATTACTGGTGGTTATTATAATGAAGGTAAGAGGTCTGCGTTTCTAGGGGAGTTTGGGTATCGCTTTCAACCTTTTTTTGAGCTTAGCTCAGTTGTAAATTTCAATCAAATTAATCTTGTGGCCCCATGGAACAAAAACTCTTTTTGGCTTTTAGGTATAAAAGGAAATCTAACTTTTACAAATACAATTTTCTTCTCTAATCTATTTCAATACAACGAACAACTAGGCCTTTGGAATTTTAATTCAAGATTTCAATGGCGCTATAAGCCCGCATCAGATATTTTTTTAGTATTTAATAGTAATCAAATAAGTGTACCTTCAGTCTCAACCGGTTGGAATTTGACTCTAAAAATTAATTATTGGTTAAATTTATAATTATGTTTAAAAAAGAAGATCACTGGGAAAATATATTTGGAACTAAAACCCCAAAAGAAGTAAGTTGGACTGAAACATACCCAAAAAACTCTGTTGATTTTATTGATGCTTTAAATCTTGATACTAAACTACCAGTAATTGATATAGGTGGAGGTGACAGTAGATTAGTAGATGTCCTACTTGAAAAGGGGTATAAGGACATAAGTGTTTTAGATATTTCAAGTAAAGCACTTGACCGTTCAAAAAAAAGATTAGGCGTCAGTTCAAAAAATATAAGTTGGATTGTCTGTGATATTTTAGATTTTAAACCAAAAAAAAAATATGCCCTCTGGCACGATAGAGCTTCGTTCCACTTCCTAACCAGTCCAGAAGATATTAATTCTTATAAAAAAATTGTAAATCAATGGGTTAATAAATATTTTGTGTTAGGGACTTTCTCTAAAGAGGGTCCTTTAAAATGCAGTGGACTTCCCATTACTCAATATAGTTGTGATAGTATTTCAAAGAGCTTTAAAGAATTCTTTAATCCCATAAAATGTGAATATTTAAGACATCAAACTCCATTTAAAACAGAACAGAAATTTATTTTTTCTAGTTTTGAAAAAATCTAGAATAATGGAATTTCTCGATTAATTGCATCTTTAATAATATTACTCCATTCTGCATAACCAAGTTTATTTAAATGTAATTGATCATTCACAAACCACTCTGTCTTGGGTTTTCCCTCATCATTTAAAAATCTTTTTACTGTGTCAATAAAAAAAAGATTTTCTGTTTTTAAACAATAAGTTTTAATTAAATGGTTGGTTTTATTAATCTTTTTCCAATACTCCCATCTACTTTTAGTAGGTGTGATTGATATTTGCATAATGGGAATTTCAGGATGCTTCGAACGAACTTGATTTATAAATAATTTAAATAATCTTAGCACCTCTCTTGGGGATCCATCATCTGAAGAGCCTGAAATATCATTTGCGATAAAACAAACCACCATTTTTAATTTGTGATCAGCAAGAATTCTGTCAGTGAAATAAATAACATCTCTAAAATTAGCTCCTCCGTAACCTCTTTGAATTACATCATAGGGCTCCATATCCTTATCTAGAGTTTTCCATAGACGAATACTCGAACTTCCTATAAAAAGTATTGCATCGTCAGGATAATTTACTTGGGAATCTAATTTTTCAAAAACTTCAATTTCAGGAAATGCCCATGCGCGGTCCTCTACAGGGTATTTTTTCATCAAAGAACAAGAAGAGAATAAAATACACAGTACTAGTAAAATTAATTTTCTCACAAATATTGTATTTGATAAAGACGCATTTTGAGATTTTTATAGGTTTATTTATAGCAAGTATTCTGTTGAAACAAAGTTTGACTTGTCTGAATTAAGCAATTGTTCGAGAATCTCTTTGTTATATGGAGTGTTTTTTGAAGCCAAAAAGGTTCTAATTGAAAATGAACGCAATGCATCATAAACACTTAAAGTACTTACAGCTGAATTCTTTCTTCCTGTAAAAGGATAAACATCTGGTCCTCTTTGACATGCTGAGTTAAGATTTACACGGCAAACAAGATTTGCAAGAGTATCAACTAAGGGAGCTAATTTGGTAACATCATTACCAAATAAACTTACTTGTTGTCCGTACTCTGAAGCTGCCATTGCATCCAATGGCTCATCAATTTCTTTATATGAGATAATAGGAATTACAGGTCCAAATTGTTCTTCATGATAAAGATTCATATCATCAGTTATTGGATACATAACAGCAGGGAAAGAATAATTTTCAGACAATTCACCCCCTCTTTTATTTAAAACTTTAGCACCTTTAGATTTTGCATCTGATATCAACTCCTGAATGTATCCTGGTTTAGATGGTTCTGGTAATGGTGTGAGAAAAGAATCTTCCCATGGCATTCCAAAAATTAATTGGTCTACTGCATCTGAAAAACGACGATTAAATTCATCTACTATTGATTCATGCACATACAATACCTTTAGTGCTGTACAGCGTTGTCCATTGTATGATAATGTTCCTGAAATACATTCTTTGATAGTATGATCTATATCTGCATCGGGAAGAATAATACCTGGATTTTTTGCCTCAAGACCAAGCACTAAACGTAAACGATTTTTGTTAGGATGCTGATCTTGAAGTGAAACAGCAGATGAACTGTGCCCTATTAATGCCAAAACGTCTATAAAACCAGTTTTCATTATAGGGGTAGCAATTTTTCTTCCTCTACCAAATAAAATATTGACAACTCCTGGTGGGAAGCTTTCCTGGAAAGCTTTTAAAAGTGGAGCAATCAACAAAACACCATGCTTTGCAGGCTTAAAAATAGCTGTATTACCCATAATAATAGCTGGAATAAGTAAACAGAATGTCTCATTAAGTGGATAATTATAAGGACCTAAACACAAAACGACCCCCAGAGGTCCACGACGAATATGAGCATAAACACCACCTTCTTGATCAAACTTTGCCCCTTTTCGATCTAAATTTTTATAAGCTTCTATGGTATCATTTATATAATCAACCGTTCGATCAAACTCCTTATAAGAATCAGATTTATTTTTGCAAATCTCCCACATTAAAAGTTTAACAATTTCTTCCCTATGAAATACCATTTTTTTAACAAATGTCTCCATGCATTTAAGTCTTTCTCCGACTTTCATAGTTGGCCAAAGACCCTGACCTCTTTTAAATGCATTTTTTGCAGCCTCCAAAGCTTGCAAAGCAGCTTCAGTTTCCATGTCAGGAATTGTACCTAGAAGAGTCGGTTTTCCATCTGTAGGAATTACCGAATAAACTTCTGAAGTTTTACCTTTCCACTTTTCGATTACACCATTAACAAGGTATTCATCACAACTCAAAGGCTTGATTTGAAATTCCTCAGGAATAAGAGAACTTTTATTATTCATTATAATTTTCTTTTTTAGCAATTTTATATTAAAACCTGAAATAGGTTCTTTTTATCATTTATATAATCAAATTTAAAATTATACTTTTTCATCCTTTCTACCAAAATGGTTAAATCAGATGCTTCTTTTAACTCAATTCCTACAACTGCTGTTGCACTATTTCTGAAATGTTTTTTTTTAAACTCAAAATGAGTAATATCATCGTTAGGTCCCAATATTTCGGTAACAAATTGTTTTAAAGCTCCTGATCTTTGTGGAAAATCAACTAAAAAATAATGTTTTAATTCGGCATAAAGCAAGGCGCGTTCTTTAATTTCAGGCATTCTAAAAATATCATTATTGCCCCCACAAACCAAAACTCCAATTGACTTATTTTTTAATCTGTCACTCATCAAATTCAAAGCTGCTATAGCCATTGCCCCTGCAGGTTCAGCAACTATTCCATCTTTATTATATACTTCTAAAATAGTTTGGCAAATTTTTCCCTCTGGAATAACTAAAATTTGATCCAAATGCTTTTTACATATTTTAAAGGGTAATTTTCCTACCTGACGAACAGCGGCACCATCAACAAAATAATCCATACTTTCTAAGGAAATTCTTTTGCCTTTTTCTAATGCTAATTTCATCGAAGCAGCTCCCTCTGGTTCTATTCCAATCACTTTAGTGCCAGGAGATTTTTTTTTAAAAACAGTAAGCATTCCAGAAATGAGGCCGCCACCGCCTACGGGAACCAAAACATAATCAAATCCTTTTGAGTATTGATCTAACATCTCTAAAGCTATTGTTCCCTGACCTTCAATTACCTCAGGATCATCAAAAGGATGAATAAAAGTTTTATTTACATCTTTTGCTGCATCTAAAGCTACTTTTTGGCATGCATCATAAGAATCTCCAACTAAAATAATATCAACAAATTCAGCTCCAAACATACGAACCTGAGAGACTTTTTGATCAGGTGTCGTTGCTGGCATGTATACTTCCCCTTTAATTTCTAATTTTTGACAGGAAAATGCAAATCCTTGAGCATGATTTCCTGCACTGGCACAGATGATTCCTTTTTTTATTTCATCTTTTTTTAATGAAGATATTTTATTGTATGCTCCACGTATTTTAAATGAACGAATCTGTTGGAGGTCTTCTCGTTTTAAAAAAACAGAAGCATTAACATTTTTAGATAAGCGCTTATTAAATTCTAATGGAGTAATTCTAGTTAAGCCTTTTAATTTTTTAGCTGCACTTTCTACTCCTTTTAAAGAAGGATGGTTAATCACTAAACAATTTTTTTCATTGATGTCATTGAAGTCCTAAGATCATAACCAATCATTTCAACTGGGTGATATCGAATGATTTCGTTAACATCAATTAACTGGCTGTTGTCTACCCCCAAATCTTTTAGATTTTGACCTTTACCAATTACATCAGCTTTAATTCCTTTCATAAAATCAGAAAGCAATGGTTTTGCAGCATGATCAAATAAATAGCAACCATACTCTGCTGTATCTGAGATAATACGATTCATTTCAAATAACTTTTTTCTTGCAATGGTATTAGCGATAAGCGGTGTTTCGTGGAGAGACTCGTAATAAGCTGATTCCTCTTTAATTCCTGCTGCTACCATTGTGTCAAAAGCCAGTTCCACCCCAGCACGAACAAATGCAACCATTAAAATACCGTTATCAAAAAACTCTTGTTCTGAAATCATCCGATCTGTAATAGCTGTTTTTTCAAAAGCTGTTTCACCAGTAGCAGCTCTCCATGTCAATAGGTTTTTATCGTTATTTTCCCAATCCTCCATCATAGTTTTCGAAAACTCTCCAGACATGATATCATCCATATGTTTTTTAAACAAGGGTGCTAATATTTCTTTAAGTTGTTCAGATAGTTCAAAAGCTTTTATTTTTCCTGGATTAGAAAGACGGTCCATCATATTAGTAATTCCACCATACTTTAATGCTTCTGTAATAGTTTCCCATCCAAACTGAATTAATTTTGCAGCATAGTTAGCATCTACTCCTTCCTCAATCATTTTATTAAAACTTAAAATAGAACCTGTTTGCAAGACTCCACAAAGAATTGTTTGTTCACCCATCAAGTCAGATTTAACTTCAGCAACAAAAGAGGATTCTAATACTCCAGCTCGATGACCACCAGTTGCAAAAGCGTAAGCTTTAGCTTGAACTAAACCGTGTCCCTTCGGATCATTTTCTGGATGAACTGCAATTAATGTTGGCACTCCAAAACCTCTTTTATACTCTTCGCGAACCTCTGATCCAGGACATTTTGGCGCAACCATAATTACAGTTAGATCCTCACGAATTTTTATTCCCTCCTCGACTATATTGAAGCCATGCGAATATGATAAAGTAGCTCCTTTTTTCATTAATGGCATTACCGCATTAACCACCAGAGTATGATTCTTATCTGGGGTTAAATTAATAACCACATCAGCTGATGGAATTAATTCCTCGTAGTTTCCAACTTTAAATTTATTGCTTGTAGCGTTTTTGTAAGAAGTACGTTTTTCATTAATAGCACCTTGTCTTAATGCATAAGAAATATTTAGTCCTGAATCACGCATATTTAGACCTTGATTGAGCCCCTGAGCACCACAGCCTACTATTACAATATTTTTTCCTTTAAGCGCAGTTATGCCTTCTTCAAATTCTGAAGATTCCATAAATCGACATTGTGCCAATTGATGTAATTGTTCTCTTAGTGATAATTGATTAAAGTAATTTGCCATAATTTAGTTAATTGTTGTTTTTAAATGATTCTAAAATTTCCGAGATCCCCATTTTAGCTTTTGTTACAGAAATCCTTCCAGATCGAACAAATTGCAGGAGACCATATGGAGCTAGTTCTTTACGTAACTTTTCAGTCTCTTCTCTGAAGCCTGTTTTTTCAATGACAAAAAACTCAGGTGAAACTGTAACTATGGTTGCATGACTAGCTTTTATAATATTTTGAATTTGACGCTCTTCAAATAATGAACTTGATTTTACTTTATAGAGAGCATTTTCTTGAAAAATTGTTTCTTCATCAGTATGATAAAATGCCTTGATAACATCAACCTGTTTTTCTATTTGTTGAACAATTTTACGGACCCGCTCTGCATCAGTTTTAACTACTATTACAAAACGATAAACATTCTGAATTTCAGATTGAGATGTTGAAAAACTTTCCAGATTTATGTGACGTTTTAGAAAAATTGCAGATATGCGATTAAGAAGCCCAATATTGTTCTCGGTGTAAACAGAAATAGTGAAAGTATCTTTTTTCATTTTATTCTAATCTTATATCTGATACACTTGCACCCGTAGGAATCATTGGAAAAACATTGTCTTCTTTTTCAACACAAACTTCTAAAAAATATGGTTCTTTTGAAGCCATCATTTCTTTTACAGCAATGTCAAGATCTTTTCTATCAGCCACCCTTTTGGCCTTAATTCTGAAACCTTTTGCAATAGTTACAAAATCTGGATTAACCATTTCAGTAGAAGCATATCGTTTATCAAAAAAGAGTTGCTGCCACTGACGAACCATCCCAAGAAAATCATTATTTAAAACTACTATTTTCACTGCAACTTGTTGTTGAAAAATAGTACCTAATTCTTGAATTGTCATTTGATACCCACCATCGCCAATAATTGCTACTACTTCACGATCTGGAGCACCCATTTTAGATCCTATTGCAGCTGGAAGTGCAAACCCCATAGTCCCTAAACCTCCGGAGGTAACATTACTTTTAGATTGACTAAATTTTGCATAACGACAAGCAGCCATTTGATGTTGGCCTACATCAGTTACAATTATTGCATCGTTATTTGAATATTTATTAATCATTTCAATACTTTCTCCCATTGTAAGTCCCTCTTTTTTGGGAAATAAGTCAAATTGAATAACCTTTTCGTTTTCAATTTTATCTAAAGCTTCGAAACGAGCTATCCATTTGGGATATGCTTTGGTTGAGATTCTTTTATTTAATTCATTTAAAGAGACTTTACAATCAGCTATAAGTGCTACATCGACCTTAACATTTTTATTCACCTCAGCAGGATCTAACTCTAAGTGTATGATATTAGCTTGTTTAGCATATTTAGTTAAATCACCAGTAACACGATCATCAAAACGCATTCCAATTGCAATAAGTAAATCACATTCGTTTGTAAGAAGATTTGGAGCATAATTTCCATGCATTCCAACCATTCCCCTATTAGATGGATGATCAGTAGGAATTGCAGAAAGTCCTAAAATCGTCCAAGCTGCTGGAATTCCTGATTTTTCTAAAAAGGTTTTAAACTCTTGTTCGGCATTTCCTAAAATTACCCCTTGCCCCCATACAATCATTGGTTTTTTAGCATCATCGATTAAAAGCAATGCCTCCTCTAAATTCTTATTTGAAAGTTTTTGATAAGGAGAATAGCTTCTTATCCCGGTACACTTTTCATAACTAAAGTCAAAAAACTCAAATTGTGCATCTTTTGTAATATCGATTAGAACTGGACCAGGTCTTCCCGAGCGGGCGATATAAAATGCTTTGGCCATTATTGATGGAATCTCGTTAGCTTTTGTGATTTGATAATTCCATTTAGTAACAGGCGTTGAAATTCCAATTATGTCAGTTTCCTGAAATGCATCTGATCCTAGAAGATGTGATGCTACTTGCCCAGTAATACAAACTATAGGTGTAGAATCAATTTGAGCATCTGCAATCCCAGTAACTAAATTGGTTGCGCCTGGACCAGATGTTGCTAAAGCTACACCTACTTTTCCAGAAGTACGCGCAAAACCCTGAGCAGCATGTATAGCCCCCTGTTCGTGGCGTGTGAGTACGTGATGGAGTTTATCTTGATATTTGTATAGTTCGTCATAAATCGGCATTATAGCACCGCCAGGGTAACCGTAGACCAAGTTAGCATCCTCTTCTAAAAGGCATCGAACAACAGCTTCAGCACCAGAAATATGTTTATTATCACTTTGGTCTATATTCAATTTTATTTTTGTCTTGGCTCCCATATTAATTGGAATCAGTAACACAACCCATAGAGGCTGTTGAAACATTTTTAATATATTTAAATAAAATCCCTTGTTCAA